>ENA-OQCX01001386-OQCX01001386.1-human-gut-metagenome-genome-assembly--contig:-NODE-1386-length-11175-cov-2.023986_pt1 | contig 11175 bp, 17 predicted proteins | sample MGYA00242762_ERZ504587 | MGnify/ENA primary metagenome ERZ504587 (study PRJEB26092, sample SAMD00036337) | human gut metagenome | host: Homo sapiens | study: EMG produced TPA metagenomics assembly of...
AAAAATGGCTGTTTATATGGAAGGCAGGCTGTCGCAGTCGTATCAGGTCTACGCAAAAAGAAATACAGCTTATTATGAACGTCTGATCAAAGAATATGCAAGTGACGGAGGGACGTTAAAGATATATATAAAAGAAGGAGCGGTCACAGATATTAAGATCGCAGCAGAGGCTGAAGAAGTAGATGGGGAAAACCCTAAGATTATGATCCGTATCATAGATGTCAGACGGATGCTGATGTCTTTGAGACTCAAAACATTTATGGGAACATGTTTTACGGTGACAGATCCGGTTATCAAAGAAAATAACCGATGTGTCATGATTACGGGGACAGAATTTTCGGGAGTGATGCTGATGGATGGAAAGCCGGAAAACAGTGAAGGAACACTCACCGTAGCGGCGCTTACGAGCCTTGTATTCGGTGTGAAGACCGCAGAAGAAATCTGTGCGGACGGTGATGCGGTGATGTCGGATCGAATGAAAGAAGAATTAGATAAGATCATTCCACTGTCACAGATTTATCTGAATGAGGCGGTATAAAAAAGTATCTTTTGTTTTTCTTTTAGAATTTTCTGAAGTCACCCTTAAGAAATACCGGATAGGATAATAATAACAGAAGAAAAAGCTGGAATCAGGAAAAGGATGAAAAATGTGATGGAGATGAATCATGTACTGGTCGTAGAAGACGACAAGGAAATCAGGGAAGGCGTGGAGATATATCTGAAAAGTCAGGGCTATGAAGTATTTCAGGCGGCTGATGGTGCAGAAGGACTGGATGTTATAGAAAGGGAAGATATTCATCTGGCAATCGTGGATATCATGATGCGGTAATGGATGGAATCTCTATGGTCGTAAAACTCAGGGAGAAGTATGATTTCCCGGTGATTTTTCTTTCTGCAAAATCAGAAGAAGTGGATAAGATCATGGGATTGAATATGGGGGCTGACGATTATGTGACAAAGCCATTTACTCCGATGGAACTGCTTGCCAGAGTAAATTCACAGCTTCGCAGATACCGCAGGTTTATGGAACGGCTGGAGGATAAGAACGAAAATTCCAGGATCCATACGATAGGCGGACTGGAAATCAATGAGGATAATGTAGAAGTCACAGTTGACGGTGAAAACGGTAAAGATGACTCCGATTGAGTACAAGATCCTGCTGCTTCTGGTGAAGAGCCGGGACGGGTATTTTCTGCGGAGGAGATCTACGAAAGGGTATGGAATGAACGTGCGGTCAATACAGATACGATCATGGTGCACGTCAGAAATATCCGCGAAAAGATAGAGTTGAATCCAAGAGAACCAAAATACTTAAAGGTGGTGTAGGGCGTTGGATACAAAATTGAAAAACAGGCGTAAACTGGGACTTTTTCTTGCTGCTGTGACGATACTTGGAGCAGCGTTTTTCATGATATATAATTATCATACGATATATAGAAAAGCAGTCAGTGAAGCGCAGAAGACTTATACAACTTCACTTTCGGACAGGGAATATCTGGAAAGCTTTCTGGAATTCAGTTATGTCCTTTATAATCAGGAGATATCATCCAAGACAGGAGAAGCAAAAATGTCTCAGGAGGAGATCAGTGATGCTGCAGAAGTATGGATGGAGGATTATGAAGCGTTATATCCATATCTGGATTACAGGATTGAGGATGGATCAGGGGCAGTCCTGGGACGAAGCACAGCGAATACCGGAAAGGGTCTGGCAGATGACAGTTTCAAAGAATATGCATTTGGTATGGTACTGACTTATGATGAACACGGAGATCTGGATGTAAAAGTTGTAAAGAGCAGTGAAAAGACAACGCAGAGTATTGCTCTCAGAAAGATTATAGATAACTGGAGTGAGACGGTTGAGGATGCCACCGGCGGCGAATTGAAGACGCCGAAGAACCGTACATATATCTATGGAATGAAGAAAAACGGAATTGAACAATATCTGAACCAATGGTACTGGTTCGGAGATGAAGCGCCGAATGATGCATGGTATATGATGCTTGCCTGCATGGCAGCGGTAGGTGTGGCAGCATGGATTCTTGCACAAAGTGATACGCTGGGGATTGGCGGCAGAAAGCTTTTTCAACAGCCGTTTGAGATTGTTTTTATCGTTGCGGTAGCAGGACTGGGACTTTTGGACAATAAGCTGAACTGGATTGTAACAAGGACGAAGGGAAGGCCCGGGGCGATGGATGCCGCAATCTGGATTGCAGCATTTGCTGTCACATACTGGGCCGCAAGCTGTGTCAGTGAAATACAGAAGACTGGTGTCAGAAAGTATGTTACAGAGCGGACGCTGTTGTGGCGTATGTGGAAAACGCTGAGGAAAGAAGCTCCGGCAGCAGCGGAAAGAGTCGGACGAGACAGCGGAAGATTGTACCGGAAAGTGAAAGAAATGGCACACAGGCTGTATCAGACCATTACAGATATCGACTTTACAGACAAAAGCAGTAAGGCAATTCTGAGGATTGTGCTTGTGAACTTTATCATTCTGGCAGTGACGAGTATTTTCTGGTTTTATGGAATTATGGCACTGATCATATATTCGGTAATTCTATACTTTATTTTGAAGAAATATTTTAATGAAATAAAGAAAAACTATCACAGACTGTTAGAAGCGACAAATGAGATTGCCGATGGAAATCTGGATGTGGAGATTGATGAAAATCTGGGGGTGTTCGAGCCGTTTAAAGAAGAGATTGAGAAGATACAGACCGGATTCAAGAAAGCGGTAGATGAAGAAGTGAAAAGCCAGCGGATGAAGACCGAACTGGTGACGAATGTCTCGCATGACCTGAAGACTCCATTGACTGCGATTATCACCTATGTGAATCTGCTGAAGATGGAACATGATCCGGAAAGACAGAAAGAATACATTGATGTACTGGATAGAAAATCACTCCGGTTAAAAGCATTGATTGAAGATTTGTTTGAAATCAGTAAAGCGAGCAGCCGTTCGGTGAACCTGAATATTATCGAGATGGATATTGTGAATCTTTTTAAAACAGGTGAAATTAGAAATGGAAGAAAAGATTACAGAAGCGAATCTGGATTTCCGTCTGGATATTCCGGAGGAAAAAGTGATTGTGGCGCTGGATGGACAGAAGACATACCGGATATTCGAGAATCTGATCGGAAATGCAGTGAAATATGCAATGCCTCATACAAGAGTTTACGTGAAGATTGCTGCGGAAGAGGGTGAGGCGGTATTCCGGATGAAGAATGTATCGGCCACCGAGCTTACATTTAATCCGGAAGAGATTACGGAGCGTTTTGTCAGAGGCGATTCGGCAAGAAATACCGAAGGATCCGGACTCGGACTTGCAATTGTTAAGAGCTTTGTGGAAATTCAGAAAGGAAAGTTCTGGATCGAGACGGAAGCAGATCTTTTTAAAGCAGAGATCCGATGGAAACTGGTTGACAAAAAAGATGATATCGCATAATATATATTCTATATGAGAAAGACTTTGAACGGAAAGAGTAGCAGATGCGTTGTGTCGAAAGAGAGAAACTGTCACCGGCTGAAAGCAGTTTCCGATTACAGCTTTTGTGAAGTGCGTCCGGGAGTCGGTCCGGTGAGAAAGAAGGATAACATCATAGCCGGATCCGGGATTACACACGTTATGTGTACTGAGAGAAGAATGCGGGTAATAGAACTGTATTCTTTAAAAAGAGTGGAACCGCGGATATACTTCGTCTCTTGTGTAAAGCAGGAGACGGAGTTTTTTGTACCAAAGCATACAGAACAGGCGGTAAACTTATAAAAAGGAGAGATCATAGATGGGCATCATATCATATGTCAATGAAGAAATTCAGGTGATACGGGAACGGGATCCTGCGATCAAGTCAAATATGGAAGTATTCCTGTATTCTAGTTTCAAAGCAATTCTTCATTACAGAATCGCACATAAGCTCTATCTGAAGAAACATTATTTTCTTGCCAGATGGGTATCGCAACGGGCAGTAAGAAAGACCGGAATCGAGATCCATCCGGGGGCAACAATAGGAAAAGGATTATTTATCGACCACGGAAGCGGAGTGATCATCGGAGAGACTGCGGAACTGGGAGATAATATTACCTTGTATCAAGGAGTCACACTTGGAGGAACCGGAAAAGAACAAGGCAAGAGACATCCGACCCTGAGAGATAACGTTATGGTGAGTGCAGGAGCAAAGGTTCTTGGTTCATTTACCATCGGAGAAAATTCCAAGATTGGAGCGGGATGGTAGTACTGGAAGAAGTACCGCCGAATTGTACAGTTGTAGGTGTGCCGGGCAGAGTGGTTAAGATGAATGATGAGAAGATACCGAGACTCGATATGGATCAGGTGCATCTGCCGGATCCGATTTCAAATGATATCAGAGAACTGCAGGCAGATAACATAAGAATGCACAGACAGATCCAGGAGATGGAGAAACGCATGCAATGTTTAAAAGAGAATCCGATACCGGAAGAAAAAGAGGAGGAGAACGCGAAAAAATGAAGATTTTTAATACAATGACAAAGAAAAAAAGAAGAATTTATACCTTTGGAAGAAGGAAAGGTAAAGATGTATGTATGCGGGCCTACCGTATATAACTTTATCCATATTGGAAATGCCAGACCAATGATCGTATTCGACACGGTCAGAAGATATTTTGAATACAAAGGATATGATGTGAATTATGTATCCAACTTTACAGACGTAGACGATAAGATCATCAAAAAAGCCATCGAAGAAGGGGTGACAGCCGATGAGATTTCCAAACGTTACATTGCAGAGTGTAAAAAAGATATGGACGGTATGAATATCAAACCGGCAACCAAGAATCCGCTTGCGACGGAAGAAATCTGCGGTATGGTAGATATGATCCAGACGTTGATTGATAAAGGATTTGCATATGAGAAGAATGGTACCGTATATTACAGTACAAGAAAGTTCAAAGATTACGGTAAGCTTTCGCACAAGAATCTGGATGATCTTCGTTCGGGTGAACGTTCCCTTCTGGTATCCGGAGAAGATGAGAAAGAAGATCCACTGGATTTCGTGCTCTGGAAACCGAAAAAAGAAGGAGAGCCAGCATGGGAGTCTCCGTGGAGCGAGGGACGTCCGGGATGGCACATCGAGTGCTCAGAGATGTCTAAGAAATATCTCGGAGAGCAGATCGACATTCATGCCGGCGGAGAAGATCTTGTATTCCCACATCATGAAAATGAGATTGCGCAGAGTGAGGCTGCAAATGGCAAGGAATTTGCAAAATACTGGATGCACAATGCATTCCTTAATATTGACAACAGGAAGATGAGTAAGTCGCTTGGCAATTTCCGTACGGTACGTGAGATCAGCGAACAGTATGATCTGCAGGTACTGCGTTTCTTCATGCTGAGTGCACACTACAGAAGCCCGCTGAACTTCAGTGCAGACCTGATGGAAGCATCCAAGAATGGTCTGGAGCGTATCGTAAATGCAGCAGATAATCTGAAGTTCCTTATGGGAAATGCAAAAGCAGAAGCAATCACAGATGCAGAAGCAGAAAACTATGCAAAAACAGAAGAGTTTGTTGCAGGATTTGAAAAGGCAATGGACGATGACTTCAATACAGCAGATGCCGTAGCGGCAATCTTTGATCTTGTAAAATATATCAATACAACGGCCGGTGCAGAAGTTCCAAAGAATATCTTCAGAAATTATTCGATTTGCTTGTGAAGTTAACAGGAGTTCTGGGACTGATCGTAGATAAGAAAGAAGAGATCCTGGACGAAGACATCGAGAAACTGATCGAGGAGCGTCAGGCAGCACGTAAGGCTAAAGACTTTGCAAGAGCCGATGCAATCCGTGATGAACTGTTAGAGAAGGGTATCATCTTAAAGGATACCAGAGAAGGAGTACAATGGAAAAGAGTGTAGAGTGGGAATTTGACACTTATATGCAGGAGATTTTCCAGATGAAAGAGGTGGATATCAAAGAATATTCACCTCTTACTTTGGCATATATCGGAGACTGCATTTATGATCTGATCATCAAAACGCTGGTGATCAATGAAGGAAACCGTCAGGTACAGAAACTGCACCAGAAGACCAGCTCTTATGTACAGGCATCCGCACAGTCGAAAATGATGCGTACGATGCAGGAATATCTGACAGAAGAAGAGCATGCCATCTATAAAAGAGGCCGCAATGCCAAGAGTGTATCGCCGGCGAAGAACCAGTCGATCACAGATTACAGACGTGCGACGGGATTCGAAGCCTGCTTGGTTATCTGTATCTGAAAAAAGAGTGGAAAAGAATGCTGGAACTGGTTAAAATAGGTCTGGACAGTATCAAAGAACAATAAGGAGTGTCGAATATGAGTCACGATAAGAATGTACATGATAAGAAGATGCACGATAAAAAATCGTATGATAAGAAAGAAAATGAAAATATCATAGAAGGAAGGAATGCCGTCATGGAGCATTTCGTTCCGGAAAACCGGTAGACAAGCTGTATGTACTGGACGGATGTCAGGACGGCGCAGTCAGATCCATCATCCGTGAGGCAAGAAAGCATGACACGATCCTGAACTTCGTGGAAAAGGACCGCTTAAACCAGTTGTCAGAGACCGGAAAACACCAGGGTGTGATCGCAAGTGTTGCCGCATATGAGTATGCAGAAGTAGAAGATATGTTAAAGCTTGCAGAAGAAAAAGGGGAAGATCCGTTCCTGATCATTTTGGATAATATCGAAGATCCGCACAATCTTGGTGCGATCATCCGTACCGCAAATCAGGCAGGTGCACATGGCGTGATCATTCCGAAGAGACGTGCAGTCGGACTGACGGCAACTGTGGCAAGAACTTCCGCAGGTGCGCTGAATTATACGCCGGTTGCAAAAGTAACGAATCTGGTAAAGACGATGGAAGATCTGAAGAAGAAGGGCCTGTGGTTTGTGTGTGCCGATATGGACGGCGATGTCATGTATGATGTCAATATGAAGGGGCCGATCGGTCTGGTGATCGGTAATGAAGGCGAAGGCGTGGGACGTCTGGTCAAAGACACTTGCGATTTTACCGCCAGAATCCCGATGAAAGGGGACATCGATTCCCTGAATGCATCGGTAGCAGCAGGTGTGCTGGCATATGAGATCGTAAGACAGCGGATGCAGTAAGAAAGTGAAGTACAGGCGATTGCCATAAGCAGATAAGTATAGAGTGAAATGTGGACTTCGGAGGAAAGTATGACAGAGTATAAAAAATTAACAGACGAAGAACTGATCCGCAGACTCCGCATGGGAGAAACCGGGATTATAGATTATCTGATGGAAAAATATAAGAATCTGGTCAGAAAAGAAGCCAATGCAATGTATCTGCTCGGCGGAGAGACAGAGACCTGATCCAGGAGGGAATGATTGGACTCTTTAAAGCGGTTCAGGACTACGATGTGGATCAGGAAGCTTCTTTCTTCAGTTTTGCAAGACTGTGTGTAACGAGACAGCTCTATTCGGCAATCGAAGCTTCGAACAGAAAGAAACACAGCCCGCTTAACAGTTATATTTCTTTGTATGAAAGAGAAGATGGCGAAGGTTCTCTGATCGATACGATGGAATCCGGACATGAGACGAATCCGGAAGAACTACTTGTCAGTCAGGAACACGCAAAGTCACTGGAAGAACGTCTGGAAAAAGATTTAAGTGAACTGGAACGCAGAGTCCTGTATCTTCATCTGATGGGAACGGATTATAAGACGATCGCAAAGCTGCTGGACCGGAGTCCGAAGACGATTGATAATGCACTTCAGAGGATCAAAGGGAAGATGCAGAAGATTCTGGAAAAGGAAAAATAGATATAATTAAAATACGATATGTCAAGAAGAAAAAAAGTGTATATTTTGTAGAGTTTTTTGTATGTACAGGAAAATTACAGATTCTTATAATGATATATGCAGTAAAGGTAAAAATAGGAGGTATCGTAATGACAAAGAAAATATTAATCACCGGAGGCGCCGGTTATATCGGAAGTCACACAGCACTGGAACTTTTGAATGAAGGATATGAAGTTGTTGTATATGACAATCTGTGCAATTCATCAAAAGAATCTTTAAAGAGAGTAGAAGAGCTTTCTGGAAAGCACATTACATTTTATGAAGGAGATGTAATGGATGAAACTGCATTGAAGGCAATGATGGAAAAAGAGGGTGTAGATGCGGTGATTCACTGTGCAGCATTGAAGGCAGTCGGAGAATCTGTACAGAAGCCATTAGAGTATTACCGTAATAATATAACAGGAACCTTGACACTTATGGATGTTATGAAACAGACAGGTGTTAAGAATATCGTATTCAGTTCATCTGCAACTGTATACGGAAGTCCGGAGGAGATGCCGATTACAGAGGAGTGCCCGAAGGGACAGTGCACGAATCCTTACGGATGGACAAAATCCATGATGGAACAGATCATGACGGATGTACAGAAGGCCAATCCAGATATGAATGTTATTCTTCTTCGCTATTTCAACCCGGTAGGAGCACATGAAAGTGGACGTATCGGAGAGGATCCGAAGGGAATCCCGAACAACCTGATGCCATATATTTCACAGGTGGCAGTAGGAAAGCTTGAAAAACTCGGCGTATTCGGAGATGACTATGACACACCGGACGGAACTGGAGTCCGTGACTACATTCATGTAGTAGATCTTGCAAAAGGACACGTAAAAGCAATTAACTATATCTTCAGCAATCCGGGACTTGATGTGATCAATCTTGGAACGGGTGTTGGATATTCCGTGCTTGATATGGTAAAAGCATTCGGCAAAGCATGTGGAAAAGAGATTCCATATGAGATCAAACCAAGAAGAGCCGGAGATATCGCGATGTGTTATGCAGATCCTGCCAAGGCAGCAAGAGTGCTTGGCTGGAAGGCTGAAAAAGGGCTGGATGAGATGTGTGCCGATACATGGAGATGGCAGTCACAGAATCCAAACGGATATGAAAAATAGAAATTTTTAATAAGTTGGAAATACAATTTATATGCAGGGCAGTCTTTTCGCAGTCTGCCCTGTTTTATTGCCATGTATTCGTAAGGAGCTGCCAGTGGCAGGTCCTGTAGATATCAAAGTATGCAAGAGAAGTTGCCGGTGGCAGGTTCGGTAGATACCAAATAGAAATTCATATTTTTTTGAATAGAATATCAAATGTTCATATGCATTCCCAAATGTTAAAATTTATTCATGCTAAAGAGCTGTGCAGAAAAAAATGTAAGAAGGAGTAAAGAGGAATGGAAAATAACAGTAAGAGCAGTGTAGTATACCAGGGAAAGATTCCCGGAAGAGTAAAGTATACATTTGCATTTGGGGCATTGGGTAAGGATTTGATTTATGGAATGATCGCAACATTTTCGATGATCTATTTTACAGATATCATTAAAGTTGCACCGGCGTTTATTGGAACGATGTTCTTCGTGGCGAAGATCTGGGATGCGTTCAATGATCTGTTCATGGGAATGATCGTGGATAATACGAGAAGCCGTTTTGGAAAGTTTGTTCCGTGGCTTGTAATCGGAACGCTGATCAATGCGTTCGTATTTGTAACTGTATTTACAGATTTTCATCTGACAGGTGTGAAGCTTTGCGTCTTTGCGACGGTTGTATATATTTTATGGGGAATGACTTATACCATCATGGATATTCCATACTGGTCAGTGATTCCGAATCTGACTTCTGATCCACAGGAACGTGAAAAAGTATCGGTATTGCCAAGAATTTTTGCAAGTATCGGACAGTCACTGATCATTGCAGGCTTCGGTGTGCAGATTATTAAAGGACTTGGTGGTGATTACACAGGATATCACAGATTTGCACTGATCATTGCAGCAACATTTATTTTTACAATGGCTGTATGTGTGATCAATCTGCCGAAGATCCAGCATGATGTTGAGGAAAAGGACAAGATGAAATTCAAAGACATCTTTACTGTCATTAAGAAGAATGATCAGTTAAGATGGGCAGTATTACTGATTCTTTTATATAACGTGGCAATTCAGGCAATCATGGGAGTTGCAACTTATTACTTCAGTTATGTATGTAATAATGCGGGAATGTTATCTGCATTTATGATCAGTGCATCGGTTGCAGAAGTAGTCGGACTTCTGATCTTTCCGAAGGTAACAAAGGTGTTATCCAGAAAGAAAGCGTTCCTGATGGCATGTGTACTCCCGCCAATCGGTTGATCTTATTACTGATCGTTGGTATTGCATGCCCGAATAACATTGCGCTGACAGCAGTTGCAGGTGTGATCGTTAAGACAGGAACCGGTCTGGAACTTGGATGTGCGACAGTATTCCTTGCAGATGTTGTTGATTATGGTGAGTATGTTCTTGGAACGAGAAATGAAGGAGTGGTATTCTCTTTACAGACACTGATCGTAAAACTGACCGCAGCATTTACTTCACTGGCAATCGGATTTGTACTGGAACTTACCGGATATGTACCGAATGCAGTACAGTCGCTGTCAACACAGAATTCTATCCGTGTATTGATGTGTATCGTACCGACAATCGGAGTCATTCTGGCATACATCGTATATAAGAACAAATATAAATTAAGCGATGAATTTATGAAAAAAGTAGTGGCTAAGATTAATGGCTCCGGAGAGGAAGCATAAAAGGCGAAATACATAATCATAAGGCAAGCTGGATTTTAAATTAAAATCGGCTTGCCTTATTGCTGTATACGCAGGTACATTATATAATCTAAGAATACTTAACAGGTTACAAAAGCAACAGTAAATAAATACATTGATTGAGAAGAAACAGAAGAAAAGACATGAAAAATAGGTTGGAAAATGGAGAGGAACCGTGAGGATATTTAGTATTATTCTGGCAGACGATGAACAGCAGATCCTGTATGGAATGAAAAAAGGAATTGAATGGGAAAAACTTGGATTTCGTGTGGCCGGAGTGGCACAGAATGGGAAAGAAGCATTGGAACTGATGGAAGAGGTGCATCCGGATCTGGTGATCAGTGATATTAAGATGCCATTTATGGATGGACTGGAACTGGCAAAGCATATCCATGAGGATTATATGAACACGAAAGTAATCTTATTCTCCGGATGGGATGATTTTGAATATGCAAGACTCGCAATCAGTTATGGGGTATCGGAATATATTATGAAACCCATCAACTATGAGGAGATGCAGAATCTTCTTATGAAGATGCACGAAGA
>ENA-OQCX01001387-OQCX01001387.1-human-gut-metagenome-genome-assembly--contig:-NODE-1387-length-11160-cov-1.796701_pt1 | contig 11160 bp, 16 predicted proteins | sample MGYA00242762_ERZ504587 | MGnify/ENA primary metagenome ERZ504587 (study PRJEB26092, sample SAMD00036337) | human gut metagenome | host: Homo sapiens | study: EMG produced TPA metagenomics assembly of...
GCTCTCCAACGGCCCCGGCGACCCGAAGGACTGCAAAGGGATCATCCGGGAGATCGCGAAGCTTTACGATTACGGGATGCCCACCTTCGCCATCTGCTAGGGCATCAGCTCATGGCGCTCTCCCAGGGCGGCGATACCGAGCGCATGAAATACGGCCACCGCGGCGCGAACCATCCAGTGAAGTTTCTGGAGGAGGACCGCTCCTACATCTCCTCGCAGAACCACGGCTATATGGTCAAGGCCGAGGGCCTGCCACGCAACGCGGAGGTCAACTGCGTCAACGTAAACGACGGCACAGTTGAGGGCGTCGTCTACCACGGAAAGCCGGTTTTCACCGTTCAGTTCCATCCGGAGGCTTCCCCCGGCCCACATGATACATCGTTTCTGTTCGACAAGTTTATCCGCATGATTGAGAAGGAGGAGCTGCAATGATCGATCAAAGCATTAAAAAAGTCCTTGTCATCGGTTCCGGCCCCATCATCATCGGCCAGGCGGCGGAGTTTGACTATGCCGGCACGCAGGCCTGCCGCTCCCTGCATGAGGAGGGCGTGGAGGTTGTGCTTGTTAACTCCAACCCCGCCACGATCATGACGGATAAAGACATTGCGGATAAGGTCTACATTGAGCCGCTGACATCCCAACCGTGCGCCGCGTGCTGGAGGTGGAGAAGCCCGATTCCATCCTGCCCACCCTGGGCGGACAGACGGGCCTGAACCTCGCCATGGAGCTCGAGGAGAAGGGCATCTTGAAGGAGCTCGGTGTGCGCTGATCGGCATTAACGCAGATGCGATCAAGAAGGCGGAGGACCGGCAGGCGTTTAAAGATACCATGCTTTCCATCGGCGAGCCGTGCGTTGCTCCAAGGTGGTGGAAACGGTGGAGGATGCGCTGGAATTCTCCGCTCCATCGGTTATCCGGTCATCGTCCGCCCGGCCTATACGCTTGGCGGCACCGGCGGCGGCATCGCGGATGATGAAGAGGAACTGCGCGAGATCGCGCACAACCGGCATCCGCCTTTCCCGCGTGGGCAGGTGCTCATTGAGCGCTGTATCGCGGGCTGGAAGGAAATTGAATACGAGGTGATGCGCGATTCCAAGGGCAACTGCATCACCGTCTGCAATATGGAAAACCTCGACCCGGTGGGTGTACATACGGGCGATTCGATCGTCGTTGCGCCCAGCCAGTCGCTCTCAGATAAGGATTACCAGATGCTGCGCTCCTCTGCGCTCAACATTATTTCCGCCTTGGGCATCCAGGGCGGGTGCAACGTGCAGTACGCATTGAACCCAGATTCCTTTGAATACGCGGTGATCGAGGTGAACCCCGCGTTCCCGCTCCTCCGCGCTGGCCTCTAAGGCGACGGGCTACCCGATTGCGCGCGTGGCGGCGAAAATTGCGCTGGGGTTGGGGCTCGACGAAATCCCGAACGCAGTCACGGGCAAGACCTTTGCAAGCTTCGAGCCCGCGCTCGACTACTGCGTGGTGAAATTCCCCAAGTGGCCGTTTGATAAATTCGTCACCGCCAAGCGCACGCTTGGCACGCAGATGAAGGCGACCGGCGAGGTCATGGCGATCTCCCGTTCGTTTGAGGCGGCGCTTTTAAAGGCGGTCCACTCGCTGGAGGAGCACCGCGAGAGCCTGATGGTGCCCGCTCTTCTGGAGATGAATGATGAAGCGCTCATTGAGCAGCTTCACCACATTGACAACGAGCGCATTTACGCGGTTGCCGCCGCAATTTATAACGGAATCCCACTGGAAACCATCCATGCAATCACAAAGATTGACTACTGGTTTCTCTATAAAATTCAATCCATTACGGATATGGAGAAAAAGCTGCGCAGCGGCGTAAGCGATAAAGAAACACTGCTCAAGGCCAAACAGATGGGCTTTTTAGATAGCGTGATTGCCAAGGATATCGGCATCACGCCCGCTGCGGTGAAAAACATGCGCAAGATGTGGGGCATCCAGCCCGCCTTCTCTGTGGTTGATACCTGCGCCGCCGAATTCCGGGCGCAAACGCCGTATTACTACTCCGACTACGGGGTGGAGAACGAGGTGGACCCCTCCTGCGACCGCAAAAAGGTGCTTGTGCTCGGCTCCGGCCCAATTCGCATCGGGCAGGGCATCGAGTTTGACTACTGCTCCGTGCACTGCGTCTGGGCGCTAAAAAAGGCGGGCTGCGAAACGGTGATCGTCAATAACAACCCGGAAACGGTTTCCACGGATTTTGACGTGGCGGATAAGCTCTATTTCGAGCCGCTCACGCCCGAATACGTGACCAATATCGTTGAGCTCGAAAAGCCGGACGGCGCGATCGTCCAGTTCGGCGCCAGACGGCCATTAAGCTCACCGAAACGCTCAACGATCTCGGCGTGAAAATCCTCGGCACGGACGCCGACCATGTGGACGCGGCGGAGGACCGCGAGCGTTTTGACGAAATCCTGGAGCAGTGCGCCATCCCGCGCCGAAGGGGCAAACGGTATTCACGGAGGAAGAGCGCTTGCCGCCGCGCATATGCTGGGCTACCCCGTGCTGGTGCGCCCGAGCTACGTGCTCGGCGGGCAGGGCATGCAGATTGCCGCTTCCGACGCGGACATCTGCGAATTCATGGCGATCATCAACCGCACGATTCAGGATCACCCGGTGCTGGTTGATAAATACCTCATGGGGCAGGAGGTGGAAGTGGATGCGATCTGCGACGGGCGCGATATCCTTATCCCCGGCGTTATGGAGCATATCGACCGCGCGGGCATCCATTCCGGCGACTCGATCTCCGTTTATCCCGCCGTCAGCTTGAGCCGGAAGGTGCAGGATACGATCGTGGATTACACCCGGCGCCTTGCGTCCGCGTTGCAGGTGGTCGGCATGATGAACATCCAGTTCATTGTTTATAACGAAACGGTTTATATTATCGAAGTGAACCCCCGCTCCTCCCGCACGGTGCCCTATATCAGCAAGGTGACCGGCATCCCCGCCATTGCGCTCGCAACACGCGCCATGCTTGGCGAGCGGCTGGCCGATATGGGCTATGGCACTGGCTTTATCGCCACAGCGGCTATTACGCGATCAAAATGCCGGTGTTCTCCTTTGAGAAAATTCTCGGAGCGGATACGAGCCTAGGCCCGGAGATGAAATCCACCGGCGAGGTGCTTGGCATCTCTAGGAGTTATGATGAAGCGTTGCTCAAGGCTTTGACGGCGCGGGCGTGCATCTGCCGAAGGATGGCAAAATCATCGTCACCGTTCGCGATAAGGATAAGGCGGAAATCTGCGAAATGTTCAAAAACATGAAGGATATGCAGTTCCGGCTCTATGCACGCCCGGCACGCGCAAGGCGCTCATGGCAGCGGGCGTGCCGGCTGAGCCGATCAACAAAATCTCCGGCGATTCGCCGAATATCCACGATATGCTCGCGGCGGAGGATGTTTCCCTCATCATCAACACGCCCACGCACGGCAGGCTTGAAAACCGCGACGGCTTTAAGCTGCGCCGCCTGGCGGTGGAGGCGGGCTGCTCCTGCCTGACGAGCCTGGACGCTGCGAAGGCAATCATGGAGAGCACGCGGATTGTGGAAGCGGATACGGTGAATTTGACGGATATCGCAACGCTGTAAATTGAAATTAAAAGATCCCGGCTCCTGCGGCGTTATTGGATTGCGCCGTGGGCATTTTTGTTTTCTTGACTTTTGCAATGACGATGCTATCATGAAGATAAGAGAATCAAAAGGGGGCGTAAAATTGAAAAGAACAAAATTTTTGTCTATTTTGCTCACAGCATTGCTTTTATTGACCCTACCCGCCTGCGGCGGCTATCAGACACTAACTCATATTACAGCGCGCGACGGGCTCTCTGGCCAATCCTTCTCTGCGAAGCTTGTTGCCCGGCGTGGGGAGGTTGGCGGTTCCTTTACGAGCTTTGTATCGTCAGACTCATTGATCGAGTTAAAAAGAAAAAATACAGAAGCGCGCCGTCGACGCAGAAAATATAGATACGGCCGTCTATCAGGAACAATATATTTTGTTCACAAAGAAAGAAGCTGAAAGCTCTGCTTTCTTCCTGCTCGCGCGCGTACCGAATGATGAGGCGACGAACAGCAGCGCTACGCCCTGTTTGCCCCGGTGGCAAGCTTTCGGCGAGATAGAGACGGGCGGCGGGGAAAGCTTGGTATATTTCCCCTATCATCTGGTGAAAAATTCGCGGAAATCCAGATGTACCCCGGGCAGTCCGTCATCCCGGAGGCACGGACTATCCGGCGGATGCGGAGATCGATGCGTTCGAGGCGTTTTATCAGGCGCTTGCGGCCGGTGAAACGCAGCGCGAGGGCGATGTGCTAAAGGTCAAGAATACAAAGAGCGGCAAAACAATGCAGCTCACGTTTTATGAGGGGCAGGGAAGGAAAATGGTGCGGTTTTCAGCCGCCCCTTCCGCTGAAAACTGACGGTATCCATTGCAATCAAAAATAGCCCCAGCCCCGCATAATATGGCGGAGCGGGGCTTGGTTACGTTTGCTATCTGGGCCGTTTTCCCTTGTGTTTGCGCAGCTCTATCACGGTTTGCCCGGCGTTGTAAGAGGCGCGAATGGTTTTTGACCCGCCGTGCTGGTGAGATCGTTTCGCACCATGTTTTTAAGCACTTGCCCATGGCTGTAGCCGTGAATGACAATGATTTCCCTCACCTCTTCCGGTGCGTTGTCGATGAGCAAATCGAGCCGAAAACGGGCTTCGCGCGCATGCATGCCATGGATGTCGACAATCATCTGGCTGCCCTGCCGGGTTACCTGAAACAAACGGAAAATCTCCCCTCTGGAATGAATTCAGAAAAAGGAGCAGAGAGCAACTGCTCCCTGCCCCATTGCAAGTTGTGGCTACTGCTTTTCATTCTCGCCCGACCGTGCGGCCTGTTTCTCCGCCTCGCGTTTACCCTCCGGTGTGTCGCGGTAATATTGCGTTTTCGGGTGGGGGTGCTCCCTGGATGCCCAGAGCTTTTCCGCCTCCGGGGCCCAGGCTGCGGCGAATTTATCACACTTTGCGCACAGCATTTCCGCGCTCTCCGGCGAAATGAGATCAGTGGATTTTGCACCCGTCTCCTCGATCATCCTGCGCAGGCAGTCAGGGTTCTCCAGCATCGGACAGGGGCGCAGATGGTTATCATTGAACGGCTGACCGCGCAGTAGGCCTGGAACAGGGGGCGGCGCAGCGCCTCAATCAGCGTGTGTGTGCGAATGTTGGAATCCGAAAAATGGATGAATACGCAGGGCTCGATATCGCCCGCGGAATTGATGTGGAAATAGTTGCGTCCGCCCGCGATGCAACCGCCGACATATTCAGCGTCGTCCTGAAAATCAAAGACGAACATGGGTTTGCCGGTTTTGCCGTTACGCATTTTGCGCAGCCAATCATACATATGCTTTCTCTGCTCCGGCGTGGGAATTAGCTCTGGGTAGGCGTCGTGCCCGACCGGCATATAGTTAAAATACGCGCCGAACTTGACTCCCTTTTCAATCATTAGGTCGATGAATGCATCGCTTGTGACCGCATCGACATTCTGGCTTGTATAGCAGACTGAAATGCCGAAGAGCAGCTTATTCTTCTTGAGCAGGTCCATGGCGGACATGACCTTGTCGTAAACGCCTTCACCGCGGCGGGCGTCATTGCTTTCGCGCGTGCCTTCAATGCTGATGGCAAGGGCAAAGTTGCTACCCGCTTCATGTCGTCGCAGAACGCCTGATCGACAAGCGTCGCGTTCGTATAGGCAGAAAGGCGCAATCCGGGTTTTCTTCGCACAGGCGGATTACGTCATCCTTGCGCACGAGCGGCTCCCCGCCCGTGAACATATAAAAATGGGTGCCCATTTCCTTGCCCTGGCGGACAATCTCGCTGAGCTCTTCGTAGCTCAAGCTCTGGCGATGGCCGTATTCCGCCGCCCAGCAGCCCTTGCATTTGAGGTTGCAGGCACTGGTTGGGTCGAGCAGAATGATCCAGGGGATATTGCACTGGTATTTTTCACGATTCTCGCGCACGGTTTTTGTGCCGTGGTAGGCGGCGTGAAGTCCGAGCGCGAGAAACATTTTTTTGATTACGTCGCGGTCGATATCGCGCAGGATACTCATCGCAAACTGATTCCACACGTTCTCCGGGTCTTCCGCGCCTTTGCGGATCCCCTCCAGGGATTTTGCGGGAAAAAGGTTCCCAACGATGCCCTGGACCTTGTCCATCAGTTTCAGCAGGTTTGCCTGCGGATCCTTGTCCACATATTTGAGCAGCTGGTCGAGGACCGCCCCCGCCGCCGCGCGTTGCGCTTTATGCTTAACAGCCATTTGATTTGATCCCTCCCTATGGGCAAAAGAGCCCACCCTATTAGTGTACGTGATTGCGGAAGGGATGTCAATAAAAGAAGTGTGAACGAAGAATGAATTCGTGGTAGAATTCTTATTTTGTTACTTTTTTCTTATACTTTATCGTTCGCTGTGTACACATTGGAAGAGCCACGGTGAAAGTGGTGCCCTGTGTGTCGCTTTGCGCATGGATTTTGCCGTGGTGGGCCTGCACGATGCTCTGCGCGATCGAAAGGCCGAGGCCATAACCGCCCTGCGCACGGGTGCGGGAGCTGTCCACCCGGTAAAACCGCTCAAAGATATGGGGGATTTGATCCGCGGGAATTTGATCGCCGGTATTATGCACTGTTAGCACAGCCTTCTCCTGCAATTTTTGCAGCCGGAGCGTGACGGCGCCGCCCTCGCCGGAGTATTTCATGGCATTATCCAGCAGGATGGCGGTCATGCGGCGCAGCCGCTCCTCATCGCCTAGGAGCACCACGTCTTTTTCAATTTCGCTTGTGAGCGTTTTACTCTGCTCAAAGGCAAGAGACTCAAACAGCAGCACGCTGCTCCAGACCGTGTCGCTGAAATTCAGCTCAGAGAGCGTGAGCGCCTGCCGGACGTCGTCCGCCTGTGCGAGGAACAGCAGGCTCCCCACGAGCTCCTTCATATGGGTCGCCTCCGTCTGGGTGTATTCGAGCCATTTTGCCTGGCTCTGCACGGTTTCATCCCGGTGGGAGAGGACGATCCCCATGTTGGCGAGAATCACGGTCAAAGGCGTTTTTAGTTCATGGGAGGCATCCGCTACGAACTGCCGCTGCTGCCGCCATGATTTTTCGAGAGGACGCAGCGCCCATCGCGCGAGAAACAGGCTGATGCCAAAAAAGGCGAGCAGGCCAAAAAGGCCGACGAGCGCGGAGGTTTTTAGCAAGGAGGTCAGGCTTGCGATCTCGCCGGCGCGGTCCGCAAAGGCGATGCGGCTGCCCTGGATGAGAAAGCGCAGGCTTTCGCCACGGATAACGCCGGAGGTTTTCCTTGTGCGCGTGCGGCCGATACGATGGCGTTTAGCGCGCCGTTGTCCATAACCGTCACGTTTTCGCCCACGACCCTCTGGACAGCGCCGCCGCCATCCAGCTCAACATAAAACGCGGCTGTCATCATTTTTGCGGCGCTTTTCCGCCGGGCAGTTTGCCGCCGATTTCCCGCTTGGGAAAGGCGGTATCCCCTTCGCGCAGAACGCGCTCCATAGCCTGCACGCCGTCCATCTCCAGCCGGTGGTAGGAGGAGGCCAGCACCGCTGTGAAAACAATGGTCAGCACGAGTGTGACCAGAATCATATTGATCAACACAAACTTCCAACGCAGTTTATTCAGCATGGGCGTTTTCCTCCAGATGGTAGCCGAGCTTGCGCGCGGTGGCGATCTGCACCGTGCTGTGCAGAAAGGCAAGCTTTTTGCGCAGAAAGGAAATATAGGCCTCCACGTTATTATCCTCCGCCTCAGATTCGCTGCCCCAGATTTTTAGTAGTAGCGTCTCCTTGGAGAGGATAATCTTGGGGTTTGATAACAACAGGCGGATCACTTCAAACTCCTTGCGCCCCAAGCGAACGCTTTTTGCGCCACATTGCAGCGTATAAGCAGATAAATTGAGCGTTAAATCCCAAGGAGAGCTCGTTTAGCACCACATCGCCCTGCCTGCGGGAGAGGGCACGCACGCGAGCGAGCAGCTCCTCCGTGAAAAAGGGCTTGGTCAGGTAGTCATCCGCGCCGCAGTCAAGGCCTGTCACCTTATCCTGCACCTCGTCTTTTGCCGTCAGGAGCAGAACCGGCGTTGATTCTTTCTGCGCGCGCAATTCACGCACAATGTCAAACCCATTTCGTTTCGGCAGCATCACATCCAGCACGATCACATCGTAGATCCCGCTGAGTGCGTAATCGAGGCCGGCCTCTCCGTCGTGCACGATATCAGCCGTGTATTTATTTTCCTCCATAATCTGGCCAAGCGCTTCAGCCAGGCGGATTTCATCTTCCACAATCAGGATTCGCATTCGAAACACATCCCTTTGTTTTCAGTTTTTATATGTATGCGTCAAACAATGTGTTTGACGCTATTCTACGCCCTTCCTCTCCTTTTGCCCCTCGGCATTGTAACCAATTTAGCTGAAAGGATCCTGAAAGCCTTTTTTCAGAGGAATTTCAGAAAATGGGATTATACTGATAGCAATTTAGCAGGCGCGATGGATGCGCCGGCAAAGGAGGATTGGGATGGCCATTGCAACCTTTCGGAGGTATGAAAAGAAGTATCTGCTGACCCTGACACAGTATCAGACGCTCTTACCCTCGCTAGAGAAGCACATGGGCCTCGATAGCTACTGTGAAAACGGTGAGGATTATGAGATATACAGTCTATATTATGATACGAAACATCATGACTTGATCCGGCATTCCCTCTCGCACCCTTATTATAAAGAAAAGCTCCGCGTGCGCAGCTATCGCATTCCTCGTTCGCAGCAGGAGCCGGTGTTTGTAGAATTGAAAAAAAAGATTGGCGGCGTTACGGCAAAGCGCCGCGTGGAGCTCCCGCTGGGAGAGGCCTACCGGCTCCTTGCGGGCGGTGCGCTGCCCGTAATGCCTGATTACCTCTCGCGGGAGGTGCTTCGGGAGATCAGCTGTTTTTAAACCTGTATGCGGTTCGTCCGGCGGCTTATATCAGCTACAAAAGGCTCGCGTTTTACAGGGAAGGAAGATCCAACTCTGCGTGTCACCTTTGACCGTGAAATTTGCACACGGCGTGAACAGCTTTTGCTGGAGGCCGGCTCCTTCGGCGGGCTTCTGATTCCGGAGGATCAGCGCCTGATGGAGATTAAAACGCTAGGTACACTGCCGCTTTGGCTCGTGCGTGAGCTGTCCGCCCTAGAGATTTACAGCCGCGGCTTTTCCAAATACGGTACGGAATATCAGCAGTGGCTGCGGGCGGATCCGTGCGACGCCGCCCAAGTGCCCAGTGGAGAAAACGGGTTTCTTGATATATCCCATTTATTTGAACTAAGAAAGGGTCGATTTTGAATGCTGACGACTATTTTTTCTTCTATTGTGGATGAACTAACCCCGCTGAACGCGTTCCTGATTATAGGAGCTTCCCTGCTGCTGGGGCTGCTGATCAGCCTGACTTACTTGCTGACGCATCAAAAAGGAGGGCTATACCCCCAGCTTCCCCGTAACGCTTATCATGCTCCCCGCCATCATCGCTGTTATCATCCTGCTGGTGGGCAATAATGTGGCGCGGGCGTTCAGCCTGGCCGGTGCGTTCTCCCTCATTCGTTTTCGTAGTGCGCCGGGCGATCCGAAGGATATCGCCTATGTGTTTTTCACTCTTGGCGTGGGGCTTGCGTGCGGCATGGGCTATATCGGCTATGCAGTGCTTTTTGCGATGATCCTCTGCGCGGCGATGGCTATTTTGCAGATCGTGCATTTTGGCCAACCGAAAACGGCGCGGATGACACTGAAGATTACTGTGCCGGAAAACCTTAATTTCCACGGCCTGTTTGACGATCTTTTAGAACGATATACGGTATTCTGGACGCGCAAAAAGGTGAAAACAAGTGATTTCGGCGCGCTGTTTGAGTTGTCTATGATATACAAATGAAGGAGGAGGCTGAGCAAAAAGCGTTCCTCGACGCAATCCGCCAGCGCAATGGAAACCTGAATATTTCTCTGACGCTTGCGGGTGAGCAGGAGGGAACGTTTTAGCGCCGCTTCGCTATTTACTCTTTGACGTATTCATACCCCTTTCCATTTGGCTCCGCCCTGTGTGCATGCATCGGACGGAGCTCTTTTTGCGTTGCGCTCCCGCGTTGCATCGCATTTTTCTAGTAAGCCCCGCAACTTTGGCTTGAAGAATGTTTGACATTGGGGGTGGGAACGATTAAAATTCAGAAGAAGCTTATCAAAATCAAATTGAGCGATGCAATCAAATGGAGGAATGGATATGTTGCAGCAAATCGGAAGCGCCTTGCTTGCCGGCTTCCTGATTGTTTTACAGTTTGTGACCGGCGTGCTCGGGTATCTTGACGGCGTGCCGGGGAGCGGCTCAAGGCCCGTCGCCCCGCCGGAGAATATAACGCCAGCACAGAGCGTGACGCTCCGGGTGGCGACCTATAATGTGAAAAACTGCGTTGACGGCACGGCGGTGGAGGAGATTGCGCAGGATATCAACACAAACAGCCTTGATATCGTGTGCCTACAGGAGCTGGATCGCGGCGGCACGCGGGCGGGCGGCAAAAATCTGCTGCGTATGCTCTCGCAGAAAACACTGCCGTACTACCGCTTTTTCCCGGCGATTGGCTTGCCTGGTAATGAATATGGGATCGGCATTCTAAGCCGGTATCCGTTTGAGGCGGTGGAGCTGCACCGGCTGGAGACAGGCTTGGAGGAGGGCCGCGTGCTGGGAGGCGTGACCATCCGGGCGGATGGCATCCCTGTGCGTATTTATAATACGCACCTCTCTTTTGAACGAACGGAGCTTCGCACAAATCAGATTGCGGTAAGTCAGCAAAACGCTGCGGGGGAAAGCGCCCTGCCTGCTGATGGGGGATTTCAATATTCTGGATTTTTCCGAGCTGGATGGCTTTCAGGGGATGACGCCGGTCAACACGGCACAGCGCCCTATTGTAACCTTTCCCAGTGATGATGGCTCAGAGTATCCCTATCTCGATAATATTCTTTTTTCTGCCAGCGTGGAGTGCTGCTGGGCAAAGCCCTATGTCCAAACCGTATCCGACCACATCATGCTAATGGCCGAGGTCACGGTGGAAAACCCGGAGGTGTAGCCTGATGAAGCTGGAAAC
>ENA-OQCX01001388-OQCX01001388.1-human-gut-metagenome-genome-assembly--contig:-NODE-1388-length-11144-cov-3.289734_pt1 | contig 11144 bp, 12 predicted proteins | sample MGYA00242762_ERZ504587 | MGnify/ENA primary metagenome ERZ504587 (study PRJEB26092, sample SAMD00036337) | human gut metagenome | host: Homo sapiens | study: EMG produced TPA metagenomics assembly of...
AGTTATACACAAAGTTATCCACATTATCCACATTTTATATGTGTGGAATACTCGATTTACATAAGTAAAAAGAACAGATGTTTTGTGTAAATGATAAATCGACATTTTTGGACGAAAAAATCCACAAATCTATTGACTTTTTTATATTCTAAAAAACATATAATATTGTACAAAAAAGACAAAATATAATAATATATACATAAATAATCAGAATATTCAAAAAGATATTCTGCTGAAATCTACAACAACAATGAAAAAAAGAATACATTTGACAGAAACAGGAAATTTCCACATAGGAGAGACAGATGTGGATGAGAAATGCACAAAATGAATTCGAATGGGGATAACTTTTCACAGATATTATCCACACAGCATGAAGTCCTGTGTTAGATGTCCTTATCATACGTCAGATAAAAAAGCAGCCCGGATGAATAATAAATATTCATTCGGCTGTTTTCAGATATACACTATTTCTGTTTCATTCGTTTGATGACTTTCAGACGGGTAAATTCCTCACGTTCTTTCTCCTCCAGTGCATTCTGGATATCTTTGGTCAGTGCTCGTACTTCGGAATAGTGATATTCTTCAGAGCATTGGCACGTTTCTGAGTTTTCTTGATATTGGCTGCAAGGCGGATGGCTGCATTTTCCACCATGGACAGGCGGATGGACAGCTCTTTTACCTTTTCAAAGGCAGCCTTGGCTTCGTCCAGAGACATCTTTGTGCTGTAGTAGGCATAGGTGGGAGTGTTAGTGGTTTTGTCATATTCCACCAGAGGAATTTCCGTACCCATAACACTTCGGGTTTTAATGCGTATAGAGTTCTCGACAGGAACCGTACACGCGATCTGCTGGACAAAGGCGATACCAATCTCCATATTGGCTTTCTGCAGTGCTGTATAGGCAGCGCGGAAAGTCACATCGATCTGTGTCTGGATATCCTTTGCCTGATCGATCAGCTCCATCATTTCACGAATCAGGATGTTACGCTTCTTATCCATCAGCTCATAGCCCTGACGGGGAAAGCTTCAAGTTGAATTCTTTGCAAGTATTCAGGTTTCTTGGTGGGAAAGGTATTCGGATCCATGTAATCACCTCGCTTCTTTTAGCTACTGTTTCGTGATAGTACTTGTCGAGGATCTTCGTATCAATTCGGTCGAGCTCTTCTTTCGGAAGAGTCCCAGAAGCTCCCAGCCTTATCCAGGGTTTCGGTGATGCTTCGGTTCTCGGTTTCGGACTGGCCGACAAATTCACTCTCAAAGGCTTTACCAAATACCAGATAGCGTTTATCCAGCGGGGAAAGCTCATCCTCACCGATAACGGAAGCAAGGCTCTGGCATCTCCAACCTTTGCATAGCAGGAGAAAAGCTGATTTGCCACGTCCTGATGGTCTGCTCTTGTATAGCCTTCACCGATACCGTCCTTCATCAGACGGGAAAGAGATGGCAGTACGTTAATAGGCGGATAGATTGCCTGTCCATGAAGCTGTCTGTCCAGAACGATCTGACCTTCGGTGATATAACCGGTAAGGTCAGGAATCGGGTGAGTGATATCATCGTTTGGCATGGTCAGGATCGGGATCTGGGTTACGGAACCCGGTTTGCCTTTTACGATACCTGCACGTTCGTACAGGGTTGCAAGCTCACTGTACAGATAACCCGGATAACCTTTACGGGACGGAATCTCACCTTTGGAGGAGGAAACCTCTCGCATGGCCTCGCAGAAGGATGTGATGTCTGTCAGGATGACCAGGATGTGCATTCCTTTTTCAAAAGCAAGATACTCTGCGGCAGTGAGGGCGATCTTCGGTGTAAGAAGACGTTCAACAACCGGATCATTTGCAAGATTCAGGAACATAACTACATGGTCTGCAGCACCGCTTTCCTCGAAGGTACGGCGGAAAAATTCCGCTACGTCATATTTGACACCCATTGCCGCGAAAACAATGGCAAAATCTTCATCAGAGTCCTCTCCCAGAGAAGCCTGCTGTACGATCTGTGCAGCCAGCTTGTCGTGTGGAAGACCATTTCCGGAAAAGATCGGAAGCTTCTGTCCTCGGATCAGGGTGGTCAGTCCGTCGATTGCGGAAATACCGGTGTTGATATAGTTTCGGGGATATTCACGTGCTACCGGGTTCAGCGGCAGACCATTGATGTTTAATTTTACATCCGGGGTGATGTCCCCCAGACCGTCGATGGGCTGTCCGATACCGTTAAAGGTTCGTCCGAGGATTTCCGGGGAAAGCCCGATTTCCATGGGACGTCCGGTCAGCCGGGTATGGGTGTTGCCTAAGGACATACCGTCTGTTCCTTCAAAAACCTGGATAACAGCCTTGTCCTCATAAATCTCAATAATACGGCCGATCTTGCGAGTCCCGTCATCCATGTGAAATTCTACGATTTCCTCATAGGAGGCATTCTTGACGCCTTCCAGGACCACCAGAGGTCCGTTTATTTCGCTTAAGCCTAAATATTCAATTGCCATAAACTTCTCCTCTCTGTTACGACTCATAGCCGGTTATGGCTATGAATGTAACTGTTCCGGCATCAGCCGTTTTTTTCCATTATGTTATCATAGAAAGTATCAATGTCCTGCTTGTATTGGTCGAATTTATCAAGCTGATTATTTGCCACATCATATTTAATGGAAATAATTTTTTCAAAAATGTTGTTGCCCTCTTTCAGTACGGAAACCGGCATTCCACGGTTGATGAGTGCACGGCATTTTTCATAAAGATAGAGGATCGTTTCCATCATTTTAAACTGTTTTTCCATTGGTACGCAGGTGTCTTCTGCGTGAAAAGCGTTCTGCTGGAGGAATCCCAGACGGATGACTCTGGCAATTTCCAACGTCAGTTTCTGGTCATCCGGAAGAACGTCGCTTCCGATCAGCTTGACGATCTCCATCAGGGAGCTCTCCTGATTCAAGATTGCCATGAGCTGATTCCTGTCTGCTACAAATTTCGGGGAAACATGCTCTCTGTACCATGGAGTCAGGTCTTCCAGATATTCACTGTAGCTGGTGAGCCAGTGGATTGCCGGGAAGTGACGGGCATAGGCAAGGGATTTGTCCAGTCCCCAGAAGCAGCGGACGAAACGTTTGGTGTTTTGTGTGACAGGCTCTGAGAAGTCACCACCCTGTGGAGAAACTGCTCCGATAATGGAGACAGAGCCTTCGGTTCCGTTTAAGTTCTGCATCATTCCTGCACGTTCATAGAATGCGGACAGCTTGGATGCCAGATATGCAGGGAAACCTTCCTCTGCAGGCATTTCCTCCAGACGGCCGGACAGTTCTCGAAGAGCTTCTGCCCAACGGGAAGTGGAGTCTGCATGATAGCTACGTCGTAACCCATGTCCCGGTAATATTCCGCAAGAGTTACACCTGTATAAATAGAAGCTTCACGTGCCGCAACCGGCATGTTGGAAGTATTGGCGATCAATGTGGTTCTGTCCATCATCAGGTTTCCGGATTTCGGGTCGATCAGTTTACTGAAATCTTCCAGAACCTGAGTCATCTCGTTTCCACGTTCTCCGCATCCAATGTAGATGATAATGTCTGCGTCAGACCATTTTGCAATCTGATGCTGAGTCATGGTCTTACCTGTACCGAAACCTCCCGGAACAGCGGCTGTACCGCCCTTTGCGATAGGGAAAAGAGTGTCCAGGATACGCTGGCCTGTGACAAGCGGGACGCTTGCGGGGAAACGTTTGTGGGTTGGTCTCGGGATACGGATCGGCCATTTCTGTGCAAGTGCCAGATCTTTGGTGGTTCCGTCTGCGAACTGAATGGTTACGATCGGTTCCAGAATGGTGTATGCTCCGTCAGATGCCGCGTGGATAACTGTGGCTTCTGTAAGATTCGGAGGAACCATGGATTTATGGAGAATGGAGTCTGTTTCCTGAGTTTCTGCGATAACAGAGCCGGGACCTACAACATCTCCTTCTTTTACTATGATGTGAGTGTTCCATTTCTTTTCTGTGTCAAGAGAATCAACGCTGACACCTCGTGAAATATATTTGCCTGAGGCTTTGGCAATCTCTTCCAGAGGGCGCTGGATACCATCAAAAATATTGTGGATGATTCCAGGTCCCAGAAGTACAGAAATGGCATCTCCGGTTCCTGTAACTGTATCGCCCGGTTTCAGTCCTGTAGTCTCCTCGAAAACCTGTACGGTGGTCATGCCTTTCTTCAGGCCGATGATCTCACCTACCAGATGTTCCGGACCTACATAGACCATCTCGGAAATCTTAAATCCGCTGTCGCCCTTCAGATAAATGACGGGGCCGTTGACACCGTAGATAATACCTGTATTACTCATGTTCTGGTCCTCCGTCAAACTTGAATTCTTTGTATGCTGCCTCAAAATTTCCTGCAAAAGAGTGATCGATCAGGATGTTTTTCTGAGGAATCGTAGCGCGGATACCGCCAAGAAAAGAGTCCTTTGCAAGCTGGATAGCAGTACCTGTTGTATGCTGAAGTTTCTCTGCAAGAGAGCTGTCCTCCGGAGAGAGATAGATGGTAATCTCATCATTTCCCGCGAAATCCAGAGCTTCTTTGATCTTAGCAGTTAAATAGTTCTCATACTCCGGAGTTTTGGTAAAGGATTCCAGAAGTCCTTTTACTTCGGAGAAAATTTTCTCTTTTAATTCGTTTTGTTTCTGGTCCAGTCACGCTTGATCGTGAGCTGTTCTGCGGAGAGAGCCTTGTTTATTTCACGTCGGGCGCTGGCAGTTTCCGCTTTGATCTGTGTCTGGGCGTTTTCTTCACTGAGAGTTTTGTGTTCTTCTGCCATTTTCTCCAGAGCCGCTTTATGCTCATCGAGAATGGCGGCAGCTTTTTCGTGGGCTTCCTCTACAGTGATATCATAAAAATGGCTGAGTTTTTCATCAATTGTCATGTTAACACCTGCCTGTAATATTTAGATTGTTACTGTTCCGCACCTGTTATTGTTTATTCCGTTTTCAGCAATGCGATTCGTGCGGTATATTTACAGCTTTAAACCAATAGCTTCATTCACATATGAAGTGATAAAATCCGGTTTGCGGCCAGTACCGTGCCTGTCGGGAATTTCGATAATCAGAGGGGTCTTGTGATGAAGCTTTACATCATCTATAATTTCGGGAAACTCCCGGCCGAATTTCTCGGTCAGGAGTATGATTCCGATTTCTTTATTGGAAATAGCTTTCTGTAAAGCATCTTTTAATTCATCATGTGTGTGTACGACCACGCCCTCTACACCTGCCAGTCTCATCCCTGTGTAGGTATCGATATTGTCGCTGATCAAAAACATCTGCATCTTATAACTGTCCCAGGATCATGAAGGAGATGATCAGTCCATAAAGGGCAACACCTTCTGCAAGACCTACGAAAATAAGGGATTTACCAAGGATACTCTGATCCTCGCTGATAGCGCCTAAGGCTGCGCTTGCCGCACTGGCAACGGCAATACCACCACCGATACAGGAAAGTCCGGTTACAAGAGCTGCTGCGATATAACCCATACCTGTTGCAAGTGTGCCTTCAGAGCCTGCAGCGGCCTGTACGGAAGAAGCACCTGTGAACATAACTGCAATGGCGATAAGCATGGTTCCAAAGAAGAAGAATGCGTTTACACCGAGAGCTGTTTTGTAACGTCCGCGGTTTTTTTCACCGATGAGATAGTAGCCAAATGGAAGAATGATGCTGAGTATCAGTGCGATTGCTAAAATGATCTGTGCGATTGTTGTCATAATTAAATCTCCTCTTAGTTCTTGATTTTGCTGTTCATATATATCATATTTATTCGGCTTCGAATATCTGGCTGACCGACAGATATGGGTTTCCCGAGGATGATATATAAATGAAAATAGTATAATTTCTGATGATCTTTCTGTCTATTTTACAGAGCGGAACGGCTCAAATTTACGTCCTGTACCTTTGTAGAAGCGGCTGAACATTTCATAATATTCCAGACGAAGCACCTGGATACCGACGATCAGGCCTCCATACCACATACAAAAAGGTTTCCCAGAACTACTACTATCCAGTTCAGGTTTCCGCTTTCTGCGCCTGCAAGCATGAGAACGACTTCCATCATCGCTGCATGGCTGACTGCGAAAGCTCCGATACGGACGAAAGAAAGGGTATTGGAGAAGTAGCTTAACAGGACTTCAAACATTTCAAAAAGTCCCTGTACAACGAACATTCCCTTCTCTTTTGGCATAACTTCTGATTTCTTCTCAATGAGGCTGTAAGTGGCTCTTTCAGGAAGATTAGGATCAATGGTACGCCGAACATGATAAACAGTACGATTCCGCCGGGAAGTGTTTTGCCATTCAGTATAAGTGCAATGGAGACAACTGCAGAGCCGTAGAATACCAGACCAGCCACTGAGTTTGTATCAAACCAGATGTGTTCTACATCTCCGGCTTTCCAGGCATTCAGGATGTTAAATACCATACATAAAAGGATCAGGCACATACCAAAACCAATGGCAACAATAAATACTGTATTCAGCTTTCCGATAAACGGAACTGACATCATATTGTTCATCGGGCGAAGCCACAGGGCAGGTATCACATCTTCGAATCCGAAGATACTTCCGAACATAAATCCGAAGATTGTGGAGAACACACCTGCACAACTGATAATGCCTGCCAGTGTGATATGTTTGAATTTATAAAGCAGGAACCTCCGATAAAGAGCAGCAATCCCTGTCCCACATCACCGAACATTGCACCGAAAATAAAGGAATAAGTCAGTGCTACAAACCATGTGGGATCCATCTCGTTATAGGCCGGAAGACCATACATCTTAATGTACATTTCAAATGGTTTAAACAGTTTCGGGTTCTTCAGTTTCGTTGGCGGTTGCTGGTGTATACCTGGCTTCAGATGTTCGTCCTCTTCACCGTCAATAATACAGAAAATGCGGCTGTCGTCTTTGATATCATTCTGGAAAGAATGGGCATCTTTCTCTGTCATCCATCCACATAAGATATAGAAAACGTCTTTATCCCCATGTGTACATGCCGCAAGTCTGCGCACATCAAAGTTACCGGAAAGCTGTGCGATAGCATTGCGTGATGCAACGATATCCTTCTGATTTCTAAGAAGAAAATCTGCTTTTTTCTGATCGGCAGATGCCAGATCAGCAGCAGCTCTGTTGCGTGTTTCAGTCAGTTGTTCGAAAGCTTCTTTTGCTGTTCCCTCATAAGTATCCGGCATATAAATACGCTCGAAGTGCATGGAAGAATAGACGGCTTTTACTTTCTGGGCTTCGTGCTCCGGGACAAAATACAGACCCCAGACATACTGGTCATCTTCATCACATTTAATGAAAATTGTGTCCAGATTTTCGTAAATATACTTTTCAAATTTCTGGTAATATTCCTTCTCAATCCTTCCGAAACGGAAGTGGATGAACTGGAATTTCAGGATTGAGGAAATATTGTAATTAATATTTCTGAACGGGCGGATCACTCGCAGAGATTCATCCAGAGCTGCAAGCTGACTCTCCAGATCAGCACGTTTATTGCTTAGTTCCTGATAATCAGACTGAATCCGGCGGATTGTATTTAAAGCCTGTTCAGTATCCATAGGTTTGGCAGAAATCTTCTCCGGATCTGCCAGTTCATCATAGAAACTGTTGGCAGTAGAGAGTGCTTCCTTATATGGATTGATTTCCATAAACGGAGAAAGACTCTCTACTGCGGTCAGCTCGGAAAGGGCATTTTCCAGATGAATTTCGTACTTGGAAAGATAGGTGTTTACCACTCTGTCAATATCGGCCTTAGGACCGGTAATGCTCAGGAACTTCATTTTCTCAATCATAAATTCACCTCCTGGTTAATGTTCTTTAAACTGCGAAGCAGTTATTCAGTTATGCGCCATATAGAAATCAACTGTTGCAAATATAACGCATGGCTTCATCATGCTGCACACCATAACGTACGCATTCAATGGCGATAGTCAGACGGTTTACTTCGTGTTCCTTGTTATACAGATAAGAATAGATCACTGCTACAGAATATGGATTTCTGTGGGATTCCTTCTCAAGGATCGAGCGGTGGATGTGGTTGTAGAATTCTTCCAGATTGGCTACGGTAAGCTGTTCATATTTGTTGCCGTACCATGTTTTCTGGAAAATTCTTCGACCTTCTTCGTATGAAGGCGCTTCCACCAAAGCTGTGATTTCTTCTTTCTTTAACTTATAATTTACAGGGATCAGCAGGGCATAAATACTTGCCGGATCCATGTTGTAATACCTTTTGGAACGCTGGATAAACTGCAGGTTCAGCATATCAAATTTCTCACCGTAAGTGCGGGTAATCTCTTCCAGATCTTTACCTTTAAACAGCTTCTTACGGATGTTCCAGATCTGGGTAAAATAGTACAGATCCAGTGCCATACCATAGTCGAAGAGAAGTGCTGTTTCATGCTCCTGGATCTTCGAAAGCGGGATATAAAATTCGTTTCCTTTGAGGCAGGAGATCAGTTCCTCCATGGTGGAACAGGTAGTGATCCGGTCTACATCAATATTGGAATGCAGACGGAAAAATTCACGGTACGGAGAAACATCTACAGGATCCGTGTCGCGGTGATCGAAGATATTTGTCATGACTTCCTTCAGTACACGGATTTCATATCGCTTGGAATACAGATCCAGAAATTTACGTTGCTCCGGGTTGGCAAAGTGATAAATTCTGGAGAAATTCTGGAATATGGATTTCTTCAGAAGCTTCTCAATTTGGCCACGGTGCAGGGTATTTTCATCCAGTGCATCCCACCTGGAAGAGTATTCCGGCATTCGCTTCAGATAGGCGGCTACCTGCGTGACATCGGAGAGTTGGAGGATTTCCTCGAACTGATCCATGGTAGTAAGCCTGCTCTGCATTGCGCGGATTTTCGTGGAAAGTCCGCTGTAGGAGAGTACGCCTCCCATTGTTTTTCACTTCCTTTCCTGATGTCATCTAGAGTGTGTCTGAAAAATCATTCCCACAAATTGTGACGCACATCTTGCAGAAAGCCTTTTTCAGACACGCTCTAGCGTTTGAGACAGATCTTTACATAGTCAGTATTTTCTCAAACAATTCTCTTGAAAGTTGTGAGTGCTGCTGTTCGTAATGAGCATCCAGTGAAGAAAAGGTAGCGTCTGTGTCTGCACGTAACTGTGCCAGGCGGGAATCTTTTTCTTCTTCCAGTTGCTGACGGATCCGTCGAATCTGCTCTGCTGTCCGGGATTCCAGCTGCTCGTCATAATTTTTACATTTCTGTTCTGCCTCTTCAGAAAGCTGTTGCTTTTGCCGGTCGCAGTCTTCCATGATGCGTTGGGCTGTAAGCTCGATTTCAGATAATTTGTTAAGTATCTGCTCCATCTTCAACCTCCTTAGTTGTCGAAATTTTACAAAAAAACCAGATTTACTATGCACAAAATAGTAATATCTGTTAGATATCATACACCCTTTTGTTTAAAAAAACCATCTAATTTTTTTCAGAAATAAAAAAATTGTTATTTTTTAGACAAGTTAAAGAAATCTCCTGCGAATATCTGTCCGGGATGTAATTGACGTTAGGAGTATGGTATGGTAGTTTATTGGTGGCAGGAAATTGCACGCACATCTTGCGTAAAGCATTTTTCAAACACGCTCTGGAGATATAAGAAAAGGAACAGGAGATTTTTATGAGATTAAGAAATATTCCGGGAGCTCAGGATGCAATTCTGGAGAGCCCTTATGTGGTGCAGGAGCCACAGACAAAGAAAGGACACTGGGGGGAGGTTCGCGAAAGACAGCCTCTTCATATTGAAGTAGGGATGGGAAAAGGAAGATTTCTTATGGATCTGGCCCGGCTGCATCCGGATATCAATTATATAGGAATCGAGATGTATGACAGCGTTCTTCTTCGCGCATTGCAGAAGAGAGAAGAACTGGAGGAGAATGGAGAGGTTTATTCTAATTTATTTTTTATGAGAGTGGATGCCAGACTTCTGCCGGAAATCTTTGAGAAAGGTGAAGTAGATAAGATTTACTTGAACTTTTCCGATCCATGGCCAAAAGCCCGCCATGCAAAACGTCGCCTGACATCCAGAGAATTCTTGGCACGTTATGACAGATTCTGGTTCCGGATGGAAAAGTGGAATTTAAGACAGATAATAAGGAACTGTTTGAATTTTCCCTGGAAGAAGTGGAGGAAGCCGGATGGAATCTGGAAGCTTCTACCTTTGATCTGCATCATAATGAAGAGATGGTACAGGGAAATGTTATGACAGAATATGAAGAGAAATTTTCATCCATGGATCACCCGATTTGCAAGCTCATTGCTAAAAGAAGATGTCTGCTGTGACTTTCTTAGCGCTACAGCGCATATATTATTAATGAGAAAGCCTTCGGAGTCTGTTCGCAATGAGCCGAAATTGTCATAACAAAAAAAACTTCCGACAAAAGTTTTTTGAATACACTTATCGAAATCGGTGTCTGCACAGGTGGATCAATTGTTTCAGAAAATCCTTGAAAGAAGTATATGATATTCTGAACCACGGTTCTGACTGCCGAAGGCACTGATCAGAAAGGTTGATTTGATGTTACATTTAACTGCAAAAAATTTTTACAAATAAGAAGATAAAGACTACCTCTCCTCCCTGGTCGTTCGTTATTGTTAACGCTATCTGGTGCGGGAAATGTGCCATGATGAAGCCGGTCGTGGAGGATATCGAAAAGAAATACGCCGGAAAAATCAAGTTCTGCGAAGTCGAAATTGAAGAATCTGCAGTACTCGCCGCAGAATACGCCCCGGAAATCGTCCCGACATTTGTTCTCTTCAAAGGATAAAAAGGCAGTCGGTGTCATGGGTGGAATGGTGAATGAACACACATTTGAATCCAGAATGCTGGAAATCCTGTCTTAGTCCACAGATGTACAAAGGCCGTAACAAAGTCTTTCGAAATAGTTAAGAATTTTTTTTACTTTTTACTTTTACACAAGTATGCTATTATTGGGGTGTACAGAAAGGAGATGTGGCGTCTGACACCACAGGATAATTATGAGTATGAAAAAATTAAAAAGGGTTCTGCCGTTTAGCCTGGCAATAATTCTGGCATCTGTAAGCCTGCCGGTAACTGCCCTGGCTGACAGCGCTAAAAGTAGTCACTCTCGGAGCGAACTTATCC
>ENA-OQCX01001389-OQCX01001389.1-human-gut-metagenome-genome-assembly--contig:-NODE-1389-length-11142-cov-1.636586_pt1 | contig 11142 bp, 20 predicted proteins | sample MGYA00242762_ERZ504587 | MGnify/ENA primary metagenome ERZ504587 (study PRJEB26092, sample SAMD00036337) | human gut metagenome | host: Homo sapiens | study: EMG produced TPA metagenomics assembly of...
GGAGGTCCCCGTACACCTGGTACATCCTGCACCGGTCACGCTGGAGAATTTCGACCTCTCCCATGTGCCGGTCTACATCATGGGCGAGGATCAGCTCTCCATGTACGCCGTGTATATGTCCACCCTGGCAACCGGCCGGACCTGTTCCCGTCCTCCGGGTATGTGGGCAAGTACATTGAGAACCCGCCCACGGCCTGGGACATCCCCGCCGAGTATCTGACGGATGAGCGGTTCGCCACTCTCATCACCGAGGCGGAGAAATACCTGGGATACCCTTATGTCTGGGGCGGGAGCAGCCCGGAGACCTCCTTCGACTGTTCCGGCTTCGTGAGCTATGTGCTGACCAATACCGGGCTGTGCAACACCGGGCGGCTGGGCGCCCAGGGGCTCTACAACATTTCCACCCCGGTATCCGATCCCCAGCCTGGCGATTTGGTGTTCTTTGTGGGCACCTACGACACAACCGGCGTATCTCATGTAGGCATTTATGTGGGCGACGGGATGATGCTGCATTGCGGCGACCCCATCCAGTATTCCAACCTGAACACGAGCTACTGGCAGTCCCATTTCTACGCATACGGCAGACCGCCGTACAACTGATGGAGGTGATGAAGCATCAATATGGTTTCCTATGGGGGCGGCGCCAACAGCACCGCCCTTTTAATCGGGCTGCACCAGCACCGTATCCCGGTGGACCTGATCCTCTTTGCGGATACGGGGGCGGAGCATCCCCATACCTATGCCTATCTGGAGGTGATGGATTCCTGGCTGAAGGACCACGGGATGCCGCCCATTACCAGAGTGTATAAGACCACCCGTGACGGGAAACGGCTGACGCTGGAGGATGAATGTCTGCAAAGTTGCAGCCTACCGTCCATTGCCTACGGCTTCAAGCGGTGTTCCCTGAAACACAAGATCGGGCCGCAGGAAAAGTTCTGCAACCATTATCCGCCGTGTCAAAAGGTGTGGGCGGCGGGTAAACGGGTGGTCAAATTCATCGGCTACGACGCAGGCGAGGGCTACCGCAGCGACAAGGTGCTGCTGGGAGACCTGGCCGACCGAAAATACAGCAAGTGGTATCCTCTGATGGAATGGGGATGGACACGGGACGATTGCATCCGGCAGATCGAGGCGGCAGGGCTGCCCCAGCCGGGAAAATCGTCCTGTTTTTCTGCCCCAGCATGAAACCCGACGAGATCACCGCCCTGCGGGAGCAGCATCCCGATTTGTTCCGCCGCGCCCTGGCGCTGGAGGACAACGCCCGGAAAAACCTGAAAACGGTCAAGGGCCTGGGGCGGAACTATTCCTGGAGAGAACGATTTGGAAAGGAGTTTTGCACACATGGCAACGGTTGAGAAAATCCGCAAGGACATTGAAAAGACGAAGGAGAAGATTTCCGCCCAGCAGAAGCGCCTTCGGGAACTGGAGGCGCAGCTCACCGAGGAAGAAAACCTGGAGATCGTCCGCATGGTCAAGGCGGTGCGGATGGACAACAAGGAACTGACCGCCTTCCTGAAGGCCTACGCCAGCGGCTTATCACCCTGCCCGACGGGATGATGGAGGCGGAGGCAGCGGCTGACACCGACGACGAGGATGTGGAAGGAATGGAGGATGGCGAAGATGAAGCGTAACAGAGTTTTCCGCCTTCTGGCGTCCTTGACGGTGGTGGTCCTGTGCATGACCGCCTTTTCCGTCACCGCCTTTGCGGGCGGCGGGGATGGAGACTATTACACCGGGGAGCCCGCCGAGACGACCCCGGAACCCACCGAGGAACCGGCCACCGGAGGCATGGACGCCGGAGGGCCAGCCCCTTACCCCGGAGGGCAACGCCACGCTGGTGGACGATTATTACGGCGATAAGCAGCTTATCACCGTGACCACAAAAGCGGGCAACTATTTTTACATCCTGATCGACCGGGCAAACGAGGACAAGGAGACCGCCGTTCACTTCTTGAACCAGGTGGATGAAGCTGACCTGATGGCGCTGCTGGAGGACGGACAGACGGAGGAACAGCCTGCGGCTTGTACCTGCGCCGAGAAATGCCCAGGCCGGTGCGGTGAATACTGCCTGTCCGGTCTGTTCGGTGAATATGAGCGAGTGTGCCGGAAAAGCGCCGGAGGTGGAGCCGGAGCCTGAACCGGAGCTGGAGAAGGAGTCCGGCAGCGGCGAGCTGGTGCTGATCCTGCTGCTGGGCGGCCCTGGGCGGCGGCGGAGCCTTTGCCTACATCAAGTTCATCAAGCCCAAGCAGAGTGCAAAGGTCAGCGCCGACCCGGACGATTATGAGTTTGAGGACGAGGAATACGAAAACGAGAACTAAATTGTAAAAAACTTGCTGCATAAGAATAATAAAAGCACCAGCGTTTAAGGCACTGGTGCTTTTCTGCCGCTTAGGTTCTGTATTCTTCTGGATTTATATCATTAAATTTCAGATTGTAAAGCAGATCAGTCAAATCTTCAATGATAAGGTGGACTATAAAAATCAAGCCATTATTATTGATTCCTCTAACTCTGGCCTCATTTTCGCTTACATATTTTTCTTTTAAAATACCGTTCACATCAGGAATTGTGTCTGGTGAAACATTGATGTTTTTAAAGCCGCACTTTGTCGCAATAAGTTGAACAATAGAGCCGTTCTCTATGCTTTCACAAACCGTATCAATCGGCAACGACTGGCCCTCATCAATCATTCTCAACAATTCTTTAGCAAAAAATCCCAATTGAGCAAATGTTGCAGTTTCCATAAGTCAACATTCTCCTTCAAACTTGGTGTTTAATTAAAATGATAGCATATCAAAAAATTTCAGTCAATGTAAAGGAGGCATCTTTTGAAACTTGTAGTTTGTGAAAAGCCGAGTGTAGCAAAGAGTATCGCATCGGCTGGGTGTCACATCCAAGGCCGATGGCTATTTTGGAGGCGGCTGGTTGGCTCATTTCCTGGTGCATCGGGCATCTGGTGGGGCTGGCGGATGCGGCCGCCTACGATGACCGCTACAAGAAATGGCGGTATGAGGACCTTCCCATCCTGCCTGACCCCTTTCGCTATGTGGTGTCCGAGGAAAAGGCTGACCAGTTCCACGTTCTCCCGTTCCCTGATGGAGCGCCTGATGTGACGGAGCTGGTCAACGCCTGCGACGCGGGACGCGAAGGTGAGCTGATCTTCCGGCTGGTCTATGAGGCTGCCGGATGTTCCAAACCTTTCTCCCGCCTCTGGATTTCTTCGATGGCGGACGCGGCGATCCGGGAGCTTTGCCAACCTGCGCCCCGGTAAGGACTATGATCCTCTGTATCAATCGGCGCTTTGCCGCCAAAAGGCGGACTGGCTTATTGGTATCAATGCCTCACGGCTCTTTTCGGTGTTGTATCATCGAACGTTAAATATTGGGCGGGTGCAGACGCCACCCTGGCGATGCTGGCCGACCGGGACAGTAAGATCGTCCTGTTCCGCAAGGAGAAATACCATCATGTGCGGCTGGCGCTGGAGGGAGCCGAGGCGGTCAGCGACCGCATTGTTTCCCCGGAGGACGCCCAGGCCATCCAAAACGCCTGTGAGGGGCAGCGGGCCGTGTGTGTATCCCTGGCGCGGGATAAAAAGACGGAAAGGCCACCCAAGCTGTACGACCTGACCACCTTGCAGCGGGAGGCAAACCGGGTATTCGGCTACACGGCCAAGCAAACCCTGGACTACGCCCAGTCGCTCTATGAAAAGAAGCTGTTGACCTATCCCCGGACGGACGGCCGATATCTGACCGAAGACATGGCGGAGACCGCCTCCGTGGTCCTGCATCTGGCGGCGCGGGTGCCGCCCTTCGACGCCTGCCCGGAGTTTTTCCCTGATGTTCTGACGCTGGTGAACGACAAGGAGGTATCCGACCACCACGCCTGATTCCCACCCTAGAGCTGGAAAAGGCGGATGTGCCTGCGCTGCCTGTGGGCGAGCGCAATATCCTTCTGATGGTCTGCTGCAAGCTGCTGTGTGCGGCAGCGGAGCCTTTTGTGTATGAGACGGTCACGGCCACCTTTGATTGCGGTGGCCGCACTTTCACGGCAAAAGGAAAGCAGGTGCTTTCCCAGGCTGGCAAGCCATCCAGGAGGTGTTCCGTTCCTCCCTGAAGGAGAAGCCGGAGGATGAAGATACCGAGGGTGTCCTTCCCGCCTTGACCGAGGGCAGGTCTTTGAGTCGGTCTCCGCCTCCGTCACCGAGCACTTCACTTCGCCCCCCAAGCCCTACACGGAGGACACCCTTCTGTCGGCTATGGAGAACGCGGGCAAGGAAGATATGCCGGACGAGGCAGAGCGCAAGGGCCTGGGCACCCCGGCGACCAGGGCGGCCATCATTGAAAAACTGGTGTCCGGCGGATTCGTGGAGCGCAAGGCAAAAACCTGATCCCTACAAAGGCGGGTGTCAACCTGGTCACGGTACTGCCGGAACTGCTGACCTCTCCCAAACTCACAGCGGATTGGGAGCAGCGGTTGAACGAGGTGGCAAAGGGCCAGGTGTCGCCGGAGGACTTCATGGACGGGATCGAAGCAATGGCGGCGGAGTTGGTGCGGAAATACTCCCACATTTCCGAGGATGGGCAAAAGCTGTTCCAGCCGGAGAAGGAGACGGTAGGCCTGTGCCCCCGCTGCGGCAAGCCGGTCTATGAGGGCAAGAAGAACTTCGCCTGTTCGGACCGGGCCTGTCAGTTTGTCATGTGGAAGAATGACCGTTTCTGGACCAGCCGCCGCAAGGAAATGACCCGGAAGATTGCGGCCGACCTTCTGAAAAAGGGCCGTACCTCCGTCAAGGGGATGTGGTCGGAGAAGAAAGGCTCCACCTATGACGCTGTGGTAATCCTGGACGATACCGGCGGCAAGTATGTCAATTTCAAGCTGGAGTTTCCCAAACGAAAGGATGGTGTGCATGGCAAAAAGTAAAGCCGAGGTCAACTTCATGGAGCATTTGAAACCGCTGCTCCCCGCAGGTGGTGACGCAAGCGAGCTGGAGGCAGCGGCCCAGACACTTGCCGGACTTCCCCCGGAGGACCGCGACCTCCTGGCCGCTGTCCAGGAGTCGCCCTATCGCCTGACGACTCTGGAGCAGTTCCGGGAGTTCCCCGCCAACACCGAGTATTTTGTCCTGGAGCCCAACATCCGCAAAGTGGAGGATGTGCTGGCGCTATCTGGCGCAGCATTTGGACGTCCTTCTGCCCCCGGAGCTGCTGGACGCCATTGATCCCGTTCCCTTCGGCAACCACGCCATGCAGGAGGAACAGGGGTGCTTCACCAGTAAAGGGTATCTCACCCTTTCCGGCGACGAGTGGGAACATGAGCGCCCCAGAGAGAGGCAGACGGAGAAAAAGCCCTCTATCAAGGAGCGGCTGGAACAGAGCCGGAAGGAATGTGCCAATCAGAGCAGGGCGCAGCCCCATCGGGAAAAGCCTGCGCCGGAGCGATAAGGAGGTGTCGCTATGCCCCATTATGACTATGACAAAGATTATCCCTTTTCCGCTTTCATCACCAACCTGGGCAAATACAACGAGGGCGCCCTTGTGGGCGAATGGGTGAAGTTCCCCACCACGGCGGAGGAACTGAAAAAGGTCTTTGAGCGCATCGGGATCGGTGCGAAGGACGACTTCGGGCAGACCTATGAGGAATGGTTCATCACGGACTACGACTGCTATGTGGATGGCCTCTATGACCTGTTGGGCGAGTACGCCAACCTGGACGAGCTGAACTACCTGGCCTCCAAACTGGACGACATGAGCCAGGATGAATACGAGCGGTTCCAAGCGGCCATGGAGATCGGCGACCACACGGGCAGCATCCAGGAACTTATCAACCTGACGGAGAACCTGGACTGCTACGACGTTTACCCCGACATCCACGACCACGACGATCTGGGCCGGTATTACATCGAGGAACTGGACGCCATGCAGGTGCCGGAGCATCTGCGCAACTACATCGACTATGAGGCCTACGGACGGGACATCGCCCTGGAGGAAAGCGGCCAGTTCACCGACCTGGGCTATGTGCGGGATACCGGGGACAGTTTCCATGAGTATTACGATGGCGAGCGCGGCAGCATCCCGGAGGAATACCGGGTGATGACCTTCCAGGACGACATCCCTGAAGAAGAAATTTCGGAATGGGCCATGGACCTTGCCTACGATATGGACGAGTTTTTCCGGCAGAACGATCCGCAGTATGCCGCCGAGCACCCGGAGGAACATGCGGCGAAGGAAGAAATCTACGAGAACCTTTCCGATTGCCGCATTGCCTCTCTGGAAGAAAAGCTGAAGGCGTTGGGCCAGACCCCGGAGGACTACCTTCCCTCCGAGTTGGAGAAGTTCAAGGAGGCTGTGGGCTACGAGGCATATTTGGATGTGGACCCGCAGGTGATCCGGGAGGCCATTGAAAACCCGAATCAGTCCCATGTGGACGAGATGCTGGCCTTTGCGGAGCAGGCAAACCGGGAGTATGAGGCGGAGTTGTACGGGCAGCAAGCGGCGCCCACCCCGGATGACCGAGAGACCGGCGAGACGGTGCGGACTCCCAGGGGCACCTTCTATGTGACGGATATGAGCCGGGAACAGATGGAGCGGCCGGATACGGTTTCCACCACGAGTCCGAGGACGGAAAGTATCTCATCATGGCCAACGGCAGCCGCGCCTTTGCCATCCCCAGCGGAGACGCACCCGAACATACCGCGCCGGAGAAATTGACTGTCCTGGTGGTGGAGCCCATGAAGGAACCCTATGTGAAGGAGATCGACCCCGGCCTCCATGCGCTGCAAGCGGAGGTGGGCGGCGACATTGCCGCCTCCTATCCTTTGACGATCCGGTGGGGCTGGTGCTGAACGATGAAGGCAAGCTCATCGGTCTGGACCTGAACCGCTCCCTCCGGGACGAGCATGGGGAGATTTACGACATCGTGGCGGGCACCTTCCTGGTGGTGGGCCTGGGCCGGAGAGCTTCGCATCCCTGCCCCCGGACATGATCCAGAAATACACCGAGCAATTCAAGCGGCCGGAGCTGTTCGCCAGCATCAACGGCAGATCGTGTCCGTTCCCGTGGAGCCGGAAAACCCGCTGCGCACGGCGGAAATGACCCTGGAGGATGACTACGGCATGATCGACGGATCATCAACAACGGCCGCCGTGGTGAGGAATTGCAGAAAGCCCAGACCGAGGCGCGCAGGACCACGCCGGAGAAAAAGCCTTCCATCCGGGAGCGACTGGAGGACGCAAAACGGGAGTGCGCGGAACGGAAAAGCCCGGACAAGCCTGCCCCGCAGAAGAAGCCCCCGGAGCTGGGCGACTTATGAGCCGGAGCAAGAAATGGCGTCTGGAATGGGCGTTCTTCCTGGGCGAGAACGGCAGGCGTCAGTATAACAAGCTCTGCAAAGGCTGCGTTCATCCCTGCAAGCAGAGTTTCCGGGCGGTGGTGTTGTCCTGTCCGCACTATCTTTCCCTCCGTTCCAAAAAGTGCGGGAATTAGGGTTCAAAACAGGCGAAGAAACAGCCTGTGGCGGCTTTTCCGTGTAGGGGCAGTATGATTTCCCATGTGGAGCGGCAGGGTGTTTCTGCATAGGAAAAACGCCGGATTTTCACCTTTTATCAAGCAAAATGGGAGCGTCAACATCGGATGCAGTTATCCGAGGTTGGCGCTCCCATTCTTTTTTTGTTCTGGCTGCGTCGCAGTCGATCAGTCATCCTCTAACAGCTTGGAGGGTGGGATTTTCAGCACTTGGGCGATCTTGAACAATGTTTCAAGAGATACGCACGAACCGTACCTGTTCCTTCTACCTGACCAACGAAGTTGACACTTTTCCCGATCCTCTCCGCAAGGACCTCCTGTGTCATCCCCGCCTTTTTTCTGTAATATGCGATCTTCAAGCCCAAAGTGATATAGCGTTCTGGAAACTCCGTTTGCATAATATCACCTCCTGATATTATGCTACCAACAAAACAGGTAAATTATAATTGAAACCAATTAGAGGATTATTTACTTTAAGTCAATGATTGTATATAATGAGAAGTGGATTATTTACTTTGTTGGAGAGGCTGGCTTGAAAATGGCGAAGATAGAACCGTGAACATATTTACCGTTAGTTTTTTTGGACACCGGATCATCCCGGAGTTTCGTGAGGCGGAGGATCGTGTGGAGGCGCTGGTTCATGCGCTGCTTTTGGAAAAGGAGTATGTGGAGTTCCTGGTCGGACGGGACGGAGATTTTGACCAGATCGTTTCCTCCGCTGTCAAACGCCAGAAGCGGATTGTACGAGATGACAACAGTTCCTTGATTTGGATACTGCCATATCCCACGGCGGAGTTACACAACAATACGGAAAACTTTGAAGCCTATTATGATGAAATCGAAATATGCGGCAGCGCGGCCAGCAGCCACCCGAAAGGTGCTTTTCAAATTCGCAACCGGCAGATGGTGAAGCGAAGCGATCTCGTTGTATTCTATGTGGACCATACAGGCGGCGGAGCTTATCAGACCATGCGCTAGTCGCAGAAGAAAAAGAAAAAATATACTAAATCTTGCTGGGGAAGGATACGGAGAAAAAGAATGAGCGCCATCATCTTTCGGTGATGCGCTCATTTCAGTAGCAGTAGTAGGTGCTGTGGGAATGTGTGTAAACGGTCAAAGGGGCGGAGCTGTGGGAAACAATGTTTGCGGGCTGTGGGAAAGCTGACAGCTTTTCCATCGGGCCGTGAATATTTGTTTTCCATCGGTGAAGCGGCCGTTTTCCACATTTCCATAGTGCTATTCTGGGATATAGGAAGTCCCTCTTGTTATGAACAGTCGATAGATGGTCAAGGGAATATACCAGGCAGACACCAGCAGTCGCCAGACCAGGACGAAACCGCCAATCACTCCGCCAATAATAAAGTTCAGCAGAAACAACGGAAGGGCGGTTCCCAAAGAGCCGCCCGGCACGATCCAGGCAAACATCCGTGGGATGCCAAAAGGCAGACCGCAAAGGATGAACAGCATACATAGTCGGTGACTCCATCTTTTGTGCAGGCGGATTTGAAAATGCAGTACAGCAAAGCCGCCACCGCCACGGGCAGCACGCTCTTTTTGAAAAACTCTTTGATTACTTCGGATTTCGTCACAGTCAGCACCTCCATTCCTGGTTCCATTATATCAGCCGGATAACCATGCGCCCAGGGGTTTTGCAAAGACTGTCAAAAGCGCCCAATCCCCGTTACTCCAAGTCGTTGCTCCGCTGCCGCTGCTGTTCCTGTTCCTTCGGCCTTTCCAGCAGGGCGTCCACATTCTGGCGGAGGGTGTCATATTCCTTTTCCTCCCGTTGTATCTTCCGAAGTTCCGTTTGCAGGGCGGCCTTGCGGGCGGAGAGTCCTTCCAGTTCTGCTTTCACCTTATCGGAGGAAGGAAGTTTGGTGAGTCCGGCCTTTTTGATCTCCCTGGCTGCCGCCTCGAATAAGATGATCTCGCTCTCAAAGCCGCGCAGGAATTTTTCCTTGTCCTTTGATGCCTTGTATCGGTCATAGACAGGTTTCAGCTTGCGGTAGGTGTCGATCTGCTTTCCCAGAAGGGCATGGTCGGCGATCCGTTGTTCCGTATCCCGCAGGCTTTCCCTGGTACGGATGGAGGCGGCGGCAACGGCGTCGCACCGTTCCACCAATTCCTCATAGCTGCCGATGCCGTGTTCGGTGAGAAAGTTCATGGTAGCGGCCGCACGTTTCAGATTCTCAATGGTTGCCCACCGGCTGGTATCCGGCGTTCTGCTGGGCCTTGATATTGTTCTGAATGTCAATGAGCAGGCTGACCCTCCGCTGCGTTGGCCGGGCTGTCTGGAGGGCGGGGCCTCCGGCAATGCGGGAGACAACGGCTTCTTCCGTGTAATCGCGCCCAGGGTTTTGAGCCGGGTGAACCTTTCCTGGTCCGGCGCCCTGGCGGAGATATACTTTCCTCGCTTGATTTCGTACCCTTCCCGCTGCAACCGGGCAAGCAAATCTTCCAGGCTGGAGGACACGGGGATCAGCCGGTCGATGGCGGCTTTCAGCTTTGCCTTGTAACTGGTGCCGTTCTGTGCGGCTGATGCTCAATGTAGCTCTTACCCTTATCCCGGCCAGACGATGACGGATAAGCCGTGTTCTTTACACAGCCGGTCGCTGGCCCGGCGTATCTCGTGATAGCTGCGCTTGTTGGAATGGTAGTGCTTGTGGTCGGTGAAGCTGACCGCATTGAAAATCAGGTGATTATGGACGTGATCCTTGTCAATGTGAGTGGTGAGGACGAATTCATATTTGCCGCCCAGGACCTCCCGTGCCAGTTCCATGCCGATCCGGTGGGCTTCCTCTGGCGACACCTCCCCAGGCTCAAAGGCTTGGATCAGGTGGCGGCCCAGGTGTGTGCCCTTGTCAATAGCATGGCGGCGTGTCCATTCAAATTCAATGTCGGCGGTCTCGGCGGCGCAGCCGAAGGAGGACACCAGCAGTTTCCCATCCGTCTTGTCGGGGTTGCAGATATAGTCAATCGCCGCTTTCAGCGTTGACTTAATAGGATGCGTCTTTGTAACTGCCATATCTGATCCAGCCTTTCCCGGATTTCCTCCATGTCGGCCTGATAGGTGGGACCTCCGGCGTTGACTCGTTTGGCGATCTGATTGATGTTCCGGCCAATGGCGGACAGGAGCTTGTTCATCTCCTTGATGTCCCTGGTGTCCACCTGGATGATATATCCGTCAATCGCCATCTTCCGCAGGTAGGCGCCCATCCTCTTTGTCTGGAGCTGAGCCATCTTCTGTTCCATCAGTTCCTTTTCCTCGGCGGTCACATAGAACTTCACCTGGATATTTCGTTTTCGGTTTGCCATCGTGGTATCTCGCCTCTTTTCGTATCAGGTTTGGGATGTTCCCAACAAGCATTTTCGGGTTAGGGAGAGGGTTCCCTAAGCCAAAAATCGCAAGCGGGTACTCGCTTGCTGTGCTTGCTATCTACTCCATACCCCCCACCGAAAGGCGGTATTTGTTGCGCGTTCCTTTGATTTTGGACGCAAAAAGATTGCAGCCGCCATGCGCTGCAATCTCCCGATTTCTCATATTGTGAGGTTAATCCTCTGCTTTTTCGACTTCCGTTATCTCCCTTGCTGTTGCGGTTACAATCCGTATGCCTTTATCGCTC
>ENA-OQCX01001390-OQCX01001390.1-human-gut-metagenome-genome-assembly--contig:-NODE-1390-length-11140-cov-3.872514_pt1 | contig 11140 bp, 18 predicted proteins | sample MGYA00242762_ERZ504587 | MGnify/ENA primary metagenome ERZ504587 (study PRJEB26092, sample SAMD00036337) | human gut metagenome | host: Homo sapiens | study: EMG produced TPA metagenomics assembly of...
CAAAGCCCACGCTCAACATATGTTTTCTGCTCTGACCAGAGACGGTCAGATTCAGAGGCAGCGTTGAGCGTGGGGCTTTTTGTGTTACATAAAGTTTTTGGAATTTTGCTGACAAAAATCATTGATTGTTGGCGGCCAATATGGTATCCTATGGCATTGCATAACACTCAAAACAGTTCCGCTTTTTGCTGAAAGAGCGTATCGAAACCGTCCTGATGGAGCAGCAGAAAAAGCTTTTTGAAAAGTAAAAGCTCTTGTGTTCCGTGAAAAAAGAAGGTAATATAAATACAGAGCAAGACACAGAACGCAGGGAGGGATGAAAACCATGTTTTACGAGATCATGCACCGGGAAAGCTGTGTGGCACAACTCAGCACGACAGGGGAATGCAAGGTCTGCCTCGAGGATTTCATGCCCTATGATCTGGTTCTGGTGGAATCGGATGATTTTGACGAGCGCATCAATAATGTAACGAACTTTTACTATTGGTGCGCCTCCCGGATGTTGACGTTGGATCGCACCTACGCCAAGGAAATCCTGAACAGTATCGGTGCATCTCAGAGTGTTACGGACAGGGAACGAGCACAGATTGCATTATCCTACCATTGTCTGTCTTTGCTGGATGTGTTCTGGGTGAAAGAAGAAAACGAGAAGATTCGATTCGAGGATATCAACCTTTTTGCACACTCCTTAAGCAATGCGCTTGTGGATATTGCGCTGCGGGGGCACCAAATGACGGTGACAAACGCCCATCTTCTGGCAAATGACCTGTCTACGGGCGGCTTGTACCCCAAGGCGTGGGTGCGAAAAGAGGATGGCTTCTATCTTTACAAGGATGGTGGCAGGGAAGCGGTGGAACGTGAAGTGCTGGCAAGCAAAATCTGCCGGTGCTTTGACTGCCATCAGGTACTGTATGAGCAGGGGATGTTTGAAAATGAGCCGGTTTCTATCAGCAAAATCATGACATCTCAGCGATACAGTCTTGTGACCTATGCAGCCTATGACGTCTACTGCACGAACCATGATTGGAACACGCTGGATAAGATCTTAGAGTTGGATGCTCCCAGCTACTATATGATGAACATTCTGGATTATCTGGTGGGCAATACCGACCGTCATTGGGAAAATTGGGGTCTGCTGGTAGACAACGAAACCAATCAGCCCATCCGTCTGCATGACTGATGGACTTCAACCGGGCGTTTCAGCAGTACGACACGCCAGAAGGCGCAAACTGTCTGACCGTGGGAAAACGCCATCTGAGCCAAAAAGATGCTGCAGTGGAAGCGGTGCGGAACATCGGACTGAACCAAGTCCGTCAGGTGGAGCACGCCGTATTCTCCGGGCATCCGGCATGGAAAGCAATGTTTGAAGAACGACTGCGTGTTTTACGGAACGCCATGTAAGTCAGAGCGAATATCAGAATGATTGAGAATGATTCCATAACGAAAGCCCGTCTGCGTTGCCACATATCGTGGATTGCAGACAGGCTTTTTCGTTTGACCGGAGGAAAATTGCTATACCTCACATGCGAAGCATAGATGGAAAATCGGGCCTTAAAGATTTCGAAGGTATTCTTCAATGTTTTGGTATTGGATGCCGTTCAGGATCTGATCTTCACCACGGTAGAGAACAAATTTTCCGGTGATGGGACCATAGCGATGTTCTGTTTGGGCACATTTTTCAGAGTCGATCAAATGGCGGTATTGGAATGGTGCGATTTCCCTACTGTTCTCTCGGCTCCAAAAAATCCATTTTGACGTAGATGCGTCATTGCGCAAAAGAGGTGGATTCTCTTTTCCATCCAAAGTGCGCTGGGGAGAGGATAGCAAATGAGCTGCGGATGCATTTTCGCAGGGAGCGCAGAAATGGTGTGGTCGTTTCCCTGCAGGAAACACTGGAAGCGGGAAAGGAGGACAGCGCACTGACCCTTTCCGATGTACTGCAGGACGGTTTCTGCATGGAGGATGCTTGTGAGCGGCAGGACGAGGCCCGGCGGCTGCGCAGGCTGATCGAGGGCCTGCCCGCCCGGGAGCGCAAGCTGATCCTGCTGCGGTACGGGCTGGCGGGTCAGCCGCCCCTGACCCAACTGGAAACGGCACAGCTGCTCCAGATTAGCAGAAGTTATGTCTCAAGGCTCGAGACCCACGCACTGGAACAGTTACGCAAAGGCTGGCTTCAAGAATCACCGGGAGAATAAAGGGTGCCGCCTGCAGGCGGCGTACATATCCTCTTTTACAATGGGATTGGGTGTGGTATACTGAATTCGTAAAATTGAAAACCGGGAAGGTGTAAAATGAAATGAAAATCCGTAAGGCAGAGGAAAGAGATATTCCCAGACTTCTTGCGCTGTTGGGGCAGGTATTGCAGATCCATGCAGAGATTCGACCGGATGTTTTTATTCCCGGCACCACCAAATACACTGTCTGCGAACTGGCTGAACTTATGAAGCAGGAAGATAAACCCATCTATGTTGCCGTGAACGAAGATGATGTGTGTATGGGCTATGCTTCTGTCAAATGCAGGAGCAGCCATTTTCTACGAATATGGTGCCCTTTAAGTCACTGTTCATTGATGATTTGTGCGTTGACCAGCAGGCACGGGGACTGCACATCGGAGAAAGCCTGTTTGAATATGTGAAGCAGCAGGCAAAAGAGCAAGGCTGCTATGAGGTGACACTGAACGTCTGGGCAGGAAACACCCCGGCAGAACACTTCTACGAGAAAATGGGCATGAGGACAAAGGAACGGCAGATGGAATATATCCTGTGAACCGGGTGGCTTATCTGGTGGGGCACCACCACAGCCAGGAGCAGATCAACGGTATCGACTACCAGATCCTGATCGAGGCGGGTTATATCGTCAATGCATCCGAAAGCGGGTATAGCCAGCAGGCAATCCGATCTTTTATGGAACATACCATGAAAACGGCGGCAGGTATTCGACTGACGAAAACAGTGTTTGGAGTATAACAGAGAAGCTTGCCGCAAAACGCGAAAAAATAGATTCCATAAGCGAGTGACCTGAAAAGGACACCACCAAGAAAACCCAGACCCGATAAACAAATATCGCCGAGGAGCTTTCCCAGTTGGGAGGCATCCTCGGCGGATTTTTTAGTTTATATAGTAGTTTTGCAGAGCAATGCGCCTGTTACCCGTATATTTTCCCCACGATCTTTCCGCGTGCTGCGGCGGGCAGGAGCTTGCACAAAAGGCTCAGGAACTTATACTGTGCGCCGGCAACATAAACGACTGCCGGTTTCTTTTTCTCCACAATACCGGCGATGTACCGTCCGATGCGTGCCGGGTCCATGCCGTTTTTCTCGTCATGCTCCATCTGACTGACGCTCCGGGAGATACGTCCACCGTATTCATCATCGCGAGAATGCTTTTCTGACGTGCTTTTGTAAATCCGGTGCAGATGTCACCCAATTCTACGACGGTAACATGGATGCCGTAGGGCTTGACTTCGTTTGCCAGAGCGTAAGAGTAAGAAGAAACGGCGGCTTTGCTTGCAGAGTAGAAGGTCTGGAACGGAATGTGTGCTACGGCGGCAACGGAGCTGATGTTCACAATATGCCCCTTCCCCTGACGGCGTAGGAAGGGGAGAACCGCTTTATTTACAGTGACTGTCCCGAAAAAGTTCACATCAAACTGTGCTTTGGCTTGCTCCATGGACGTAAACTCCACCGCACCGGAAATGCCAAAGCCTGCACAGTTGACCACCGCATCAATTTTGGTCTCTTTTTGGATGACCTGCTGCACGGCGGCGGTGACAGCGTCTTCATCGGTCACATCGACGGATAGATGGGTGACACCCTCCATAGGGATACTTCTGCGGCTGAACTCATAGACGATGCAGCCGTTCTCCTTCAGAGCGGATGCCGTGCACCGCCCGATGCCGGAGCTTCCTCCGGTAACAATGACGACCTTGTTGTTTTCTCCCACCATGATTTTCCTCCTGAAAATGTTGATTTGGTTCGAGTATACCGCATCGCAGGGCGACTGTCTATACGGATAGCCGGATCGTGGAAAAGTACAGGGATCAACTTGCGTAAATTTTCACACAGATTGGCCTCTCTTTTTTACACAGCCAATGCCAATTAGCGCTTGAAAACGAAACACTGCGCAAGTATACTATACTAGTTATACTGTACAAGCTTGATCACAAATCAGTATGCCAGTTGACCATAAAAGACATACCAGAATTGAAGCGTGCGGCGGGGTCAAAACCCTACGAGGATGAAAATGAAATTCGATAGAAGACTTACAGATGAAATCTACACTTCCGATACGGTAAGGCTGGGAAAAAATGCATTTCAGGCCATGCAGGAGACGATCTATCATAATGGCGGTGTCGGAACCATTACCGGGTACTATGATGCCGAATTGTCGATCCTGTCGGTCAGTGATCTGTTGCTGCATAATCTGAACCACAGCTATGCATCCCTGATGGAACAGACAAAGGGTTCGCTGAAGAATCTTTTCTATAAGAAAGATGCCGCATTCCTCGACAATGCACGCTTTCGTCAGCTCCAAGGCGAAGGGGAAGGCCGGATCCTCACGGCAGATGGGGCTCCCGTCTATGTGCGTCTCTACAAAAAAGATGCAGTCGATACGGATGGAACACCGATCTGGATCATGTCAGTACAGATGAACTGGGCGTATGAGAACCTTGCGCTGGTTAATGAATCCATCCATTCTGCACTATGGTATTTTGAGTGTAATGAAAACGGTGAGATCGTTCATGTGAACTGGAGCCATGCGTTCCGGCAGATCCTTGGATATCATGACATTCTGGATTTTCCGAACAAACTGGATTCGTGGTCGAACCTTCTGCACCCGGAGGACTATGACCGGGTAATGCAGCTGCTTTTGGAAGCGATTGCGGACAAAACCAATGCTACGAAGTATAATGTTGAGTACCGACTGAAAATGCAGGATGGCCAATACCACTGGTTCCGGGCATCGGCGGAGGTGATACGCCGTCTGGATGGTTCGGCCAATCGAATTGCCGGAATCATCAGCAACATTGACGCGGAAAAAAGAAGCCGGATGCAGGCGCAGCGGGCAGCGGCATTTCACCGTGCATTTACCAGCGCAAACCTCTGCGAATACTATGTAAATCTGGAAAAGAACACCTTTGACACTTTCAAAGTGGAGCCCTCTTTGATGACGGCCTTTGAGCAGAACCACACATGGGATGGACTAGTCAGATTCCTTGTGGATAACTATGTGGTTGAAGAGACAAAAAGTCTGTAACGGATTTCTACAATCGCGCCTACATCACGGAAAAACTAAAGGGGCTTGAGACGGAGCTGCGTCAGGAGTGCCGCATCGTTCTGGATGGGGAGGAACGATGGGTCAGCAACGTGGTCATGCGCGGCGAGATCGAAGATTCCGAATATGCGATGATTTTTCTGCGGGACATCACAGAGTCCAAAGCAGAGACGGCACGGCGGATGCAGATGGCCTCAGATAACGCATCGATGGATCTTTTGATCAAGAGTATGGTGCGTCTGCTGGACCGCTTTGTCGTCTGCGATCTGGAGAATGACCGGTACCGGTTCTATAATCTGCAAGGTGAAATGATATACGCGCCGACGGGAACCTACCATGATTTTGTGGAGCAGGTGGCTGTAAGGTATAAGACGTTGGACCATTGGCGGCGATAGACGCATTGTTCTCACCGGAAAATATCCGAAAGAATCTGCAGGGCGAGAACGACATCTACAAATTTGAATACTGCTCCATAGATGAGAACACCTATAAGATCGCTTCCTTCATTCCGCTGGAGTGGGATGGCACAAAGCTGGTCAAAGCACTGTTGGCATCTATGGATGTGTCACAGGAGAAAAAGGCCGAGATCGAATCCCATAAGGCACTGAAGGATGCGTACCGGGCGGCGGAAAACGCAAGCCGCGCCAAGACAGAATTTCTCTCCAATATGTCCCATGATATCCGTACACCGATGAATGCAATCGTTGGCTTGACCGCCATTGCGGGCGCGAATATCGAGAGTCAGGACAGGGTGGTCGAGTGCTTGGCAAGATCACAAAGTCGAGCCGTCATCTGTTGGGACTGATCAATGAAGTGCTGGATATGGCCAGAATCGAGAGCGGGCGAATGAGCCTTGCCGAGGAGGATTTCAGCCTGCCGGAGTTGGTCGATAACCTGCTCACCCTCACAAAACCGGCAATCGACGAGCACAAACATCAGCTCGAAGTCCATGTTGAGCACATCGAGCACGAAGCTGTCTGCGGCGACAGCCTGCGCATCCAGCAGGTCTTTGTGAACCTGATGAGCAACGCCGTCAAGTACACCCCGGATGGCGGAAACATCACCCTTACGATCAAAGAAAAACCGAACGGCTTCTCGGAGCTTGGCTGCTACGAGTTTTCCATCGAGGACAACGGCATCGGTATGACGCCGGAATTCCAGAAGATCATGTTCGAGCCGTTCAGCCGGGCAGACGATCACCGGACGACCAAGGTGCAGGGCACCGGTCTTGGCATGGCCATTGCAAGAAACATCGTCAACCTGATGAATGGTGACATTCAGGTCGAAAGCGCTCCCAACAAGGGAACGAAGATCACGGTCACGGTCTATCTGAAGCTTCAGGAGAACGAGAAGGAACAGGAAAAAGAACTGCTCGATCTGCCGGTACTGGTCGTGGACGATGACAAGACCTGCTGCGAAAGCACCGTTGCAACCCTTCAGGAGATCGGCATAGCGGGCGAATGGGTCCTGACCGGCAAGGAAGCCGTGGAACGCTGCGCGGCGCGGCACAAGACCGGCCGCGACTATTTTGCGGTGATCCTGGACTGGAAGATGCCGGAGATGGACGGCATCGCAACGGCCAGAAGGATTCGGGAATGCGTTGGGGAGGACGTCACGATCATCATCCTGACTTCCTTTGATTTCAGCGAGATCGAAGAAGAAGCCAGAGCAGTGGGCGTGAATGCGTTTATGGCAAAACCGCTGTTCCGTTCTCGTCTGACGGCAACTCTGCGGCAGTTTACATCCGGGAAGAAGGAGAAAAACGCCCGGAACTATCTGGAAGATTTTGCGAAGGAAAACTATGCGGGTAAGCGGATCCTTCTTGTGGAAGATAATGCGCTGAACCGTGAGACCGCAACCGAGATCATAGGCATGACGGGCGTGACCATTGACATTGCCGAAAACGGAAAAATTGCAGTCGAAAAGGTGATGGAAGCGCCAGAAAAGTGGTACGATCTCATTTTTATGGACATCCAGATGCCCATCATGAATGGTTACGAAGCCACTGCTGCGATCCGTGCGCTTGCCGGCAGCCGGGGCAAAGTGCCCATCATTGCCATGACGCAAATGCCTTTGCCGAGGACGTGCAGCTGGCAAAGAACACCGGCATGAACGAGCATATCGCCAAACCGCTTGATTTGAATAAGCTGAACGATGTGCTGAAACAGTGGCTGTGATCTGTGCATTGCCGTAAGGCGCGTGATACTGTTGACCGGGCAATCAAAAAGCATGAAATGAAGAACGCCGAGGAATCCCTTCCCATATGGGAGGAACCCTCGGCGTTCTTTAGTTTATATAGCAGCGGTCCTGTTTTATAAGCCAATCTTCACACAGCCGCTGGGCTTCGTCCTTTGTGCAGCAGGTGCAGTTGAAAAGTTTGCCACGGATGGAACAGTAGGTGTAGTGTACCCTCGAGACTCCATTGGCATCTCGAAAATCAACGCAGCGTTCCTCACCGGCAGGGGCTTGAAGAAAAACGTAAGAAGGCTGAACATCGAATATACAACCTCCATTTTGTGAGTCTTTCGGCAGGCGTTCATGGAAAAAAGCAGATCGCAGAATGTGTGGGAGATGATTTTGCGGAAGCATTTTGTAACTTCCGCATTGACGACCCATACGAGATATGCTTTGCGATTCTCTATCTTTTGGATCAAGATGACGACTATGCATGGGTGTATTCGTTTATGACTGCCGTCTCTGCCGCGCAGCAGCCATGCTTCCGTGGGGGTTGGAACTTACGAGTGAAATGGATGATGGCATCTGGTTTCAAGACAATGAATGGATAGAGCCAAAGCCCTTCGATCCGGAATGGTATGAAACAAAGTATGCGGGAGAATTGTATGAAGATGATGATGACCCGCATGACGTCAGCCTTGCGCAGCTTGTTTACCAGTATACCGGGGCAGTTTTGCCGCGTGATATGAATCGGTTTGATGGATTGAAAAAAAGAACTTCGTGCAAAAGGATTAAAACCGTCTCAGGTCAGTACCCTTTGCGCTATGATGAATGTCATTGGTGAAGTTTCCAGACAGAGATTTGATTTCAGCAAATACGCCGATCAGGATGATTGGGACGATTGTGATGTAGAGGAAGAGGCAGTTACAGAAGATTTAGCGTCAGAAAATGAAAAGCTGAAAGCTGAACTTGCTAAGCTGCGCAAGCAGGCCAAGGAAGCAAATTATAATCTGAGCAGAGAAAACCGTGAACTGAAAGATCAGCTGGAAAAAATGGAAGCCGGGGCGGGAGAACTGCGGCAGGAACTCGCAGATCTCCGGGAAGTCGTGTTCAATCAGCAGAATGGGGCAGAAGAAGAAAAAGCAGAGGAAAGCAAGATCTCGTTCCCGTACCACACATCCCGGCGGTTAGTGGCTTTTGGCGGTCATGATTCTTGGCTGCGTGAAATTAAGTCCAAGTTACCGGATGTACGATTTATGAGTGATGATATTTCCAGCCCGGAAATCATCAAGAGAGCAGATGTAGTCTGGATTCAGACCAACTGCATCGGGCATAAATCTTACAACATCATTATCGACCTTGCCCGAAAGTACAGCCGCAAGGTGCGGTATTTTGCCTATGCCAGTGCAACGAAATGCGCGGAACAGATCGTTGAGGAAGAAGAAAACACAGATAAATGAAAATAGAGTGTGCCGAGCAGGCGGTTGCAACGAGAAACAATGAAAAGTATTTTGTGAAGGTGATGGATGTTAAATGGGAGAAAAAGTATATAAGCCAATCATGAATACTGGTGACCATCTTGTCCAGTCCAAGGATAATCCGGATCGTGTGAGAGGTCTTACACGAGATATGAACAACCAGAATCCGGGTATTCCGGAGTGGGAGGAACTTGACCTTGAAGATTTAGTCCCTAGCCAACAGGAGCCAGAACCATATGAGCCCCAGCCTGTCCAATTAACGCCGGAGGAAGAGAAGCTGGCGAAAATGGCCGGCGAAGCGTTAGGCGCAGCAATCTGTAGAGGAACGGAAATTCTTATTAAAGACGTGATTTCCCCATGGTGGAAAAATGTAGCGTGGCCTTGGATAAAGGACAAGGGTGAAATACTGGTTGCCGTTCTTAACAATGAAAAAACAAAAGCAGAGCAAATCAAAATGCCTGAACCGAAAGAGACAAGGCCAACGGTACCGGATGTTGAAATTCAAACGCTGGAGAATGCGTTTGAGCAGATTTTTATTGATATGGATAAAGAAGAAGCCAGAAAGCACATCCTTCAGCTTGTATATCACATCCTTGGAATGGCCAATGAAATCCGTATCTTGAGCAATGCTCGAATCAGTAAGGAATGTAAATCGGAACAGGAATGCATTGAAGCGCAGCAAGCCGCAGAAAAGGTGCTATCAGAGAAAACATCGGCGATGCTGAACCAGCTTCTCTCGAATAAGACCTTGCATTTGGATTTGGACACATCGAGGGAACTGTTCGATTTGACTGGTGGTGGGGTGTATCTGAACGGAGAATATGTGCCGGTTCTTGAGTGCAAAATTGAAGAAGCAGTAAAGAATACATCCGTCAAAAATTGCGCTCAGAACTTAAAGTGACCCGACTTCCTACCTTGTTATGATATGCTAGTGCAACGAAATGCACAGAACAGGTCGTTGCGGAAGAAGAAAACACAGATAAATGAACAAAGAAGCCAACCGGCGTAGATTTACGCAGGCTGGCTCCTTTGTTATAGCGAACCACCGAGGAACATTCCAGTTGTGAGAGAATTGTCCTCGGCGGCTTTTTTAGTTTATATAGCAGCGGTCCTGTTTTACAAGCCACTCTTCACACAGCCGCTGGGCTTCGTCCTTTGTGCAGCAGGTGCAGTTGAAAAGTTTGCCACGGATGGAACAGTAAGTGTAGTGTACCTTCGGGACTCCATTGGCATCTCGAAAATCAACGCAGCGTTCCTCACCGGGCAGCAGATAGATTGTATCCACGTTCAGCAGCTCCTTTTACCTTCGTTCATGTGCCAAGGGCACAACGTTGCTATTGTACCATGTGCCGTCCCAAAAGACCATTGCTTTTTTGACCAAAGATACGCGCAAAAATTTTTTCACATTGAAATCACCCGACTGGCGTTGAATGAACACGGGTGGATTGTGTATAACAAACATTGCGACAGGTATGCTATTGGTGTGTAACAAACACAATTAGAATGTGAGGTCGCTATGAATACGCTTTTGGGTCAACGAATACGAGAGCAGCGCAAAGAAAAAGGATGGACAATCGAGCAGTTTGCAGAACGGGTCGAGTTGTCAGCAAATTATGTTGGAGACTTAGAGCGCGGAGTAAAAATCCCTAAACTGGAAACCTTTATCCGAATCGTTGAGGTGTTGGGTGTATCCGCAGATGTGCTTATTCGGGATTCCGTTCCATCCGCATCCCATGTGGCAGATGACGAACTGAGCAAAAAGTTGAGCAAACTTACGCCGGGGCAGAAGAAAGCTGCCATTGACATCCTGAACGCATACACTGACAACATTCCTTATATCACAAAACGATAAGCCTTTGCCATCGGAGCGCCAGCGAATAACGCTGACGCTCTTTCTTTTTGCCCTCAAATAGTTTATAATCAACACTATAAGCGTGTATATAACGCTAATAGCGAGTGCTTGAGGTGAACGACATGACGATGCTACCCAATATCGATGAAGCAATGGAAGATGCCCGGAATGGAAAGTTGAGCCGTATTGGCAGAATAATCTAAAACGTGAATGCCTGCATGGAGAGCTATCGGCTGAAGAACGGCTGGCTCTTTCGGAACTGAATTGCATTTTGTCCGAGACTCCACAATGGAGCAGCGAAGAAGAACTATGCCATGACATGGAGAATATCGGCGGCAGGGTTCGCTTCTGCCGCTTTTGGA
>ENA-OQCX01001391-OQCX01001391.1-human-gut-metagenome-genome-assembly--contig:-NODE-1391-length-11136-cov-5.963121_pt1 | contig 11136 bp, 20 predicted proteins | sample MGYA00242762_ERZ504587 | MGnify/ENA primary metagenome ERZ504587 (study PRJEB26092, sample SAMD00036337) | human gut metagenome | host: Homo sapiens | study: EMG produced TPA metagenomics assembly of...
TCTGGACGTATAGCCTTTGAACGATTTTACAGCTTTGTGGATTCCAAACGGAGGATCTACTTCCAGCAGCATATGAACATGGTCTGGCATGATCTCCATTTCCAGAATGTCTACAGAACGATTTGCAGCATACTCTGTGAGCAGCTCCTTCAGCCGGACATCTACACCGTTCGTTAATACTTTTCGTCTATATTTGGGGCACCATACTACATAGTATTTACAGGAATAGACGACATTATTGTTTGATTTATATGTTGTGTTCATGTTTGTATGATACAATATTTTATCAATTAACACGATTGTTATTTTGTCCATCTTCAATTACTTGCGTAAATTCGATGGACGCGTCTTATATCCCCATAGCTGAAGCAAGGGTTTTACGACGCATTGGATAAACAATCAAAAAGGACACCTTTTATTATATAATTATGTTACCCCACAAACATACGAAAGAAGGTGTCCTTAATGAAAAATTAGCATTGAAGAAACTGCTAACTCATATGAAAAGTGTATACAAAATTCCACAAAAAATCAAGGGTTTATCCGATGAAAGAAAAAGAAAATCCATCCCGTTGTTTAATATCGTTATGCCAGTGCTGATTTTCCTGATGCTTCAGTATGAAAGTTTTCACACCATTTTTTCAGCGCCGGAAAGCATGGAGAAACGACTGAAAAACTGTATCCGTGGAAAAATCCCAAAAGTTGATGCAGTCAGGGATCTTCTTTCCCGGATTGATCCAAAAGAAATCGAGAAAATTCACGCGCAGACGATTGATGTTCTGAAACGCAACCGCGTATTTCGGGAAGGAACCATAGGCGGATATGTTGCGGCAGGTATTGATGGGGTGGAATTATTCAGCAGTACAAAAAAGTCCTGTCCAGACTGCCTGAGCCGGAAGAACGGGACGGGGAAGACAGAATACTTTCATCGAAGTGTGGTATGTATGACGGTAGGAAAATCGCCGCATGTGATCTTTGGGCAGGAAATGCTGAAACCCAGAGATGGTTCAGAAAAAGATGAAGGGGAACTGACAGGAGCGAAAAGGCTCATCCGGCATTTAAAGAAAAGGCATGGTCATTTCGCAGATGTGATTGTGGCAGATGCACTGTACCTGAATGCCCCGTTTATCAATACTTTGAAGGAATGCGGTTTAGAAACGGTAATCCGTCTGAAAGATGAAAGAAGGCTTCTGTTTCAGGATGCGGAAAGCATGTTTCAGCGGGACGAGGGGAGAAAAAGGAGCTTCAGGAAGGGAAAAAAGAGTATTGAAGTCTGGGATCTTTCCGGATTTGAGATAGACCTTACCTGGACGATATCTTAAGCGGACTGAAATACGAGGACGGCCACTACGATCTCGTGAGTCTTTCCGACAAGGATTATCAGAAAAAACTGGATGTCCAGATTGCCTACTGGGATAAACTGAAAAATGAAATTCAGAAGGTCAGATCCGGAGAAAACGGAACGGCGGATCTGGTAGACATGAGAGAGACGTATTTCCAGATGGCAGATGAAACGGTTGCCGCAGTCAAAGTTTCCCATGCCAACCGCCAGCTGGAACAGAAAGCCTACATCGACCTTCACACGGGACTGCCGAACAAGAGCAAGTGTGAAGAGCTGTTCCACAATGTGGAATTCATCAAAACTCCTACCGCCTGTATCGTCTTTGACATGAACAACCTGAAACGCGTCAACGACAGCCTCGGCCACTCCATCGGCGACCAGCTGATTCTGAACTTTGCCCGGCTGCTGCGAAACTCGATTCCCGCGAAGCATTTCGTAGGAAGATACGGCGGCGATGAATTTATGGCGGTCATCTATGATGCAACCCGCGAAAGCATCACAGAAATCCTCACAGAGCTTCAGAACGAAGTCGAACAGTTCAACAGCTACGGAACCCAGTTCCGCATCAGCTATTCCCACGGCTGGGCACTTTCCACCGATTACAACGAATGTACGCTCCGCACGCTGTTTGACAAAGCAGATAAATATATGTATGAAAACAAGCAGCAGAGCAAGCAGGGACGCCAGGATTAAAGAAACGCCGGAACTGGAAATATCTTATCGCCGGTTCTGGCGTTTTTTCTTGCTGTTTCTCTTTTATTTTTTTGCAAACGCTTCTATCTGCGCATATCCCGCTGAAAAATCAATGGGTTCCTCCTGCAGCTTCTTTCTGACCGCATCGCGTCCTTCCTGATCTGCCAGCACTTTCTGGATTTTATCGGCAAACTGCATCACATCCAGCGGACAGAGATATCCGTTTTCCCCATCCCGGATCTGCTCGCGCATGGACGGAATATCGGAAGCGATGATGACCTTCTGCAGGCTTCTCGCCTCTACAATCGTAATCGGATAGCCTTCGTGACGGGACGGCTGGAGATACAGGTCGCAGGATTTTACGTACGGCGCAGGATTTTCGCGCATTCCGAGAAAAATAATTTCCTGCTCCACCTGATATTCCTTTGCCATGGTCCGCAGTTTGTTCAGATCTCTTCCATCACCGATGATGAACCATTTGAAGCAAAGTCCCCGTTTTTTCAGCTCCGCCGTAATCTGCACCGCAATATCATATCCTTTTTCTTCCGAAGCTCTTCCCACCGTCAGAAATTTCAGCTCTCCTGTGTACTGCGGATCGCTAAGCGGCTCCTCACTCCGTCTCTGCACAGCAGAACCTCTGTCCGGTCCGCGAGTTCCGGAAAACGGGCAATGACCTGTTTCCGGACAGGCTCGGAAACGCAGTAAATTTTATCATACTCCGGAATAAAGTCCCTGGTCCGGAACAGCCACCAGAGATTTTCTCCGTGGAACCAGACCGCTTTTTTCCGCGCATTCGTCTTTCTGGCTCCGAATGCGGTTGTGAACGCACCGAATCCGAAAAAGTCGAAAACAAGATCGTATTGTTTTGTTTCCGGCTCCACACACTCCAGAATCCGTTCATACAGTTTTCCATACCGTTTCTTTCCATACACGACGCGCATCAGAAATACGCCCATTCCTCTGGCATAGAAAGACCGTTCTGCCGGTGTCTCCCGTTTTCCCACAATCCGTTCCAAAGCCGGATGCGGCTTTTTGTCCCAGATCATCTGGCGCACTTCCACCTCCTTCGGAATCCGCTCCAGCAGAACGCCTCTTTTTTCGACCAGAAGAAGCGTTACATCTTCTTTTTTCTCCACCAGTTTCTGCAGCAGCGCTGCCATGGCAACTTCCGTTCCGCCCATGTCCATGGTATGTCCCAGCACCAGTATTTTACTCATTGCTTACCTCTCATCTGCTTTTTTCTCTGTTCTAACGCCAGTAGGCATCTCCCACATGCGCAGGATGACGCTGATCCTCCGGCGGAAGCTGATGGTAATCGCCGTACAGGGTGTGAAGATACGTCTCGTATCCCGCCGGGGCATTGATCAGATGGCCTTCAAACGGAAGGCGCACGATCTCTTCGATCGCTGTTTTGGGAATCGCGTCCGACTTGCGATAACCGCCGCACTGGCAGGCCACCCACTTTGAGTCCTCCGCGCGGTACTTTCTGCACTCTTTTTCCATCTCGCGCAGAATCCGCTCTTTTCCATAGCATTTCCGGATCGCCCATTTGCACCATTTTGCGAAGCTTCCTTTGTTTCCTTTTAAGGTCTGGCGGTAGGTGCGGAATGCATTCATCCGCTGGCTTTCCAGAAACAGCAGCTTTTTCCAGTGACGGTCGTACTCCGGTGTATCTTTTTCCGGCAGTCCGTCAAACGGGAATGTCGACGAAAAGACCGGTATCCACAGCTCCTGCCACGTGCTCCACAAGACTCGTTCCGGTGTGTACCAGCTTTCCGTATGCCAGTGTGAAACCCTTTGTATTATGAAAATTCATGACGCGGTACGGTGTATCCGTTTCGCTGTTTACAATCTGTTCCAGTTTTTCATAATCCGCTCTCGGCATCCAGACATCCACATCATCATCCCACGGAATGAACCCTGATGCCGGATCAGCCCGAGCAGAGTTCCATCTGCTGCAAAATAGATCAGGTGATGTTTCCGGCAGACTTCATCCAGATACAGTAATATTCCAAGCGCAATCTCCTGTTTTTCTTTTAATTCTGTAATTTTACGCATAACGCATTGCCTTTCTGTTTTGTTTTTCCCATCCATTATAAACACTCTGCCGGATTTTTTCAATTTAAAGTTCCTGCCGCTCCGGCGCCCGTCTGAAGATTCCACACTGTTTTTATCAGTACCTTCATATCCACCAGTTTTACTATGTGTGCGTTCATGCCCGCATTGAAGGCATTCTGCACATCTTCTGAAAATGCTTTGGCTGTCATCGCAAGAATCGAGATTTTCTTTGCCAGCGGGTGGCTGCTGTTCCGGAATTTCGTCACAAAGAGAACCGATGCCAGGATCAGGAGCAGAATTACTGCCAGAATCCTCAGCTCCTCGACAGCGGTATCCTCGAACATCTTCGTTCCGTTGCTGTCCACCACATACGTCGTGCTCTGGTTGCTGAATGCACTGCTTCTGAAATACGGTGCCATCTCCTCCATCGAACGGATCAGAATAAAGTGTGTGATGATACTGCCGTCGACCACCAGCTGGCTCTGCAGTTTTCTGGCAAATACCATCTGGTTTTCATTGGTGATCCAGTCCGATGTCAGAAAGCTTTTGATATCCGCATCCTGCAGATCTTTAGATCTGTACCACACGCCCTGCAGACCCTCATCGGAATAATAGTATCCTTCCTGGTTCACGGCAATAAACTGGAGGTTTTCATGCGTGGAGCTTAATTCTTCCTCACGTTTTTTCAGAAATTCACACAACCGGCGTTTTACTTGATTACAATCAAATTCGGGTTCTTTGGGCTTCATCAACATCCGCAAACTGCATATTGCAAATATGCTGTTTTGACAGGCACTATTTTTGAAAATTGCGATAGTATTCGTTTATTCACTCTGCACAAGATCATATACATGGTATAAATGCTGTTTTTATTTTTCTTTCATATAATCCATACAATTTCTCGCATTCCATGCATATCCATCCTGCTTCGCCTGTATATAGCGGATATTTTCGTTTCTTACAATATTTTGTTTCATAATTTCCTACTAATTCCACAAGGTTATTGATATCCCTCATCTGCGCAGCAGCCATTCCTGTCATTGCCCACAAAAAGCCAGTTCTTTTTTTATTCAGTTTCTGCCACTGAAATCTTTCCGTAAACTGATCATATAATACCTTTTGCTTTTTCTTCTCTTTACCGGAAATTCATAAATCAGCGGATAAATCTGAGCAACACCATCCGGATAAAATTCTGTCTGATGATACCGATCACTGTTTCCGATAATTCTCCATCTTTGATCCGCATCATCCCAGAATATCTTTTCTATCTGTTTCTGTATCTTTTTACGAATTTCACTGATCGCCTGCGTATCTTCCAGTCCTGCAAGTTCCAATTCGTACAGGCCTTTCCACACTTCCAGATTATCCATCAGATAAACTGTTGTGTTTTCTTCTGAAACCTGTGTAATTCCATCCTGCATCAGGCTTTGAATCTTTTTTAATGCAAGGCTGATTCCATTTTTCCAGGATTCCGGCAGGTCTGTACTTTCTGTCTTTTCCAGATATTTTCCCATAAGAAAAAGGTACATACCAAGATATCCGTCTTCGGAATCAGCCTTTTCTTTATAAATAAGTTCCCCACCCTCTTTCCTGTAGATTCCCATTTTTCCATCTGTTTCCAGCAAAACCCCAGTATGCCAGTCCAGATACCTGCCAACAGCTTTTTGCTCTATTTCAGTCATGGGGCAATTCTTTGTTTCTGCCAGAAGCCCCAGTGCAGCCATACATGCAAAGTATGGATTAACATCTCCGGCTTTACTTCCATTCATATAGATTTCGCCTTCAGGGCCCTGATTCTCAAGGATCCACTTTTTTTCTCTGGTCAGGACGGTTTCCAGCCATTCCTGCCGGACAGATATTTCTTTTCTCAGGTTCTGATAATAAGCAAACATAAACACAATGCACACAGTTATGCAAAATATAATAAGTCCCATCACGTTCTTTCGATGTTTCACTTTTCTTTTGCATTGGCTCTGTTTATGCTTATGCATCTATATCCTCCAGGATTTTTCTGATTTTGATACTTGCAGTCCCATCACCATAAGGGTTTCTAGCCTCACTCATTTTTCTGTATGTCTCCGGCTCTGTAAGAAGCCGCCTGCATTCTCTGTAAATATCCTCCATCTTCGTGCCTACAAGCTTTAAGGTTCCTGCTTCCACACCTTCCGGACGCTCTGTTGTATCCCGCATGACCAGTACCGGTTTTCCCAGTGCAGGAGCTTCTTCCTGAATTCCGCCGCTGTCTGTCATGATCAGATAACTGGCTTTCATCAGGTTATGGAATTCCACCACATCCATTGGTTCGATCAGGTGTATTCTCTCGCATCCACCAAATTCCTCATCTGCGATCTTCCTGACCTGCGGATTCAAATGTACAGGATAAATAACCTTCACATCTGTAAATTCTTCCACGATCCTGCGTATAGCCCGGAACATATCACGCATGGGCTCTCCCAGATTCTCCCTTCTGTGTGCTGTTACAGCAATCAGTCTGCTTCCTTTTGCCCATTCTGTTTCCGATGATAAAAATCACTTCGCACCGTATAGTGCAAAGCATCAATTCCTGTATTTCCTGTGATAAAGATCCGCTCTGGATCCTTACCCTCTTTCAGCAGTGCATTCGCTGCTTTCTGAGTTGGCGCAAAATGCAGGCTGGCAGTAAGTCCAATGGCCTGCCTGTTAAATTCTTCCGGATAGGGAGATTTCATATTATAAGTACGAAGTCCCGCTTCCACATGTCCTACCGGGATCTGCTGGTAAAATGCAGCCAGAGATGCGGCAAATGCAGTAGATGTATCTCCATGGACCAGCACAATATCCGGTTTTTCCTTTTTCAGGATCTCCCTCATTCCTGTAAGAATAGCCGTTGTCACATCCGTAAGATCCTGCCTTTTTTCATGATCGCCATATCATAATCCGGGACCACTTTAAAAATATCGAGAACCTGCTTCAGCATTTCCCTGTGCTGTCCTGTGACACACACCAGCGTTTCCAGCTTTTCACTTTTTTTCAGTTCCAGAACAAGAGGGCACATTTTAATTGCTTCCGGTCTTGTTCCAAAAATCACCAGTACCTTTTTCATTTTCAATTTCCTCCCAGTTCTTTATCCAGATACGCCAGTCTTTCGCGGATAGTATCTGTCAGCTGTTTCATAGCTTCTTCATAGCTTCCGATATCCCTCGATGTGCCCTCCTTACTGGTTCCGGTTAACAGATTCTCTTTAAAAGAATATCCCACACTTAAAGTTTCTGTCCACAGCCTCTCCCAGTTCCTCCTGATAAGATGCTATTTTCTCAGCGATATGTTCATCAGAGAGTGTGGTTTTACGCAGCTGCACATATCTCTCACAGACACGTTTTCTGAAAGCTTCATCCTGCCACAGCCTTTCAATCCATGAGTTTTTCACTGTATGCAAAATATCTGTTGATTTCACGGAATTCTGAAAATTATCAAATCCATTGTTAAAATCCCATACAGCAAGCTGCAGCTTTCCTCCAAGTTCTTTGTATATGTATGTAGAAAGATTGCCTGCGTCATAATTCATGGCAAATTCATTGATAATAAAGTAGTCCACCCAGTTATCTATGTCTATATATGCCTGATATCCAATTCTTTTGTCGCTGAAATTCTTCCCATACAGAACTTGTTCAAATTCAGAAATATCTTTCTGGATATATGCTTTTTGTTTTTCCGTTATTTTATTTTTTGGACAGGGTACCTATATACAAAGAATTGTTTGTATATCCTGCCGTCTTTCCCCAGGTTTTCAGTTCTCCTGATTCTGTATCACTTCTGTCTCTGCTTACAATATATGCGGTTTCTCCGGACAACAAACCAAATTCCGCGAGACGCAGTCTGCTTTCTCCGTTTGTTACAGGCTCCACTGCCAGATAAACGCCCTGATATTCTCCATCAACAAACAATTCCACAAACCGGGTGTCCGGAGCCCATCCATTTAATTCCCTTGCCAGATCATATACCAGTTTATTTCTAATCAGCGTCTTATCAAGATAAGGACCATTTAACACCCATTCACTGTTTGCTCCCATTCCTGCAAGAGACACTTCTTTTGCACTGTCTTTTTCATTTTTATAAAATTTAATGCGATACTGCTTTTTATCCAATTTGCTATAAGAAGAAGCTCCTCTGTATTTGATCGTAGCGCGATATATGGAATTGGGGACAGAAAAAATAGATTGTTCCTCTCCGTTTCCATCCAACAGAGCAATATTTCCCCAGATTGCATTCTCCTTCAGGACCTGCTGTCCCTTTGTATTCATATAGACTACCGGAAGCGTCGTAGAGAATTCTCCCAGATCATAATATTCCAGCATCTCTTCGTCCGGTGCATCCCACTCCTTCATTTCTTCTTTTGTGATAACAGTTCTCTTTTTTTCCTTTGACTTATTCTCTGACTTTACAACAGAATTTCCCACAACGGATAGTCCACAGAGAACTGTTATCATCAGAACACATAAAAGGATACGGCTTATCCTTTTCATAACAACACCTCTCAATCAGGCAGCCTTTTTACTGCGAAAGTTCATCCTTCTGATCAACTATATTTACCCTTTTCACACCATCGATTTTGATCAGTTTCTCTGAAATATCCATCTGATTTTCTTTTGCAGCTTTATACAGGATTCCCTCTCCGATAGAATAAACCAGTTCAAAGCTGTTTTCTGTAACATTTCTCATGGAAACATGTGCCTTTCCTGAAAAGAAGGTATCCACTGCTGCCTCTGTTTTATGTAAGCAGTCAGGTTTTCCCTGAACAACCAGCAGCTTATTACAGGATGTAAAGCCTTTTCTTGTAATAATAAGAAAAAGAAGTAAAAAAGCAGAACCAATAACAATAAGCGCATACTGAGATACACCGCAGCCAATGCCTGCCGCAATTGCCCAGAAAATATAAGTAGCATCTCTTACATCCTTTACAGCAGTGCGGAATCTTATGATAGAAAGAGCACCAACATACCAAGGGACAATGCAATATTATTACTGATAATGCTCATGATCATAGCTGTGATAATCGTGATCGATCCGATCGAAATATTAAATTTTCTGCTGTATGCAGGTCCTGCATAAGAAATTTTATAAGTAAACATAATAAAAAAGGCAACGATCAGTGCGATCACATTATTCATTAAAATCACAGTCACACTCAGTGCTTCTGTATTTGTCAGATTTTCTACGATAAATTCTCTCATATTTTTCTCCAATCCCGGCATCCGGTTTCCCATCGGTCTGCCGCATGTAAAACTTACAGTCACATCATTCTGGCTCTGGAATATTTGCTGTGGCTGGTGGACAGTTCATCCGCTTTTTTCAATGTCTCAGCGATCATATCCGGCAGAAATCCTGTATATTTTACTTCCATCAGCACCTGTTCTGTACTGCCCAGCGCATCTGTTCCAACATCCTCGAACAGACCGTATGGATATAATGTTCCTCGGATATCCGTATCAAAAGTGATCCTTACATCACCTGCAGGATAAGCAAATGCCAGCCTCTGATAATCTATGATCGTCTTTGGACGGTAACAACCCTGTGTGATCCGCAAATACAATCTCATAGCCAGCTCTGTTTCATATTCCAGAAGAAACGAAGCATCTCCCTGTTCCATCCGAAGTGCGTGTTCACGGCTGACAGGTATGGAATATTTCACTCCGTCAAATCCGTTTTTGCATTTAAACTCCAGCTTTGCAGATAGATCATTCAAGGAATAAATTCTTAAACGGATCTTCCTTTTTTCATACATTCCATCCAGATTATCCCATAGATCCTGATCGTCTATGGAATCATAGTACTGAGATCTGATAAAATATCTGCCATTATCTCCATGGATATCTCTTTCCATAATGCCATCCAGCTTTTGTTGAAGAATCATGGCCTCTCTGCGGCTGATCAGATATTTGATTTCTTTGCGAAAAACCGTTTCCAAATCTTACGCCCCCTCTCTGATTTTCGTTCAAACAGAACGATCTGGAACAGGAGTCCGCATACTGTCAGCAAAGCCACGTATCTGACTCCCGTCTCGTGAAGAAGAAACATTCCTGCCACAACAGAAGAAAGGATCGCTCCCTCCAGAGGAAAAAAGGCCGCTGCAACTGCAGCTCCTGCAGCGAAAATAACTACAGCCCACCAGAACGGATAACACATCCATACAACTGCCGCAGCAGTCATGGCAGACAAGATCATGGAATCTGCTGTTTTCCACTTAAATGCCATATATCCCATCAGACACCCAAGTATCGTAAATGCTGTTACGATCGTCCCCCATCCGGTTTTTCCATCCATAACAGTACATAGGGCAATCGTCACTGCCCAGAACATTATGAAGGAAACAATCAGACGGTACACCTTAGCTCCTGCAAAAACAAGCAGAATCCCAAGGATCAGGAACAGCATTCTTTCTGTATTTCCGCTTATATGAAGCTTGTCTGCACTTCCTGTTTTTTCCATAAACAGTTCCGTTCCCTTAAGGATCAGTTCCGACATCAGCCATTTCCTCCTTCCTTTAAAAGTGGATTCAATGCTTTCATATAGGATTTGTTTCCTGTTTCAGCAACATCCTGTGCCCATATAATATATTCTATATCATATTTTTCCAGTATTTCATCCAGATTCTGTATCAGATCTGCATCCTTATATATATTAGATACATAAACCTTATCAAAGATTTCTGAAAGATAAGAGATCATCATCTTCCCTCTTGCATCTGCAATAAGGAGAAGATTTCCTTTTCCTTGCCCTTTTCCTCTTCCTTCCACTATACTATGCACATAATCTGAAGCAATGACTGCACCACTTCCGTTGCTATTAAACTGTATCGTTTGTCTTTTTAGTGTCTGCAGCTGCCCTTCTTTGTTTTCAAAGGTTAATTCTTCGCGATTGGGATTTGAACCATTGATATAAACTATAAATGAGCAAATATCGAATTTTGCACAAACTTATCCCACAAACTTAAAAGCTTCTTCGAATGAGGCGCTGCTTTTTATGAGGCGGTACAGGTTTGCAAACTGTTCCTGCTTTAGCTGCTG
>ENA-OQCX01001392-OQCX01001392.1-human-gut-metagenome-genome-assembly--contig:-NODE-1392-length-11105-cov-1.623246_pt1 | contig 11105 bp, 9 predicted proteins | sample MGYA00242762_ERZ504587 | MGnify/ENA primary metagenome ERZ504587 (study PRJEB26092, sample SAMD00036337) | human gut metagenome | host: Homo sapiens | study: EMG produced TPA metagenomics assembly of...
CCTCTGCTCTCCATAAATACTGTAAATGATCACCCCGTCCGGATGATTCTCCCCCGTAGAAAGCTTCAAATCCTCCACACACCTTCGCCCTGGAAGCCACAAAATAAGAAACCGGCGTATCATGTACACTGGTCGCATCCACCCCATAAAGATTCACGAACTTATTATCTGTAAGTTTTTTCACACTGTTGATCTTACCCATCTGAAAAGCTCCTTCCCGAAAATTTTTTCTAAAAACATTTTATCCCATCCAAAACCAAAGGTCAATTTTTTATACTTACACTCACTTCACAATAGTGCTATAATAAATACCCTACTATAAAAATTACTTATTACATTACCAAACAGCTACTGTAGACAAGAAAGAAGGAAAAACATTGAAAAACCAGACCACCTCTGCCCAGACCGAAAACCCTCTGGGAACCGCCCCTGTAGGCAGCCTGATCACCAAATTCGCCATTCCCGCCATCATCAGCATGCTGGTCAGCGCTCTGTACAATATCGTTGACCAGATCTTTATCGGCCAGGGCGTAGGAATGCTTGGAAACGCCGCCACAAATATCGCATTTCCCGTAACCATTATCTCTACTGCTGCTGCACTGCTCCTGGGAATCGGCAGTGCCTCCAATTACAACCTGGAAATGGGCGCAGGAAACGAAAAAAAAGCCAGCTCCATCGCAGGAACCGGACTTTCCTCGCTGATAATCTCCGGTACGATACTCTCTGTCATCGTCCTTCTGTTCCTGAAGCCACTGCTTCATTTTTTCGGCGGAACACCGGACGTCATGCCCTATGCCATTGATTACATGGGGATCACCGCCATTGGACTTCCCTTTTACGTTTTAAGCACAGGCGGCAATCACCTGGTCCGTGCAGACAGGAGTCCCACCTATTCCATGACCTGTATCCTGGCTGGTGCTGTCATCAACACCATCCTGGACCCACTTTTCATCTTTGGATTCGGCTGGGGCATCAAAGGTGCAGCCTGGGCAACCGTGATCGGGCAGGTCGTATCCGGACTTCTGATCATTTTTTATTTTTCCAGACTTCGGAAAATGTACCTGGACCGCTCCATGCTGATTCCTAAGGCACGCAATCTGTCTGCCATTTTTTCTCTGGGAATGGCATCCTGTATCAATCAGGTTGCCATTGCTGCAGTGCAGATCGTCATGAACAATACACTTCGCCATTACGGGGCACTCTCAGCCTACGGGAGTGATATTCCGATCGCCTGTGCAGGAATCATTTCCAAAGTCAACCAGGTATTTATGGCCATCTGCATCGGAATCTCCCAGGCTCCCAGCCATCTGGGGCTTTAATTACGGTGCCGAAAAATACAGCGCGTGCGCCAGACATACCGCTATTCCGTAATCTTATGTACTGTGATCGCAACCATATTTTTTATCTGCTTCCAGTTCTTCCCACATCAGATCGTAGGCATCTTCGGAAACGGCAGCGACCTGTACTTTCATTTTGCAGAAAAATATCTCCGCATCTTCATGCTGATGACCTTTGCCAACGGAATCCAGCCTATGTCCGCCGGCTTTTTTACATCCATTGGAAAAGCCAGGCTTGGTGTGATCATGTCCCTCACAAGACAGGTGCTCTTCCTGCTGCCACTGATCGTCATTTTCCCGATTTTCTTCGGAATCGATGGCGTCATGTACGCAGGACCAATTGCAGATACCTCTGCATTTGTACTGGCCGTTGTTTTTGCCAGACGTGAGCTCGGAGTCATGAAGCTGCTGAACAAACGCCTGACATAAAAATGCCATGTAATTTACTGCCCATCGGCAATATATTACATGGCATTTCTCACATTCTCAGATATTTATCTGAAACCACCAATTTCTGATCTTTTCTTCATCCTCCGGCAACTGCTTATGATCAGTCACCCTTCAGTACAACACGGATCTTCTTATAAATTACAAACACGATCAGAGATGTCAGTGCATATTTAAAGATATTAAACGGTACAATGATCAGCAGTGCAAAGGTAAGCAGTCCGTTTACGGAACTGTGTACTGCGCTTCCCATCTGGATAAAGGTCTCGATCGGCATTCCAAAAGCCTTACCGTAAGCCGGAAGCAGTACAAAAGCATTGATGAAACATGCAAGGATCGCTGTCAGAACAGTGCCCACTGCCATACCTGCAACTGCATGTACTCTGCTTTTTTGTGATGGAAACGATAGATCAGGCCGGCCGGTACCACATAGGCACATCCAAACAGGAAGTTGGCAACATCACCAACACCGGCTGTCATAGTTCCCTTGGTCACAAGATGTACAAGAATCTTCACAAGCTCGATCAGAATACCTGCCACAGGTCCCATGGCAAAAGTTCCTACCATAACCGGTACCTCGGAAAAATCAAGCTGATAAAAAGACGGTGCAAGAAAAGGAATCGGAAACTCAAGATTCATCAATACTCCTGCCACAGCACCAAGCATGGCTACCTGCGCGATGGTTCTTGTTCTGCTTCTTTCCACGGCATTTCCTCTCTGTAATATCTGTTCACTCATAACTCTCTCTCCTTCTTCAGAAATATTCAAAGAAAATTTCTACAAGAAATCTTTATGCGAAAAAAATTTCTTCACATAAAAAGCCCCGGGAGCTTCTTCCCGGGGCACTGAGCACGTTCTTCAAATACTGCGCGTTCTTCTCTCATCCAGACTTTACTGTCGGTTCCGGAATCTCACCAGATCAGCCGCCAAAGCGGGTCGCGGACTATACCGCCGGTAGGGAATCACACCCTGCCCCGAAGAAATTTTCTTTTTTATGGGTTCATTATAACGCGCTCTTTTTATAATTACAAGCCTTAATTTTTCTCTACAAAAACCGGCGCTTTCAGAAGGCCTGACGGTTTTATCTGATACTCATAGGACCAGAGGTCACCGGTTGTCCTCCATGCATTTGGTCCATACCAGTCTTCTTTCTGGTCACAGTTGTGTAAGGTTCCAAATGTATTCACCCTGTTTCCAAATACAGTCAGCTCCAGGAGATGCTCTCCTGACGGCAGTTCACCAAGAGATACCTCATAAGGAGAAAATGCAATATACCCCGCTTCTTTTCCATCCACAGAAGCCTTCATAACCGGTGCGCGGAACAGATTTGCCCGTACATTTACTTCTCCGCCTTTGCTGATAAATGGAATTTTATATGTCACATTTCCACCATAGAACGGATACCCCTGAACGGTAAGGTCACTGAAGGCTGCCTTGTGGCTCACCGCATCCAGCACCTGGTCTCTTCCCACAACTTTCACGGAAAACTCTCCCAGCAGGAACATTGCTTCGATATTCACTTTGGAATTGTAAGGGATCTTCACAACCAGTTCATGCTCTCCGGATTCCATCTTCGGAAGCGGCACTTGCGGATACAGTGATCTGTATACCATCCTCTGCACGGTTTTCCACTACTTCTCATCCAGGAATATTCTGGTTTTCTCGTCATTTTCCATGGCAAGGAAAAATCCCTTCCAACAGACCTCTGTATGAATATGGAATCGCAGGGACAAAGTATGTTCAAAGCCTTCCTCTCTGTCATTGGTCCACGGCTGTGCAAAAGCTCCATGCGGAGCGGATATCCCAGTTTCTCACGGAACAAATTGTCAATGCGGAGAATCTCTTCCTCCGGCTGCCACTCCCCACCGTCAAACGCATATTCAGCCAGATCCAGAATACTTACATTCGGCTCACTGCGAACAATCTCCACCTGATCGGAAATATCCAGCTGGAAGCTACATTTCTTCTCCTCACTCGCAGAATCATTCTCAGTATTCTCAGCATTATCTGTTTCAGAAAGCAATTCTTCTGATACCATGGATGCTGTGCCAGCCGGCTCCAGCCAGAGAAGAAGACTGTCGTGATCAAACATGCTTCGTTCCAGAACAGTGTCCCCTTTATGGTACTCTGCTTTCACCGGATAAATTTCACCTGTCATGGCATCATATACCGTCATCTTCCAGGATCCACGGATACGGATGCGGAGTTTTTCTTCTCTTGGAAGATCCTGATTTTCTTACGCTCTTGCAGTTCATTGATCACGATACAGGCATCGGAGACCTTCTCTGTACGGTTTACATGACACAGGAACAGCCAGCGGTTTTCTCCCTCTTCTCTCATCTGGTAGATCAAGTTTGTAGCTGGTTTACCGTCATCCTCAAGTACCTCGATATCTCTTGCCTCTTTCACAGCCTCCAGCAGACGGTACTTACTGAATGACACAATCTCACACTTCTCTGCCAGCTTCGCACCTCTGTCTGACGGACGGGCGTCTGCATATTTCGGAAGCTGTCCTGCAAAGATCACCCGGCCGCCTCTTTCCTTAAATTTCTCAAGAATCTCCAAGGTAGAGCTTCGAAGTGTCAGGCAGTTCGGTACGAGAACTGTATCATATTTCATTACTCCCACCTTCAGAAGTTTTTCCTCTTCCTGTCCCTGATTCAGATCCGGAAGCAGAGACTCTGAAATAAAATCAAAATCAACGGTACCATAAAGCAGCCATTCGATCATATGGATAAAGTTTTCATCCATCTCCTCACGGATTGGTGCTGTCTGCTCCTTCGGTCCCCAGAAAAGCCAGTAAGACTCTACCGGATGGATCACTGCCAGCTTCACATGCGGAACGCCTCTTGTGAGAGCTGTATTGACTCTTGCAAAATAATTCTCCACAAGAGGATATTCTTTATACCACGGTGACTGGTAGCTGATAGAAGCCGGATAATCACGTTTTGCCTCACCTGCCATGGAGGTCCAGGTCAGATGCGGCACACGGACCGTTACTCCAAGAGCTGCCTGCCAGTCCCCCTGAAGCTTATGGCCCCGGAAATCAAAATCCCAGTTTGTAACACCATAAAGTTCACTTGTCATTCCCTCTCTTCCAAACTGGTGCACAGCACTTTCTGCCTGCTTTGCAGTAGAAAATTCTCTTCTGTCACAGAGCATATCAATTCCCGGGATCTCAAAGGAACGATAGGAACGCATGGCTTCTCCCAGGGCCGCTGTCTGTGTTTCCAGAGTCGGCTCCTCCATCATATGTCCGGTCAGGGCAATGCCATGTTCCTTACACCAGCCTCCCACAGTATCCGCAAAAGCCTCTGCAAAACGCTCCGCAATGTGGTCATGATACTCATAACGGATTCTGGAAACTGCATCTCCCGGAAGTTCCCAGAACAGTTCCGGAAGATGCTTAAGAAGGCTATGTCCATATGCATCACGGAAAGTTTCTTCCAGATCATCGGTATATGGAATGGTCACATCCATCCGCTCATCTGCAAAATCCAGGCACTGTTTATGGGAAAACTGCGGCTCATCTGTAAAGATGGCAGGAATGGTTTTCCCAAACTCCTCTCCCAGATTTTCATTAATACTTCTCGTGGGTTACCTGGATAAAACGCTCCACTGCCTCTTTATCCAGTGTGTTCAGATACGCCTCATTGTTAAACCATGGATTATCACCGGACACCTCAAGGTAGGCAAACCATTCCTGAAATCCCTCCTTCAGCGGTGCATCCTCATCGATCTTTTCATACTCTGTAAGGTAACCATCCTCCAGCCGTACCTGATATCTTCCAAGGAATGTACGCTCATTGCTTCGGATCGCCTGTCCGGAAGAACGAAGTTCGCTGTTTTCAATCTCTTTTCCATCCTGGCACTCCGGAGTGAAAAGCAGAAAACGGATCCTGTATTTGTGGTCTCTTGTTACCAGTCCGCCGCCTGCTCCGGATGGCCAGCGGTCTTCATCATACAGCCAGGTCAGCATATTTTTTTCCAGGCTTTTTTTCCAGGAATATTTTACCAGATCCAGAAACTCTTCGCCCATGTAAGGATTATCCATTCCTGTGCGGCAGTGGATATGTCCGCCGCCCATTCCCATTGCCTTCAGAGCATCCAGAGTATTGTCGATCTCCTCTTCTGTCATCTTACAGTTCCATGCCCAGAACGGAGCCGCTCTGTACTCGCTTCCCGGATCCTGAAATTTCTCTTTTGTAAGCTTTTCCCCATTATGATACAGCATACCTTAACCCTCCATTTTAGATTAATATTATTTTTGTTATATCATCCCATGATTTTCTTTCTCAACATATTCTGACGGCCTCACTCCTGTATAGGAATAAAAAATACGACTGAAATAAAACTGATCTTTGTATCCCACCTTTTCCGCAACATCTTTCACATACATCTTCTCTTCACGCTGAAGAAGAAGCTTTGCCTTCTCCATGCGAAGTGCTGTCAGATAAGTATTAAAAGATGCATCCTCATACCTTCTGAAAAGTCTGCTTAAATATGTCTGGGAAACTCCCACTGCTTTGCTCACACTGTGCAGAGACAGCTGTTCCGCCATGTGTTTTCGGATGTATTCTTTCACACTCTCAAAATATTCTTCGGTATCTGTTTTCTGCGTGGATGCCAGATCTTCCTTTATATCCTTAAAAAAGATATCGGAAATCCCGTTGCAAAGCTGTTCCACATTTTCTGCAGTGGAAAAAATATCATCCATAAGAAATTCTGACTCCCGGTAATCCCGGTTTCCTGCATCATAACGCTGAAGCAGATAGCCTATCTGCCGCACACGTCCTTCGATCCACAGTTGAGGATGTTCCTCCTTCACCCACCTGCTGATCAGTGATTCTACTTCCTTCTGAAGCCGGTCGTACTTCTGTTTGCCAGCCAGATATTCCAGCTCTTCCAGATATTCGTAATCCTTTCCCGGTCTTCCAGCTTGAACCTGCGATGCGGTTTCCTCCAGGAGCAATGTCTGATTTTTTCCAAGGATAATAGAAGAATCCAGCTTCCGGTAAAGCTCTCGCATCATTTCTCCGATCTGTGCTGCCGGAACTGATCTCCGCCGGATCACAGACGTCACATATGCAGCTTCCGGCTGTTCTTTTCCAATACGTCTCCTGATCATCTGTTCATAATCCTCATCATTGACCAGTTCTCCCGGACAGAGATACAGTGTCTCCTGAGTGTCACGTCCATATGCGATCATCATCTCATTGATGTCTGAAAAGACTTCCTTTTTCCCCCGTTCCCCGTAACGACTGGGAAGTCCGTTCAGTCTTACAATGGCCCCGTAATAACATTCTGACTGAAAATATCTCCGAAGTGTTTTTTCATCCACAGGAATTTCATTTACCATCTTGTGTATCAGTGTATTTCGTTCTTTATAATATTTTTGTTTCAGCTTTTCTTCTATCCTGGTGATCAGTTTGGAAAATTCCGAGGGCACGATCGGTTTCAGGATATAATCACACACCCCAAAAGCAATTGCCTGTTTTGCATACTCAAATTCCTGATATCCACTGACGATCACACTGATCACATTGGGATATTGCTTTTTTGTTTCTTCCACAAGCTTCAATCCGTTCATTACCGGCATCTGGATATCTGTGATCAAAATATCCGGTTCTCCTTTTTCCTGTATCAGCTCCAGTGCTTCTTCACCGTTATAGGCAGTTCCCATAATCTCGAACTTGTTGTATTTCTGTTTTATAATGTTGACGATCAGACTGGCGGCCATCGGCTCATCATCAACAACCATCACCTGATACATCGGCTTCGACCTCCTTTTCCGATACTCCTATGATGACGCTTAATCCTTCTTCAAGGTTTCGTATCCGGAATACTGCTCTTCCATTGTACAGAAGGAACATTCTGGCATAGGTATTCGCCCAGTCCCATACCTCCGATTTCCATCTCTATGCTGCTTCCTCTGGACATGATCTTTTTCCGGATTTTTTTCATTTTTTGTTTTAACTCTTCACATACTTCATCTGTGGCACCCTGTCCGTTATCCCGTACTTCAAAGTACCAGCCGGTTTCATCCCGCCAGCCACGTACATAAATTTTCATGATATTTTTGCTGTTATTATATCCATGCTGTATGCTGTTCTCCACCAGCTGCTGCAGCACAATCTTGGGAAGCTGTTCATGTTTTACGGATTCCTCACAGTCTACTTCCACTTCCAGGCGATGCTCATACCTGGATTTCAGCAGAAAAATATAACGTTCAAGATACTCCAGCTCTTTTTCTACCGTTGCGTATCTCTCCTTTGTGTTTGTGGAATATCGGAGCATGGCTGCCAGACAGCCGCATATCTCACAGATTTCCTCATCACCGTCCATAATGCCTCTGCTCGATATCACATTCAGTACATTATAGAGAAAATGCGGATTAACCTGAGCCTGAAGGTATCAAACTGAGCCTGAAGCTGCAGAAGAGACATTCGTTTTTCCTTTACAATGGATTCGTTCAGTCGACGCATCAGGTTCTGGTATGCGATTCCTACTGCCTGCACTTCATCATCTGTATCCGGAACTGCAAGCTCTGCATCCAGATTCTCGAGCCCGGTATTTCCATTCTGATCCTTCAGTGCAGTAAGTGGCTTGGAAAGCCTGCTTGCAATAAAGATCACCACTCCCATAGAGATCACAAAACAGCCGACAGCCATTCCCAGTGCGATCATCACCGCTTCCTTCATGCCCGCAACGATCTCCGTCTTTTTCTCCAGTGCAACCACCCGGATCCCGTAATTATCGGACACTTCTGATGCCGATGCCCACATGCTCGTGTCTGAAGAAACGGTAATGGAATCCATTTTTGTTACTTCCGGATGCTTCTTCATGTAGCTTACCAGATCGCCAGTCAGTCCCTCAGACTGATACAATACTTCTCCTCCCGGAAGAAACGCCACAACTTTAATATCGGAATCCGGAATCTCAAATATATCCTTCAGTTCATCCGTAGCATACTGAACTTCAATATATCCGAAATCTCCGCCCTGTACTTTTCTGGCCAGAGAAAAAACTTCCTCGCTTTCCCGGATTCCCCAGCCATCCATATGTGGTGCTATCAGGATCGGTTTACCGTGCATTCTGTCTGCTGAATCCAGCCATTTGATGTTGGATGTATTTCTTGCCTTATTGGTAAGCTTGGAACCGGTATTGGTACTGGATGCCACATCTCCGAATTCATTAAAAATAATCACTCTGTAAAAATTTCTGTTGATATAATACATAGCAAGTCCTGAATTCAACGCATCCAAAAGGTCATTGTGCACTATTGTCCTGCCGACACTAAAACTGCCGTTTTCATAATACTTCGGAAGCGTTTTCATCGCATTGAGCATATCCTGGTCCGACAGGATATAGTCTGTCACATGCTTCATGGAATCTATGGTAAAATCAACACTAGAAGCAGTCTGCCTGGAATATAATTTCAAATTTTGCGCTGCTTTTTCTGACAGCCTTCTAAAATTATAGTTATAGCAGACTATCCCCAAAATTGTTGATATAAAAATATTACAACAGAAAAACCTAAGATAGTGTACGGAATTTCATAAGAACACCTCGCATTTCATCTGTATATAGTAATAAACAGATACCCCGCCTGTACAGCAGAGTATCTGTTTTTCCCAGTTGCACGGCATCTTAAATCTTACCATACAAAACTGATCTTGCATATTTGGTAACCTGTTTTGCATCAGCCTTTGACAGCTCCGGCTACCATACCATCTACAATCTTCTTGTTGAAGAAACAGGAAGAGGATCAGCATCGGAATGGTGATAAGCAGTACATCTGCAAACAGCAGATTGTAGGAACTGGAATATCTTCCCATGAAGTTGTAAAGAGTAAGCTGAACTGTTACGTTGTCATTTCCGGGAAGGAAATACAGCGGGTTTGTAAAGTCATTGAAGATCGTTACCGCATTCAGGATAATGATTGTGGAAGTAACCGGTTTCAAAAGAGGGAAAATAATCTTTACAAACAGATTGTTTCTCGTACAACCGTCAATATATCCGGCCTCTTCAAGCTCTACCGGGATCGTATTCATAAATCCCTTATAAAGCATAATGGTAAATGGAATCTGAAGTGCTGTCTCAACCATGATCATACCAAACATGGTTTTATAAATATGAAGTCCCTGCATAACCCAGATGGTAGGAAGGATCGCAGGAGGGATCATAAGGCCTGTCATAACAAGTGTATCCACGATCTTTACAGGTCTGTCAGATCTTCTCTGAAGAACATAGCCTGCCATGGAGCCTACAATGATCAGCACGATCAGGGAGCCTATCGTGAGGATGATACTGTTCTTAAATGCTGTGATGATCTGATAATTGTTTGCGGAAAATACTTCTTTGAAGTTGCTCCACATCCACTCCGTCGGAAGGGAGAGTCTCAGAAGATTTGCTTCTTTTCTGTCCTTCAGTGCATTGATCAGCATGAAGAGAAACGGTACTGCAAAAATGAGAATACCGAAAACACATCCGAGGATGTCTCCTAATAAGGTAATTCTTTTCTGTTTTTTCATTTTAGTTGTACACCTCCCTGCTGTTAAGGAACTTCTGAAGTGGAATGCGATGATCGCAATTACCGCAAACATGATAACGTTTCCTGCTGTAGACAGACCGAAGAAGCCTGCTGCGTACTGCTTGTAAACAACCGATGCAAGTACGTCAGTTGCAAATCCAGGACCACCCTTTGTCATAGCCCAGATCAGGTCAAAGCAGCGAAGCCCGCCGATCAGGGAAAGTGTGATGATAGTATTTGTTGAAGAACGAACCAGAGGCATTACAATGTTTCGGATCGTCTGCCAGCGGGTTGCACCGTCAATGGAAGCAGCCTCATAATAGCTGGAATCAATCGAAGTAATACCTGCAATAAAGATAACTGTGGAAATGCTGACACCTTTCCACACATCAACTGCAATCACAGAAAACAGTGCCAGGCTTGTATCTCCAAGCCAGTTCGGTCCGGAAATTCCGATGGCTGCAAGAAGTGTATTGAACAGACCCTTGCTCGGATGCATCAGTGCCTTAAAAATAATACCGATGGCTACTGCACTGACAAGATTCGGGAAAAATACAAGAGATCTTAAGAAATCTTTTGTTTTGATCTTACTTGTCAGGAACAATGCAATGAAAAATGCAATGATCACCTTCAGTCCACTTGTAAGAAATGCGTAGATCAGGGTATTTCTTACAGATATACTTAAGGATCTCTCACTGAAGAACGTTTTTATAGTTATCAAAGCCACAGAATGTAAATGATTTCAAGTCCCATACAGTTAAGCTAAAAAACAGTGATGTCACCATCGG
>ENA-OQCX01001393-OQCX01001393.1-human-gut-metagenome-genome-assembly--contig:-NODE-1393-length-11093-cov-1.364673_pt1 | contig 11093 bp, 13 predicted proteins | sample MGYA00242762_ERZ504587 | MGnify/ENA primary metagenome ERZ504587 (study PRJEB26092, sample SAMD00036337) | human gut metagenome | host: Homo sapiens | study: EMG produced TPA metagenomics assembly of...
CTTTTCTTTATATACCTATAAGTTTTCGTTACCCGTAACGGGTTGGCCACGGAAGTAGTGGCTTCTCCGTAAGTTCCCGGCTGCGTCCGCTGTCCGAATCGCCGTTCTGTAGAACCGCATCCCTTAGATGGACTCACAGCCTAAAGCGTTCCAGCGTCCTTCCGCTTTAGCCAAGGCGTTCGGCCAGCTAAGAACCGCCTACTAGCCGCAGACAAAAAAACATAGTTATCTTGTATGCAGCTAATAGGGGTTCAACAGTAAGGAAAATGCGGAAGTCCACACAGTAACCTTCCTTCACTCTACATGCCCTCGTAATCAGCTTTCCATTTGTTTACAGCTGGTCTTCCTTTACCCAGGGTAAAATACCCTCATGTCTATTCCAGGCCGGCATTTTTTCTGCTCGTCACAGAACGGTTGCGCTCACCGTTATCGTTACCTAGCAGGAGGGTCCCCTGAATTTGTGTGCTCCATCAAACTAGGATATTAGTGCGATTTTTCCCGCGATAATCAATGCCGGAATGTGGCTCGCAACACCGGATGTCTGTATTCAGTTCTAAGGGGAAATCAGTTTTTTCTCTTTTGGTAATTCTTTTTATAATTCTTTTGATATTTCTTTCGCTAAAAAACTTTTACATCTAGTAGTATGACAGAATTATTCTTTAACCTGTGCTTTCTGGACAAAATTTTTTTTTTTACCGGGAAAATTTCATACTATAAGTAGACAAGAAAAGGAGGAGAATTTATGGGCGAAGATTATGGATATCAGGATCCGGAAGTAGAAATAAAAGAATCTGGAGATGTTGATTTCGTAGAGTTTGCTGACTCGATCGCAGACGGAAAAGACCATAGTGTTACATTTTATGACATTGCACCAGAAGGTTCTGTAATGCTTGTATATAATTATGATCATGCGCAGGATAAACTGGAAGTCATTTCCTATGATGAGAATTATACGGAGGAAACATTATATGTCCGGGAACATGGAGATGTTACTGCAGGAAGCATAGAAAATATCAGTGCTTTTACAGAAAATCATTTTCGGGATACTTTTCAAAAAATAGAAAGAGATGAAGACATTCCAATCATTAGTACGGAGACTCCAGAAATTGAAGAAGAACCGATGGATTTTCAGACCCTTTTGGATTTAGAACATTCACAGAATGATGAAATGGAAGAGCAGCAAAATCAGGAAATAGATTTCGGAGAGCAGCAGGATGGGATTCCGGATGAACGATATGAAGGAATGACCAGTTATGAAGAGGATGATTTGAGTTTCTTACCAACTGCAGAAGAAAACATGATGGCAGAAGTATTATCCGTGGAGGGTGAAAAACCAGAATATGTTGTAGAGAATCCGGATGTTCATGCTGATTATGGAATGGATAAATTATCACCGGATGGTCAGAAGGCAATTGTCGAAGCAATGGATAAATCGGTTATGACACCTTTGGCCAGCGGATTTATTGATTTTGAGTTGCGAGAAGGATTCCGCGGAAATACTGACGGATTAACATCGGATGATATTTCAAAACTCCGGGAACATGATCCTGGATTTGGTAAGATTATAGGAATTGATACGACAAAATTCTATACATCAGGTCCGGAAAAAAATGTGACAATCATCAAATTGGACTATGAAGACATCAAACCAGCATTAAGTATTGACCAGAAAGGATTTGAAAAAGAAAATATCGTTCCGGGGTCTATCCGTGCTTATAAAGAATTTGGTCAGAGCATGAAGGTGGACGGCATGCGGTTTGGAGTGACCAATCTTGTCACTTTTGAAGCAAAATTAAAGGGAGAAGATCTGCCATACAGAACAACTTGTGTTATGGATGATTCCGGCCGTGTAAGAGGTTTTTTGGAAGTGCAGGAGCCAGATCGCCGTATTCCGATGGATCTACAGGCAAAACTGGATGCAGCACCGGGAACAGAAACACATTTTGCAAGTCTGGACCGTACAGATCCGGAAAACAGGGCATGTATTCCTGGGCTTCGAAATGCAAACGCCAGAAATAAGAGAAGCTTTCTTTGATAAAGTGGAAGCGAAGATGCCTGAGTTTATGGAAAAATTCTGCGATAACATGAAAGAGGACTTCCTGGAGCGTAAGGATGCATTGATTGCAAAGCTGGATGAAGCAAAACAGGAAAGAGATATTGTACATATTGACCTGAATAAGTAGAGCTTGTACGTGAAAATGTTCTGTCAGAACTTGCAGATGCACGGACCGGTATGCAGGATATTGCAGAAGACATGAACGATGTCATGCTTGGATATTACCCAGTTAATAATAAGATCAATGATGTCGATGTAAAATTGAATAGAGAAGATATTTCAAAAGAAGAAAAAGAGAGTCTGGAAAAAGAGCGTGCCGACTATGTAAAAGAACGGGAAGAAATCGATCAGAAGCTTGATGATATGAAACCGGGTTTTGTGGAAAGATATAATGATTATCTTAAAATCAGTGAACGTTCTGAATTGCCGGCACTGGACCGGTTGTCCGAAACGCTGAGTGAGTCTTTCCTGAATGCAAACGGGCTGTAGAAGCATTAAGCATGTATCTGGAGCGTATATATGGTGCAGATGTTGACGATGGGGAAGGTAATTTATCAAAAACACGAATCATGGACGGATTGGAGTATGGTACTGAGTTCCATGGAGAACCACGTTTCCAAATGGTTTGCGCATGGGAAGGTCAGAAAGAAACGCTGCCTTATCAGGGTACGTTTAAAGAGTATTTGAAAGAGAATCCGGATCTGTTCACAGAAATAGACAGCCGGTTGGAAAAGATCGTAGATGCGTATAATGAGACTGCACCAGATACGGATAAAATCACAATTGGAGAAGACGGCCAGCCATATACAAAAGATGGAATTTTGGTTGAAGCTGTAACAACCGGTAAGCATGAAGAGTTTCCTAAAAATGAATTGGAGAAGGTCTATAACCGGGATATGGATACATCAAATAGCATTCCGCCTACTGTAGATGAAAAGGGGAAGGAATATGTTGATACCCAGAAAATAAAAAATCATATGGAGAGTCCGGTAGAGAAAGATACAAGAACAAAAGCTGAAATTGCTGATACTTTTGTTGAAAAAGGAATCACAAGAGGACTTGATAAAGACGAGCTTCGCATTACGGATCAGGCAGCCACAGGGACGATTAAAGAAATTATTGGTGTCGCAATGGAAGTGCCACAAAATCGCATGAATTTCGACAAAGAATTATATTCACTTTGTAAAGCAGTAGACAATCATGGATCTTACGAGAAACTTCCAGATATGGAAAAGCTGAAAGCAGATGCAGATAGTATTTTCAAAAAAATGACGGAAGAAGAAGAAGGACCATTCCCGGATTTAGACCGGATTGAAAAAAATGATACAGAAAAAAAAGATAATGGGGTCCAGTCAGATGTTTCAAAAAAAGATTCAACTTCGGATAAAGTAGAAATATCTTCCGTTCAAAAATGGCGGGCGGATTCGGTAAGATAGATATTACAAAAGATATTGAATTGTCAGATGATAAAAAGAAAGAAATTCGTGTGGAAGCAGAAAAAGAGGCAAAGCATTCGGATGAACCGCTTGAAAAAATCATTGAACGAAAAGAAAATGAAGTGAAAGATGAAATCCGGGCGGTAGCAAAAGATATCGTACATTACAAGGATGTTATGACAAAATTATCTGCTCTTGGTATTCCAGATCGATATCTTTCCCGATATACGCCGCTTATGCGTATGAAACTTGAGTATGATTCTGCTATTCGGAAAGCGGAAAGTATGGGATGTAAGGTCGGGGAAGATTGTTTCATTAAGAAAAGCGTCAGTATTCTGGAAGTTCGTCTGGAACAATTAGAGTATTACAGAAGTGATATGCCAACAAGTCGTGTCATGGAAGCAATTCTTGGCATTAAAACGACCAAAGATGATCTGTATAAAGAAACGGTAGAGAAAGATGGTAAAGCGGAAACAATTGAACATGCATCTTATTCAAAATATGTGGCCGCATTGGAACCATTCTATGCAATTGGCGGTGGACTTGGTACGCTGCTTGGCTTTTACCGATTTATCCGAAAGAAAAGAATGTTGAGAAAAGTGAAACCCAGGATATTTCTGGAAAAGATATGGAAAAAGAAGACATGCCGGGGAATGAAGACAAAATAGAGAAACCAGATGGAGAAGATAAAACGGATGTACCGGATGCTCATCCGAAAGAAGATCAGATTTCACAGGAAAAAGAAGAGATTGAACAACCGCAGGAACAAATAGAAATTCCTGAAAATGATTTGACTGCTTCGGAATCAACTGGAATTACCAATGATGTTCAGAATGATACAGTGGACTCCAAAGATACTGAACCAGAACATGCAGACATTGAAAAAGAGAAAGGCAAGGAAGATATGCCGGAAAAGGATGAATTGGAAAAGGGTCTGGATAAAGAAGAAAAACAGGATGTGGAACGTAAATGAAAATGATACGGAAATAGAATCGGATGAGAAAGAAGACAAACCTGAGTCAGCCGTAGATGAACCGGAGGATAAAAAAGAGGAACAGGAATTAGCAGTAGAGAAACCGGAAGATACAGAAAAATAACATTGATCAAAAGGAACCGAATGAAGAAACAGAAAAGAGATAGAAAAGCCGGAAGACAAAAGAAAAAAATTGAGCAAGATACAACAGATGAAAATGATCATACAGAAAAAGAAAAGCCTGATCAAGTTGAAACCGATAATCAGGAAATAGAAAGAGAAGAGAATGATCAGCCAGATCAGAAAGAAGATACAACAGAATTTTCAGAAAAAGAATTCCCGGAAGATGATTCTGCAGATTCACAAACGGATAAGGCGGAACAGACAGAGATTGAAAAAAGACCCAGAAGAACCAGAAGATGAGGATGGCCGGGAAGAGGAAGCGCACGGAGTTACAGTACCGGAAAAAGGGAAAAATGAAGAGGATAGCGTAAAAGAAGATGCGGTAGCGTCTTCGGAAATGGAACAAAAGACACCACAAAAAGAAGATTCCGGAATAGATAATCAGGACAAAAACACTGAGAAACCGATGGATTCTACTGATTTTAAAGAAGACATAAGACCAGATGAGCAACCAGACAGCAATGAGATAGAAAGTGATGTTGAATCGTCAGATACAGATCTGATCGAAACAGGAGAAACAATAGATCCGCTGAGTTAAAGGGCAGTATTACAGATGAAGTCGGTTCTATTTTCGATGGTGATGAAAGCATTGACCATTTGTTGCAGACTACAATCGGCGATGGAATTGCTGATGGCGAGATTGATAATACAGAAATTTTAGAAGCTATTGCAGATGGAATTGCAGATCGGATGGATATGAGTGATCCAGAATCTGTATCGACTGCTTCAGATATCGTATTTGAAACAATGCATGCAGTAGATTCCGGTACTGGTTCGGAAGTGCCGGGGGATACATTTGACCAGTTGATGGAACTTCTTGGAAATCGAGGAATAGATTCAGATGATCTGGAACGATTATCTGATCAGGTAAATCAGACTGCAGAAGATTTTGGCAAGTTTGATACAGAATCTTACGGAGAAGCTGATGGAATGACATTGACAGATGATGGATTACAGATGATATTACAATGGATGACCAGACAGATAGTATCTGCAGTATGATGGTGGACGCAATGCAAAACATTATGGAGGATCCGGCTGCTATGGATATGGATGATTTTGAAATGGATTCATTTCCAGATGAATATGAAGATATTGATTATGGTGTGGATGCATCGGATCAGAATTTTGGAGAACAGTTATTTGACAAGCTGGAGGCCGCTGGATTTGCACCGGATGATCCGGACCTTCCAACTGTAGATGCATCGCAGGATGCAAAAACAATGGATACAATGCAGAATTTTGAATATCCTGAGTATGATGATTCACAGGATTACGATCCATTCGAGAATTTTAGAGATTATGGGTCTATGGATTAATATTTGACAACATGGAGGATAAAGAATTGAGAGATGTCAAAATAGCAAAAGATTTTTATGTACCAAAGGATAAAGTGAAGTATTATGCTGCTTATAGTGGAGAATTCATTATCAATGATGTCCGGAAGATGCGTAAGACAGAGCCAGGGAAAGTGACAAATGCCACATTTGGGAAAAAAATCATGTCAGTCATTTACTTAACAACAGGAGATTTGATCATAGTCAACACATCAATAGATACACTTGTTTCAAGGTTTGCAGAGGAGGAATAGTAATGACGGAAATAATACAGCTTGTTTTTCTTGGTGTTCTCATTGGAATTGTAATTGGTTTCTTTCTTGGGGTGTTATATACCGCTTTTTTGCAGCATAGAAAAGTACATCATAAAAGAAGAAAAAGAGACTTATATGATGATCTTGACGATTTTGAAAAGATTTATAATCCCCAAAATTTATCTGGAGATAAGAGTATCATGGACAGGAGCAGAAGAGATCATTCGGCCGATGAATATCGTTCTGAAACAAAGTAAGAAAAAGCCCGCATGTATGTGCGGGCTTTTTGTATTCTTATATCTTGACTTATTGTTACTTTTCTACAGGAATATTTGTTGCCAGATAACTATGCGTTGGTTCAACATAAATAAAATAATAATCCAACATATGAAATCTGCGAAAAAGGAATTCAATTCCTTCTGTTTTTATTTTGCGATTCGCATCCAGCATGACCTCCACGCAATCGCTATGTGGTGTAGCATAAATAGTTAATGAATTTTTCGTAACCAACGGTTTTACGTAAAATGTGTCTGAGAGGTGCTCAAAACCATGCATTTGAACAGACCCCTCGTTAAGTAAAGAAAAATAATTTTTGTTCATTGTGTGCACTCCTCAATTTTTACTGTGAAATTATGTGTTTGATTTTTGTTTGTTTTAATATAACATTTTCATGCATTAAAAAAAAACAAAGATGAAAAAAAAATATGCTACATTTTTGTTGCACAGGCGACAGGTAAATAGTATTATTAATCAAAATATGACAAAATTTGAGATTTTGATGCTTGTGGGCATAAGGAAGATTGAGTATATATGTAATATCTTTTCTTACATACTATAAGTGAAGACAGAAATTCTGTGCGGAAATATATCAGGAAAGGAGAATAACATCGATTCCGCTATATTCTAAGATGTTAGGAAAAGAAGAAATGCATAAGAATACATTTAAACCTTTATGTATGCTTGCGGCGATTACACTTGCATTTGGAATATCTACCTCCTCTGCACATGCAGCTGATACGGATCTTTCCATTACGCAAAAAATTGATAAAATTACCGGAAAAGAATCTCAGCAAAAATACACGATAAATTATACAGATGAAAATAAAAATACTGCATTAAAAATCGAATATGACAAAGGATTTTATGCAAAAGAGCTTAAAGTAGGTGATTGGGATAATTATACAGGTAAGATTAAGATTACTGCATATTCAAAAGATACAAAATCCCCAGTTATGACTACCGAAGCTGATGAGAATGCAACGGTTTCATTGGAAAATTATAGCAACATTGATTGGATTGAGATGAATCCGGCTGATGAGGCCGGAACTCAGGAAGATACGACCGAAACACATAATATCAAGGATGTTGATTTATCCGGTATAATCTATGCAGGAAAATCTGGTAAAACAGTGCAAGTAAAGGGAAGCGTTTGGCCAGATGATACTTATTCTGGAAATGCAGTATGTGAAAAAGTGATTACGACAATCGCAAATGATTATACAGTTGCTTCTCCATATGTGCAGGTGAACCCTGATCAGGTAAATTATCTTGGAAGTACTGCTATGATGATCAAAAATTTACAGGGAAGTCTGAAAGCAGGACAGCTGAATTCTTATCATGTAACTTTCAATATTCCAGCGAGAATGTTTGTTGATTCTATCACATTGCCTAAATTTGATAATGCAAGCTATAAGCTTTATATCAATGGAAATCAGATGGATACACGTAATTCAAAAATCTATGTAAATGATAAAGCTGCAAATATCTCTATGGATATTACCCCAAGCGGTGATTTCTTCTCTCAGTCACAGGATATGGTGATTGATATGAGAAATACTGTAAATCAGTCTGGAGATAATAAGGTCAGCGTAAGTGTACTTGCAGTATGTGGAAATGGCTGCGAATTTAATACGGATAGTAATGCAGTTCCAATTAAATATCAGGAGCAGACAGTAACTCCAAGCGAGCCGGATATACCGGAAACTCCATCAGAGCCGGAACAGCCGGATACACCGGAAACTCCAACTCTTCCAAATGCGACTGGAACAGATACGAAAAAGAATAACCATCAGGCTACAGTGAAAAAGAATGATACAGTTACCAGCCTGGATTTGATTAAGGAGGATTCCGATGATACAGACACCAAAAAAGAAACAGTAGTTGATTTGTCTGGTGTTAATCTACAGAGTGCAAAAGCCACAAAGAACAGTATTAATACATTTTCGAATCCAAATGCAACAAAGAAAAGTACTTCACTAGCCGGTTTAAATTCTGAACGTATTCAGACAACAGATATTCAGGATTTTGAAAATTCAGATGATGCAAACGATAATCAGGATATTAAAGATCAGGTAGCCTCAACAGATGATGGCATTACGGATGATTCATCCGGCAGTCATGAAAGTGCGGCACAAAAGGCAAAAGAAACCGTGTCGGACAATCGCGGAGTACAGTTAGGATTGATTATAGGAGGAATTCTATTTGCGGGAATTGTGATAGTAATCCTTGTATCGAGACGAATGGGGAAAGAAGAAATATCGGCTGTTACCACAAAAACAGAGAGTTCCCAAACTGCAGAAGAGCAGGAAGATGGATCACTTGACCAGTCGAAAGAGCAACATACAGATGATATAAAAGAGCCCAAACCATGAAATGGGAAATAATTTCACAGTTTGACAAAAAAGGGACCTGATATGAGGTCCTTTTTTTCACTGTATTCATTTCAGTAATATTGTTTTTTGCAGAATTAGCAGCAGTTTCTGTCAAAACTAATAATATAAGACAAAAAGGGGTGGTAAGATGCGTAAAAAGAAAATTCTCATAATTGTATTTATTCTGTTATGTGCACTAACTGGCATATCTGTAGGTCATTATTTCTGGAAAGAATCAAAGAAAATGACAGGTGTAGAATGGTTTGCAGAGCAGGAATCTTATGTAAAACAGATGGAAACATATACGGATTCCATGGATGATATCATGACGCTTTATTTGAATGGTACAATCACAAAAGATGATTTCCTGAATCATTTATCGGTAAAGCAGGATGAACTGAAGATTATGAAAGGGATGTACCAGAAAGAAAAAAAAAGCACATCCGGTTAGAACCGGTACACATAATTATGCTACAAAAAAGGGCTGTGAGGCTGTAGAAAAATGTTATCAGGCATTTGACGATTTGATTTTAATGGCAGAAAAGAATGCAGACGATAAAAAAGCATTGGCTTATAAATATATCGCTGCGCATGAAACCTTGATCGATCATTTATCAGACTATATGGCATCTTATGAAACAGTAAGTGAGCAGTTGGAGGAAATTAAAGATGAGTAAATACATATGCGGAGCAGTCGTGGATATTGGTGTAGAACGTGAGAGTCAGGAAGACTATGTACAATACCGGGAATTTGGTGACAATTTATTTTGTGTAGTAGCAGATGGGGCTGGATCCCAGAAAGGATTTCCGCAGCCGGCAGTTATTGCAGTATCTGATATTTTGGAAACATTGACAGAAATTTATGAAGAAAATGAAGAATTATTTTTACAGAACCCAGAATTCTTTATAAAGCGTGCAATGCTTAGTGCAAATCGTGTTCTCGGCGGCTTTAAAATGGGAAATGAGGAAAGATATTATGGCTATGCAGCCAGTGTAACATGCTGTTTGTTCTGTCAGGATGGATTCTTTTATATGGGACATACCGGGAATACAAGATTATATATTTTAAGAAATAGTGCGTTGACACAGATAACAAGAGATCAGACAAAAGCGGCTGAACTTCTCAATGAAGGGAAAATTGACCTTGAAACATACCATGTGCATCCGGATCGTCTGGTGATTACAGATGGATTAGGGGTTCTTTTAAACCACACATCCAGATCCTTCATGGTAAATTAAAAGAAAATGATATTGTTTTGATGTCTACGGACGGCTTACATTATGCGGTTCAGCCAGATGCAATGGCAACTATTATTTTAGAATCGAAAGACTGCATGGAAGCTGCAAAAAATCTAATAGATGCCTCTAAAAATATCATCAAATATCCGGATAACATGAGTGCCATGGTCATATATCGGGAGAAAAAATCTTAAAAGAGCCGGAGTTGGCTCTTTTATTTTGTCGGAAATACATCACTCTATTTACAGATACATTTATGCGATGAAGGGAGGAAAAGAAGAAATCGCTGTATCAAATCTAATACAGGAGAAGAATTAATTATGGAAAAAATAATGCACAGGAAGAAATCATACATACAGTAAATGGGCAGCTTCTTGTTGTTGCCTGCCCTGCAGCGGTAAAACAACAACTTTGCTTCGGCGAATTCATTATATGATCCATGAAGCAAAATTCCGGCACAGCAAATTTTAATGGTTACTTTTTCTTCGGCAGCAGCAAAGGAAATGAAAACCCGGTATCAGAAGAAATTTGGAATGGATGCGGTCACTTTTTCAACGATTCATTCTATGTGTATGTCTATCTTAAAGAAATTCGGAGGATATACGAAAGATCCATCCTTTCTGATCCGAGAGAATATTTTTATGAAGTGTTGCGGAAACAGAAAGGAATTAACGATATCAATGAATTCATTACTGGTTTAATTACGGAGATATCTGTGATCAATAATAACAGTATTGATCTTAATTCCTATAAGCCGAAATGTACGAAAGACAAAAACCTTTTTCTGAAACTAATTAATGGTTATCAAGAATACAAAGAGGAATTGCACTTGATTGATTTTGATGATATGTTACAGAAAGCGTATGAAATTATGGTAAATGACAAAGAGTGTTTGGATTTCCTTAGAAACAAGTATCGTTATATCCAAGTGGATGAATATCAGGATACAAATTTGATTCAGAAA
>ENA-OQCX01001394-OQCX01001394.1-human-gut-metagenome-genome-assembly--contig:-NODE-1394-length-11092-cov-2.379845_pt1 | contig 11092 bp, 8 predicted proteins | sample MGYA00242762_ERZ504587 | MGnify/ENA primary metagenome ERZ504587 (study PRJEB26092, sample SAMD00036337) | human gut metagenome | host: Homo sapiens | study: EMG produced TPA metagenomics assembly of...
GAAATTCGTAGGTCCTGTCCGCAAAGCCTTGGGAGTACGCACACTGTTCAACTTGCTGGGACCGCTGGTAAACCCGTGTCAGCCCGCCTATCAGCTATTGGGCGTAGCCGACCTCGCACAAATGCGTCTCTATACGAACGTTTTCTACAGACTCGGCATCGACTTTGCCGTAGTCAATAGTCTGGACAATTACGATGAAATCTCACTGACCGATGAATTCAAAGTGATGACACGTCATTATGAACGCATCTATCGCCCACAAGCTCTCGGTTTCAGCGCAGTACGTCCCGAAGAACTTTCCGGCGGAACCTGCAAGGAAGATGCGGCACGTATCTTCGACAATATCCTGAACAACCGCGCAGAAGCCGCCCAGACTCAATGTGTTATTGTCAATGCCGCCTTCGCCATTCAGGTCATGGAACCGGAAAAGGAGATTGAAGAGTGTATTGCCATAGCCCGCGAATCGCTGGAAAGCGGACGGGCGCTGAAAACATTGAAAAAGTTTATAGAAATTAACCAGTAAGGGATGAGGTGCGAAAAGGTATCTATAGCCGCATATCCCGTAACTCTTCACTAAAACAGCCATGACAGATATTTTATCGGAAATCATCGCTCATAAACGAATTGAAATAGAACTGCAAAAGCAAGCCGTCTCCCTCGAAAAGTTACAGGAAGAGGTTGCCGCCATGATGCAGAAAGACGCCACTACCGGAACTTCTGTAACCATACCCGTCCGCAGCATGAAACAGGCGCTTGCTTCTTCCCCCACGGGAATCATTGCCGAATTCAAACGCCGTTCTCCTTCGAAAGGATGGATACACGAGACTGCCCGTGCCGAAGAAATACCCGCTGCATACGAAACAGCCGGTGCTTCCGCAGTCTCTATCCTTACGGACGAAAAATTCTTTGGCGGTTCGCTGCAGGATATACGCATGGCACGCCCACTGATCGGCATTCCTATCTTGCGAAAGGATTTCATCATCGACGAATACCAACTGCTCCAGGCACGTATCGTAGGAGTTGATGCAGTATTGCTTATCGCCGCTTGCCTGACACAAAAAGAATGTGCCACCCTTACCGCCCGGGCACATGCCCTGGGATTGGAAGTGCTACTCGAAATCCACACTTTTTCCGAACTCGCTTATGTAAACGCGGATGTGGATATGGTAGCGTCAACAACCGTAATCTCGGCACATTTGTCACCGATGTGAAAAACTCTTTCCATATAGCCGAAAAACTCCGGCAGATACCGGCCACAGCCCTGGATTCCTCCGACAGCCCAAGCCTGCCGCTACTTGTTTCGGAAAGCGGAATTTCACATCCCGAAACCATTTGCCGGCTGCGCGCTGCAGGCTTCCGCGGCTTCCTTATCGGAGAAACCTTTATGAAAACCGCCGGCCGGGAGATGCATTAAAAAGATTTCATTTCTCCACTCCGTTCCTGAAAATGAAGTATTAATTACATAAATCATTAAAAAAATGGCTTCTCTTATCATAAAAGTATGTGGCATGACCGAAGCGGAAAATATCCGCAATGTAGAGCAACTGGATGTAGATATGATAGGCTTTATCTTCTATCCCAAGTCTCCCCGTTGCCTGTGCGAGATACCGGCATATCTTCCGGTTCGCGCAAAGCGCGTGGGAGTCTTCGTCAATGAAAGCAAGGAAACTATCCTGATGTATGCCGACCGTTTTGCACTGGACTACATCCAGCTTCATGGCTGCGAATCGCCCGGATATTGCCGTTCCTTACGCAGCAGCGGTCTGCACCTTATCAAGGCTTTTCCATTTCACAGTCAAAAGACCTGGCAACCGTTTCCGACTACAAGGATTATGCGATTATTACCTCTTTGATGCCAAGACATCACTGTATGGCGGCTCCGGCAACCAGTTCGACTGGAACCTGCTGCACCGTTACAGCGGAATGACGCCTTTTCTGCTCAGCGGCGGAATCAACCCTTACAGCGTTAAAGCCATCAGGGAGTTCATCACCCCAAACTAGCCGGCATAGACATCAACAGCCGCTTTGAAACGGCTCCGGGAAACAAAGATGTAGAACGCATCGGAAAATTCCTCCAGGCAATAAGAACCGGTGAAACTGCCGGCTGACGGCATAACCGCCGACCGGCAGATAACGTAACTGTCATCAATAAATCTGTAATAACAAACTCACTATGAATCGTATCAACCAACTCTTCCAAGACAGCCCCAAAAACCTGCTGTCTATCTATTTTTGTGCCGGCCACCCCACACTCGACGGTACAGCCGATGTAATCCGTATACTCGAAAAGAACGGAGTGAACATGATAGAAATCGGTATCCCCTTCAGCGACCCGATGGCAGACGGCATCGTCATTCAAGATGCCGCCACCCGCGCCCTGCGCAACGGAATGTCTCTCCGCATCCTCTTTGAGCAGTTGCAAGACATCCGCCGGGATGTCCGTATCCCGTTGATATTAATGGGCTATCTCAACCCGATTATGCACTTCGGCTTTGAGGCTTTCTGCCGGAAATGTACGGAATGCGGCATCGACGGAGTAATCATCCCCGACCTGCCTTTCAGGGAATACGAAGAAAATTATAAGGCCGTTGCACAGAAATACGACATCCGGGTCATCATGCTCATCACCCCCGAAACCAGCGAGAAACGCATCCGCGAAATAGATGCCCATACCGACGGATTCATCTATATGGTATCATCAGCAGCCACCACCGACGCGCAGAAAGATTTCGACGCCCGGAAACAAGTCTATTTCAAGAAGATTCAAGATATGAACCTGCGCAATCCACGCATGGTAGGTTTCGGCATCAGTAACCGGCAGACGTTCGATACAGCCTGCTCCCATGCGTCCGGAGCCATTATCGGAAGCCGCTTCGTTACCCTGCTCGACGAATACAAAGGAAACGCACAAAAAGCCATCTCACATCTGAAAGAAGATTTGGATAAAAGCAGTAAAGCGGCAGGACAGTAAGACAACTTAAATTCATTTTTTACGTATCTCTGTGAATAATACGAAGATAAGCTACATTTCAACATAAAAAAATGGACAAGTTCATTTTATTCTGTTATCGGTTTACATTATCTTTGTGCCCGAAAAAAAGAAAAAGAGATATTTATGAAAGCAGATTATCCTTCCGTTCTCTTGATTTACACGGGCGGAACTATCGGAATGATAGAAAATCCGGAAACAGGTGCACTGGAAAATTTCAATTTCGCCCACCTGCTCAAGCATGTTCCCGAATTGAAGCGCTTCAACTATCACATCTCGTCCTATCAGTTCGATCCGCCTAATCGACTCCTCTGACATGGAACCTTCCCTGTGGGCCAAAATTGTCGCAATTATAAATGACAACTACGAAAACTTTGACGGCTTTGTCATCCTGCACGGAACCGACACTATGGCATATACGGCATCGGCACTCAGCTTCATGCTCGAAAACCTTGCGAAACCGGTTATCCTTACCGGTTCGCAGCTACCCATCGGGACATTGCGTACGGACGGAAAAGAAAATCTGATTACTTCCATCGAAATAGCTGCCGCCAAACGTCCGGACGGTACAGCCCTTGTCCCCGAAGTGTGCATCTTCTTTGAAAATGAGCTGATGCGCGGCAACCGGACTACCAAAATCAATGCCGAAAATTTCAACGCTTTCCGCTCTTTCAATTACCCCGCTCTGGCAAAAGCAGGAATCCATATCCGTTACAACGAACACATCATCCGTCGCCCCGACCCTGCACGACCGATGAAGCCGCATTATCTTTTCGACACCAATGTCGTAGTCCTCACCTTGTTTCCGGGTATTCAAGAAAGCATCATTGATTCTGTACTTCACGTTCCGGGATTGAAAGCAGTGGTTCTCAAGACATTCGGTTCCGGCAATGCACCGCAAAAGGACTGGTTCATCCGGCAACTGAAGGACGCAACAGAACGGGGCATCGTCATTGTCAACATTACCCAATGCCAAAGCGGCGGTGTTGAGATGGGACGCTACGAAACCGGACTGCATCTGCTCGAAGCCGGCGTTATCAGCGGCTACGACAGTACGCCCGAATGCGCTGTTACCAAACTCATGTTCCTGCTTGGGCACGGACTGAGCCAGGCGGAAATCCGTTGCCGGATGAATTCGGATTTGGCAGGGGAAATTACCAAAGAGTAATTTCCTCTTTTTTTCCTCTTTACTCCCTTTCAGACTTCTCCTTTTTATTCGCTTCGGACAATATTTACAAGTTTTCAAAACGGGTAAATGGTCGGATTCAGCAAAATATTCGCCTTGCATTATCAAAAAAGACAATATTTACAAGTAACAATCCGAATATTATGGCTATCTTTGCGGCATATTCAATTAAAAGTTGATTATTTTATTCAACAAGCAAACAAAACATAAAAACATTATAGATCAGCCTATGGAATTATTCTACCGTTTTTCAGTTGTGATAGCCATTGTCAGCACTTTGGCACTTTCCAGTTGTACGGATGATGTGTACGATCCTGAAAGGGGCATTCAGACAAAACCGAAAGAAAATCCCTTAGGAGAAGACTTTACCGCCCCCGATGGTTTTGACTGGTCCATGGTCAACACCGTAAATCTGAATGTTGAGATAAACGATGAATTTGACGGGCGATATAAGTATCTTATTGAAATCTTTACCGCCAACCCGATATCCGACATAAGCGCTGTCCCCATTGCGGTGGGCACTGCCAACAAGAACGGAAATTACAACGCGGAAATCAACGTCTCCAAAGCCGCAACAAGACTGTTTATCCGTCAAACCGATCCCAAGCAACGCAAAGAAGTATACGAATACAGTATCCCTGAAAACGGAGGTATATTGGAATGCAAACTGTACAATGTTTCAACCGGTACAAGAACAAGAGCCGCAAACAAGACTGCCGATAATTCCCACTCGGCATTCGAAGCGGCACAGGCAGCCGGCATAACGGAAATCGCCGATAAAGAATATAAGGAAGCGGAAGTGATACCAGCCGTTCCAAGTGTATCGGATGGTTACATTGACCCTTGGAATACAGGCACACTTGCCAACGGAGCGAAGTATATCATAGGAAAAGAATACACATCGGATTCTCCTTATACCATCCAGCTAAAAACAAACAGCGGCAGAGCAACTGTATTCGTACAGGGCGTCTGGAAATTAAGCGGTTGGAGCAGCCTTAATTCAAACCTCGATATATATGTAATGGGTGGAGGCAGAATCATTGCAAATAATCTCACCATCGGTAATGAAAAACACCCTTACCCTGCAACATGACGGCAGCCTCGAATGCACTTCTCTCAGTTTAGGATGTCCTACCAAGAATTTCGGTACAATTTCAGCCAATGGAAGCCTGACAATGAATCTTGGCAAGCAACCGGAACTATTCAACGCAGGAAAAATCGAAGTCGCCGACAAAATCACCATCAACGGCAGCAACGTCATCAATCACGGCACATTAAACGCTCATGAACTCAACTTCATCGATGCCAGGATTTTGAATAAGGCCGACTTAAACAGTGATACGAATATAAAACTCAATGGCTGCAGGCTATTCAACTACGGCAGTGTCAGATTCGATGAAACTGACGGTAAGACAAGAACCAACAACTCCACCGCAACCGTCATCATCAACCATTATGAGGCCCGGATAAGCGGCTATGAAATAGAGGGTGGCCTGTCTGTGTACAACGATGGCTTCATCGAAACATCTAAATTTACAAACTCATCATCCGATGTCCTATACAATAGCTGCACCGTTATTGTGAAAAAGGAATTCAAGTTCAGAAACGTAACATTAAACAAGGGGGCCATTACCGCCGGCCGTGCCAACGAAACTGACACAGAGTGGCTGCCTGTACCCGAAATAGAAAGCCTGACCGACTCCAAATTCACGCTGATAGACGGCTCCATGATTAAAGCCAGAGAGTTCGAAGTAAAACGCGGTGACGTCATTTTCCAGGCAGTGAATGTCACCAACAATGACAAGTCAATGATTAAGGCCGAAAAAATTAAATTCGAAGAGCCCACCAACGTCCAATTATTAAGCAACAATCTGGTCATAGAAGGAAAAATAGAGGGTCTGAGCCAGTATCACCCGTTTAAGAAGAACGAAAGCGTCAATACCGGTTATGATGAATCCAAATACACCATCGAGACTTGTGGCGGAATCTATGACGAAGGCAATAAGGGTGAAGAAGAGAAAGACCCCGACTTCCCCATCGAAATCAAAGACAGCGACGTGTATACGTTTGCTTTTGAGGACAATTGGCCTGCATATGGTGATTTTGACATGAACGACCTTGTAATCGTAATGTCCGGAAAAAAACTGCAAGTAGATAAAAACGGTATAGTGACACGCCTCAGAATGACTCTTGAACTGCGAGCCGCAGGTGCAGCCAAGACATTAGGGGCCGGTATCCGCTTCACTAAACTCTCTCAAGATATAAAGCCCGACAAGTTCAGAACCAATGGAAAAGACGTATCATTCGAGAATAAGCAAAGCATCCCCACTTATCTCCTCTTCAGTGATGCATGCACCGAATTGTGGGGCAGCCAGTATACCGGTACTGAAAAGCGTATCAACACCCTTGAAAACGGTCCGTTCAAAAAAGATACCAAGGAATATAACATCATCATGGAATTTCCCGTCTCCGCCAATGTAAAGCCGGAAGACCTGAACATCAACAATATTGATATTTTCGCCATCACAGCTCCCGCCACAACCCAAAGGAGGCGTACGGAAGTACACGTAGCGGGCTTTGCTCCGACAGACTTGGGCGGTACTCATTACTTCAATAGCGGTAATGACGACTCATCCGTTGCCGAAAACAGATACTATCTCAGCAAAGAAAACCTTGCCTGGGCTGTTGTAATCCCTCAAGAATTTGCATGGCCTTTTGAGAACAGAAACGTCACTATGGTATATGACAAGTTCCGGTCGTGGATTACCACCGGCGGACAACAAGACAACAACTGGTATCAGTCATACAACAAAGACGTATATCCTATTGAAAATTTGACTCCGCTTAATAGAGACTGAAATATAGCCAACCTATACGGCAACCCGAAAAACGTGAAGAAATACACCGGCAAACATATTCTCACGTTTTTTCTCATTTTACGTTAAAGCAGGTTAGCAAATATTCATTGTCGTCAGTAATCGGACGAGTTCAATAAAACAACAGTTTTTTTATTACTGCATAGTAAACAAACAAAGCAACAACGCTATAATAAACAGAACAATGAAAAAAATCTTACTGGTTGATGACAAAGCCACCATAGGCCGCGTACTTAAGATTTATTTAGGGACAGAATACGACCTGGAATATTTTGAAAGCCCTCTAAAGGCTCTTGAGTGGCTTAACGAAGGCAATGTCCCCGACCTTATCATCTCCGACATTCACATGCCCCACATGCGCGGCAATGAATTCCTGTACTATCTGAAAGGGAACGAGCTGTTCAAACATATCCCCGTAGTGATGCTCTCCAGTGAGGAAAGTACCGTCGAACGCATCCAGTTGCTCGAAGCCGGAGCGGCAGATTACATACTCAAGCCATTCAACCCGTTGGAACTCAGGCACGCATCAAGAAATACATCTGAAAAAGAACTGAAAGGAAGATATGCTATATTATATCTACATAGGAAACAGCCAGACTGCCATCGACCACCTGAGCAAGGTTACCAATGGCATGTTCGTTACTGTCTCCGGTGCCCGTAAAGCTGCCAAAATCATAGACGGCATCCGCGAACGGTATAACACATCCATCCTTTACGAGCAAACCGACACAGAAAAGGATTGCCTTGACATCACCTGCCTCCACAAGAGGTTTCCACGCGTATACATAATACTTATCACCGAAGGATTGCCGGCAGAAGCCCGCAAAGCCTATCTGCAGGCAGGCGTCAATAATACACTGCCGCCACAAGCCGATGAAACGAGCATCCACCGAATGACCCAGTTCCTGCAAGTGCGTCAAAAGCATAAAATGCAGGAATTCAGCCAAAGCCACCGAAAGATGCTTAACACATTTCATCTGCCCGCATGGAAACGTGCGTTCGACATTTTGTTTGCCATATGCGCCCTGATAATACTATCTCCGTTACTTATCGGCACTGCCATTGCCATCCGTCTCGAAAGTAAGGGTAAAGTCATCTATAAGTCGCAACGTGTAGGCAGTAACTACCGGATATTCAACTTCCTGAAGTTCCGCTCCATGTACACCAATGCGGACAAGAAGCTGAAGGAACTCAATGCCCTCAACCAGTACAAAATGGAAGAAGAAGTGGCAGACGATACCCCCGACATCCGGTTCGACGACCTCACAGGCTCTTCCGATGAAGAAGCAAACTTACTGATTTCTGATGACTTCATCATACCGGAAAAAGATTTTTTCCGGCAAAAGGCCCAATCCAAAGAAAGCCCGTTTGTCAAGATAGAAAACGATCCGCGCGTCACACGCATCGGCCGTTTCATCCGTAAATACAGCATTGACGAACTACCGCAACTATTCAACGTCCTGAAAGGCGATATGAGCATCGTAGGCAACCGTCCGCTTCCGCTCTATGAGGCCGAACTGCTGACCAGCGACGCATACATAGACCGCTTCATGGCTCCTTCCGGACTGACCGGGCTCTGGCAAGTGGAAAAGCGTGGCGGAGCCGGTAAGATGTCGGCGGAAGAACGAAAGCAACTGGATATTAAATATGCACAAGAATTCTGTTTCCGGCTGGACATGAAGATACTTCTAAAAACGTTCACCGCTTTTGTACAGAAAGAGAACGTGTAAGTATTAAAACTAAAAAAACAAACAGACAAATGATAAAAGCCCATACACATCCCCTATCATATCTCTGTACAGCTACATTTATTCTGTTCCTGTTGCCCCAGTCCATCCATGCCCAGACGGACATGACCCGTGAAGAGCGTATCAAAATTCTGGAGGCACTGAAAGAAAGCGATGCCATTCTGGAGAAGAGTATCTCAGGAAGCCAGCTACCGGAAACGCAACACTATATCGAAGGTTTTGATCTGCCGCCCCTTTCCGTATTTATGGATGCCGTCATAGAAAACGCCACTGTAAAGCGGGCACACTCCCAGGTAGAGCAGGTAAAGAACCAATACCGCATAGAAAAAAGAAACTGGTGGAACTACTTCCGGCTGAACGGAAATTATGCATACGGGCGTTACAACGTATTGAACGACAACAGCGATTCCTACAACGACTGGTATCAGTCCACCACAGCCAGCTCCCGGCACACCTTCAACGTAGGAGCCAGCTTCAGTGTAGGTCTCGGCGATTTATTCAACCGTCCGCTCCGGCTGAAGAACTATCGTTACAACATCGAGCAGCTTCAATACACGCAGGAAGAAGTAATGGAAGAACGGCGGCTCAAAGTGCTGGAAGCATATAACAATGTGACGGCGCAATTGGCAACCATCAAAGCCAAAGCGGAGAACGCCGCCCTCTACAACGCTCAGATGAAAATCTCGGAGAACAATTTCATACAAGGTAAAATAGACATCATCTCGCTGTCACTGGAGCGGGCGCGCCGTTCCGGAGCGGTGACTTCCTATGCCGAAGCACGCGTTTCGCTGCATAACGCCATCATTTTACTTGAGATGCTGACAAATGTAAAAATAATCAAAGGGAAATAAAATCTTATGGATATAATACAGTTTATAGCACAATTCTTCTACCGCATCCGTTACTGGCTGTTGTGGGGTGGATTTATTGTCACAGCACTGGTGGCGTACTTCACCCAGTTCCTGCCGTTCAGCTATACTGTAAACAGTAATATCTACGCCGGTGTAACCAATGTTACCAATATTGACGGCAGCAAGGTTGAAAACATCAGCAGCACTTTCGACAATCTCATCAACATAGCCAAGTCCAAAAACACATTGGAGAAGGTCTCTCTCCGCTTGCTTGCCACGAACCTTGTATATGGCGAGGAGTGGCAGGATAATATGTACATCCAGGCAAAACACTACCGCCAACTCCTGCAGCATACCCCCAAAGAAGTGCTGGCTTTGGTAGACCGTTCCTCATTGGACAAAACCGTCGGGAACCTGCAAAAATACCGTCAGGAAAGTGCCGCCAACTTTGTATATTCCATGTTCAGCCGCCCTACGGAATTTTACAGTTTCCACGCACTCGAGCAGATAACCGTGAAACGTCTGGGCACAAGTGACCTGATAAGCTTTACCTATACAAGTCCCGACCCGGGTATCACCCAAAACACCATCAAGATTTTGGAGGATGAGCTTATCAAAGCATACGAAATACTCCGTTTCAGTGCCACGAACAGTGCCATCGCTTACTTTGAGGAGCAAGTAAGACTTGCCAAAATCAACCTCAACAAAGAAGAAGACAACCTGATGCACTATAATGTAGAGCATTCGGTAATCAACTACGACAATCAGAGTAAAGAGCTGGCGGTAACCAAATACAATCTGGACGACCGTGAGGAACTTGCCCAACGAACCTACAAAAGCGCCGTGGCTCTCCGTCGGATGCTGGAAGATAAAATGGACATCCGCGCCAAGATTATACGCGATAACACGAAGCTGCTCAAAGAACTTGAAAAAGTTACGGAACTGAACCAGAATATCCTGGAGCAGGAAATCTTTTCAACGGATACGGAGCTAAAAGACAATGAACAGTTGCAACGGAACAAAACCGATTTGCAAAGCTCGGAAGACAGAATCAGCCACATTTCCGACAACCTCAACGAATACAATTTCACCAAAGAAGGTGTCGGTATCGATAATATGGTAACAGAATGGCTGATGGCATGTATCAACGAGGCAAAGACAAAGGCCGAACTGAAAGTCCTTCACGAACGCCGTAACGACATCCTGAACCAATATCGGGAATTTGCTCCTGTGGGTACTCAAGTAAAGCGTAAGGAACGTGCCATCGGCATAGCCGAAGACACCTACCGTGAACAGCTCCGCGGACTGTCCGAAGCGCGGCTCCGCCTGCAGAACATAAAAATGACCACTGCCAACCTGCAAATCATGCTCCGCCCGAAGTTCCGCTTACCGACAACGGCCGTAACGCGCTGCTCTACGTCGTGCTGCGTCGTTCGCAATGT
>ENA-OQCX01001396-OQCX01001396.1-human-gut-metagenome-genome-assembly--contig:-NODE-1396-length-11044-cov-2.346066_pt1 | contig 11044 bp, 15 predicted proteins | sample MGYA00242762_ERZ504587 | MGnify/ENA primary metagenome ERZ504587 (study PRJEB26092, sample SAMD00036337) | human gut metagenome | host: Homo sapiens | study: EMG produced TPA metagenomics assembly of...
CGTGGGGTAAGGGGATGTTGGCTACATATTGATGTTGTGCTGTTGCTTTTTACTGAAAGCTACTACTAACGACTCATAAATCTACCCTTAATCGTGTATTGGATGATAGTTGCGGATTTTAGGATAAAATAAAAACATGAAAAATGTTTTAAACTTCCCAAATTATAATACTTTCTTTTTGTCAACTAAAAAGAAAGTATTTAACGGTATGAGCCGCATAATTGCTTACTCCAAATCAACATTTCATGTTAAAAATTGTATTTTAGTAGAATGGTTAATAATAGAAATCATAATATAAAAAATACAAACATGTGGTAATAAGAACCACTTTTTCAGTTTTGTAGATGTTTCCAGATTTACAGTCAATCATCAGATGAAAAATCTCACCAAGTTACTCCTAATGTCTTATGCTGATTGCTCCCTTTTGCTTTTATCCCTTACGTTTTCCTATAAGCTTTTGATTATTACTCGTATTCAGATCTTTCATTATGATTTGTTACACATAAATGATTTCTTATAAATATAGCTGTAAAAGGGAACGTCTGTGAAAGATATTCCCTTTAAATATTTTTCAATAAGAGACACTCACAGCCATCCCTGCTTCCCTCACCAATGCTGCAATACGATCCAATTCCTCATGAGTAGCCTTTTGCAGGTCATGGTCAGGAGTTTCCCTGTCGATAGTATAAATCATTACCTGACGAGGAGAAATCTCCTTGACGGCCTCTAACCAGGGCAAAACATACTTATCGGAAGTATTATCCATATCCTTATCTCCAAAACCGCCTTTCAAGAACATGGTTTGGATAATACAGTTACCCTTAAAAGCCTTCATTCCCCCGATTATCCCGCGGACGGAATAATGTCCTGCCGGACGGTCGAGCTCACGGATATAAGCTTCGTCTGCCGTATCCAGTTTCAGAATATTGTTATCCACTTTGTTCAAAGCCGCGAATACGGTAGGACGATGAATGAAAGTAGAATTGCTCAATACGCTTACCTTGGCCTTCGGAAAGTATTTGTCGCGCAAAGCAAGCGTGTCTTCTATGATTTCAGGAAAATGCGGATGTGCGGTCGGTTCTCCGTTTCCTGCAAAAGTCAGTACATCGGGTACGGGTCCGTTTTTCTGCATATCCTGCAGACGGGCTTCCAATGCGGCACGCACTTCTTCGCGCGTAGGGAGTGGCTTCTTGGACGATGGTCGGAAATTAAACCCGCACTCGCAATAAACGCAGTCGAAAGTGCACACCTTACCGTCTTCCGGCAACAGATTGATTCCCAAAGATACTCCCAAACGGCGGGAATGGACGGGACCGAATATGGGAGACGGATAAATGACAGTCATTTGATTTACTATTTATAAATATGATTTAACAGCGGCGATTGGCGGTTTTCCGATACTTCAAAGACAAACCGCGTAATCAGCACAGCAAAGATAAGAAATAAACATCCAGATATTTCCAAAAATACGGCAGTTATTCTTCAAAACTTAACACGAAACTGCATCTGCAAGTCTGTTTTTGTATTTCCTTCTATCAAATCGTTACCCGAACCGATAGTTTCACGGTCCCGATAAACGGTTTGCCCGAACTTAACGAGAAACATAAAAGTTTTGTTCAAATCACAACGTATATGAGCGGAATAGCGAAAACCACTGCCGTAGAAAGAAGGAGTATAAAACGTATAAACCAATCCTTTTTCGGAAGCATAAATCCGCGAATCGTAATCGTCCGTATGGAAATAAGTACCTTGTACGGATACGACCAAAGGGAATCCGGAAAAAGTATAAGCGCAGGACTGGGTACATTGCCAGCCTTGTTTTCCTTCAAACTCATGCCCTTCCCCACTCTGCTGGCGAAAACAGTTGTAATCGACCGTGGTACGGCATGCAAAAGCTCCTGGTGTATAAGCAAGCCTGCAACGGAGCTTGTGATGAAAGACCGGTAATGTCACTTTCCCGCCTGTTCCCGACACATCCCTCTCCTTGCGCTTATACCGGTAATTGAGATATAGCAATAAGTTTTTCTGCGGAGAATAGGTAGCCTGAAACATTCCGTCTATTCCCTGCGAAGCCTTGCTGATACGATACTTCCACCAGGGGAAAGAGAACATATCCAAAGAAGCGAAAAACTTCCAATGCGCCCAGGGAGCAGCTTCCGTAGCCAGATACCAGCCGTTTTCGTTTTGCGGAGCACTTCCCTCGCCGAACGAACGCCCGAAGAAAGACCAGTAATCGTGGGAATAACAACGATGTATTAACAGCAGTTGATAACCTGTTAATAATCTATATTTCAATTGATTCAGCAAGGCATATCCCTGTTTGCCAACAGCCCCCTCTCCTACCCATACCAACTTTCCCCAACGGTATTTATAATCCACACCCAGATTATAAAAATCATTTCCATGCAAGTTGTATTTCGCATACTTCTTTAAATCCGGTTCATAAGGATGACTGAAACGATAATAAATACCTGTCACCCCCACTTTCAATCTATTTTTTTCGTAAGTGAGGTTACCACCTGCCGATTGCATGACAAACGCATTCATTTTATCCGCCTCCTTCTCCGTACGATGTAAGCCTGTTTTGTAAATGGAAGCGATTTTCCGCCTTTCACCACCCCATCCATAGAACGGTGCGAATAAAAGGCAGAAAGTTCTAAAAAACGAAGAATTTCCACTGTTACCGCCGTTCCGCGAAAATAGTTATACGAATCCGTAGAGCTGTGTTTCCGGATTCCCCCTCTGCGGAATTCGGATGCAGACATGGAGAAAGTTTTTCCTAATCCAAAGTCTGCGCCAATCACCAGTCCCAGACCGAACCCCAGTTTATAATTGCCCAATGCCAAAGCTTTCAGCCTGCCCCTGTTTTTGAGTAAGCCGTAAAACGAATAGTAATCATACCCTTTCTTGTCATGCAAAGCAAAGAACGGTTCACCGGCATCCTTCTCTCCCGTTATTCCCGCCTGAAAGTAATCTCCATAACGAAAACTGTAACGCAGTGAATGGTAAACGGCAGGTCCCAGATAGTTTTCTCATATCTTGCGGGTATATAAAGGGATATCCAGACGTGTCAATACTTCTTGCCCGGCATACTTCAATACCGTTTTTAAAGAAGGATAGCGGGAAGGGTCCTTAACGGTCTTTATGCAGACAAAGGGTAACAGCAGTTCGATCGTCTGCCGGTCCATCTCCTTCACCAACTGCAACTCATAAAGAGTCTGCATCTGTCCGTTTATATAAACATACGCCAAAATATTTTCTATTTGAATATCCGTAAGGAAAGGAAATTCCTCCAATTGCCGTTTAGTGGCAGCATTGATATTGACAGGTTCTTGCAGACGAGCGGAAAGCGTTTCCAGTTCATCTTCCCAGTTTCTCTCTTCTTCATCGGCGGAGAGTTGTTCCAGATTCTCTTCCCACAGGGATAATGTCGCATTTTGAGCTACAAGCATAGGAGTTATTAACAGCATACTCATAAAAACTCCTATCTTGATTAGGGTCATCTATAATAGTGTGTTTCCGGATAATAGGCAACGAAGTTACCTTTAAATTAGTTAATTGAACAAGGAAAAATGAAAGCAATGTAACAACATTACGCAGAATGGTGTACTTTTGCGCTATGAGCAAACGGTTTAACATAGTAATACTCATAACATTTCTCTCGGCAGGAGTCCTGACTTGTCATGCCCAGCAGCAACCCCAAACCGGTGCATCCAAAAGCATCTATCTCACTCCTATGTGCGTGTACAACGGCGATACGATTCCTTATGTGAAACTTCCTACCGTTTACATCTTCAAACCGCTAAAATTCAAGAACAGGCGCGAAATGGCGAAATACTACAAACTTATCCGCGACGTAAAGAAAGTACTTCCCATTTCAAAGGAAATCAACCGGGCGATTATCGAGACTTACGAATACCTGCAGACCATTCCCACTCAAAAAGAGCGGCAAAAGCACCTGAAAGCTGTGGAAAAGGGGTTGAAAGAACAATACACTCCCCGTATGAAAAAGCTTTCCTTTGCACAAGGAAAACTGTTAATCAAACTGGTAGACCGGCAAACCCATTCCACTTCCTACGAGCTGGTAAAAGCGTTTATGGGACCTTTTAAAGCCGGATTCTACCAGACCTTTGCCGCACTGTTCGGAGCCAGTCTGAAAAAACAATACGACTACGGGAGATGATGCGCTTACAGAAAGAGTAATCTTACTGGTAGAGAGCGGGCAGCTCTGATAACTTCAGTACATCATTTAAAATTAATGCCCGCCTTACGTGCCTGCGAATGTTGAAACTGACGTTTTACGGTATATAAAGTGCCTTCTTTAACAAATTTAGAACCTGTCTGTTTAAACCAGAAAGAAACATCATTTTCACACAAATATCGTGAAGTTTCATAATCCAGTCGAAATTACAGATACGGGCCTCATATCCAGACTCTCCCCCTGCAACCACTTGTTCAACCCACTCTCCTATATTATAGGCATCCAAATTGATTTCTTCCAACAATGGCTCGCAAATAATAATTTTATGTTTTATGGGAATAGCTCTGTAAACAGGCAAACGATTATCCGCACATAACTGATTTTCAACCGTACAACAGACAGTTACATTATCATATCCGTCTTTCCAATCGACAGGCAGACACTCCATAACCCTGTTTATACGTTTGGTTATCATCAGGAAATGAAGATCACTGCGTTGACGAATCATTTCCCATGCCTCAGTTCGCCACGCATCTGCATCTTCAACAAAAAAATCGGAAGTAAAACAGGTATAAACAAGAGTTCCGGACGGAATTTTAAAACTTCCGTTCTTATTCGTCCGTACAGGCAAATCGAAATTTTTCGTCTTAACCACAACCGAACTGTCAACATTTCTTTTTGCATCTCCCCGGTAGACATAACAATATCTGCATCCTTCACTGAACTTATGACAACCATGCCACAAATTCCACATCACCGACCTCTCTGCAATACCATTCATCCGGATAAAATATCAGTTAATATTATGTTGATAAACCTGTTACTAACGCAAATATACAAAAGAAATAAATAGCTGTTATATAAGCAAATAAGTTGGTTGATAAATGAAGTATAAAGCTGTTAATTACTAATATTTGTCCACTCACTTCAATTTATTGAATAAATCCCAGATAACAATGCCTGCCGTAACCGATACATTCAGGGAATGCTTCGTACCGTATTGCGGAATTTCAATGCAGCCGTGAGAATGGTCGATAACTTCCTGCTGAACACCTTTTACCTCATTCCCCATTACTATGGCATACTTTCTGTTTTTGTCTAAAGTCAACTCATTCAGCATAATACTGCCTTCTGCCTGCTCCACGGAATAAACCGTATAGCCTTCGTTTTTGAGGTTATCAACAGCTTCAACAGTGTTATTAACATACTTCCAGTCGACGGTAAATTCCGCTCCCAAAGCCGTCTTGTGCATTTCGGCATGGGGTGGAGTAGCCGTAATGCCGCACAGATAGATACATTCGATGCGAAAAGCATCCGAAGTGCGGAATACGGAACCTATATTATGCAAACTGCGGATATTATCCAATACAACTACAAGCGGCAGTTTTTCCGCTTCCTTAAACTCCTCTGTACTAATGCGGTTCAGTTCGGTTATCTTCAGTTTTCTGTTCATAATCGTAAGGCTTTGTGCCGGTCTGTACACTATATACCGGCTCATGTCGTGCAAAGATACTTCTTTCCGTTCACATCCCTGTTAATAACCGTTGAAAAGGTGTCAATAGCGTATGGAAAGATTTTTAAAAATAATATTTGCATTATTCAAAGTAACGCATAATACGTCTGCATAACGAACAAACCAAAAAAGTTACCCTAAAACTTTCAAAGGCTATATAAACACATTTTTAAGTACTATTTCACTGATTAATCCCTTTAAAGTTATTAACTTTGCGGTTATTAACAAGATGTTAATGAAGTGAGGCCATGGCAGAGTAGGGAGCTTATTATCAAGAGATATAACTTTAATTGCTTACGTTAATAACCTAAGGATAAAGTTTAGCCTTGTACTAATAACTTCATGGGCAAGAAAATTCAGATTTATTTGTCCACACTATTAACAGCCTATCATCACTATCAAAAGGAATTTTTAAAGAAAGAAGAGAAAATAAAAAATTATTATTATGGATAATCTGATAGAAGCTATCAAGCAACTGAAGAAAGAGAAGAATGCAATCATTCTGGGGCACTACTACCAGAAGGGTGAAATACAAGACATAGCCGACTATGTAGCGACAGTCTGGCTCTGGCACAATGGGCGGCAAAGACGGAGGCTGATATTATCGTGATGTGCGGTGTCCACTTCATGGGTGAGACGGCAAAGGTACTTTGTCCCGACAAGAAGGTATTGGTGCCCGACATGGCGGCAGGTTGTTCGCTTGCCGACAGTTGCCCGGCGGATAAGTTTGCACAGTTCGTTAAAGAGCATCCCGGACATACGGTGATATCCTATGTGAATACAACGGCTGCCGTAAAGGCTGTTACGGATGTAGTGGTAACTTCCACCAATGCCAGACAAATCGTAGAAAGCTTTCCCGAAGATGAGAAAATAATATTCGGTCCTGATAGAAACCTGGGAAATTATATCACTCCGTTACAGGCAGAAATATGTTGTTATGGGACGGGGCGTGTCATGTACACGAACAGTTCTCGGTTGAAAAGATTGTTGAATTGAAGCAGCAGCATCCCGGTGCAGTGGTATTGGCTCATCCCGAATGCAAGGGCACGGTTTTGAAACTGGCGGATGTGGTAGGTTCTACGGCGGCTTTGCTGAAGTATGCGGTTGCCATCCCGAAAAGGAATACATCGTTGCCACGGAATCGGGTATCCTGCACGAGATGCAGAAGAAATGTCCGCAGACGAAGTTTATTCCGGCACCGCCCAACGACAGCACCTGTGCCTGCAATGAGTGTAACTTTATGCGGTTAAACACATTGGAAAAGCTTTATAATTGCCTGAAAGACGAATCTCCGGAAATCAAGGTGGATGCGGAAATAGCAGAGAAAGCGGTGAAACCGATCAAGAGGATGCTGGAGATTTCTGCAAAACTGGGATTATAGTGAATTATTCCCTTGTCGCTGGCATTCTTCGATGAGGGTATGAAAATGATTTCAATATTTTTTTCAGGCACGGATTACATGGTTCCGGTTTATGAAAACCGTAAATTTCATGTAATCCGTGCCTGAAATTTATCATAATGCAAGCATCCGCATACTTTTGCCACTTTCATTACTTGGACAGGAAGTTGCAAAGCTTATCCGTTGCCACTGCTCGGTGGCTGATTTTATTCTTCAATTCGCTTCCCATTTCGGCATATGTCTGCGTATATCCTTCCGGAATAAAGACCGGGTCATATCCAAAACCGGAAGTACCGTGCCTGTGCTTCGTTATTTCGCCTTTAACGATGCCTTCGAACAAGTGTTCCTTTCCATTGACGATAAGTGCGAAAACGGTACGGAATCGGGCTTTTCGGTTCTCCATTCCTTCCATGTCCTGCAACAGCTTCTGCATATTGGCTTCCGAATTGTGTGCATCGCCGGCATAGCGTGCCGAATACACTCCGGGAGCTCCGTTCAGGGCTTCCACTTCCAGGCCGGTATCATCGGCAAAACAATCCAGGTGGTAATTTTCAAAGATATACCTTGCCTTCAGCAAAGCGTTTCCTTCAAGCGTATCTGCTGTTTCGGGAATATCCGCACTGCAATGGATATCTTTCATGCTGAGAAGCTCTATTTTATCTCCTAAAATGGCGGTTACTTCTTCCAGTTTGTGGGCATTGTTGGTTGCAAATACAAATTTCTTTTTCATTTTCCTTTCAATTTATCGAATCCTTCTCCATACACGCCGATAACGGAACTTTGAGAGATGAAAGCATTCGGGTCGATGTCCTTGACCAGACGGAATATTTCGACAGACTGGCGTTTGTAGGCCAACACAACCAATACTTTCACGTTGCGTTTGCTGTACCAGCCTATACCGTCGAGTACGGTTACACCGCGATGAGTCTCTTTGGTGATGCGGTCGGCAATCTTTTCGTACTCTTTGGAAAAGATAAAGAACTGTACCGACTGACGCGCACCGTTGACGATATAATCCAGTACGATGCCGATGACGAACAGCGTTACAAAACCGAAAATCACCCGTCGCCAATCGTTGAATATGAAGTAGCAGGAACTGATGATGATAACGTCGCAAGCCATAATCATGCGTCCCAAAGTAACGTCGCGGTATTTATGAATGATGGCTGCGATAATGTCCGTACCGCCCGTACTTCCGTTGCAGTTGAACACTACGCCCAGACCCGCACCGCACATGGCGGCGCCTATGAGGCAAGCCATGAAATCCTGTCCCGGTCCCAGTATCTGAGGCGGCACTCCGTCCGCTCCGTTCACCAGCAACTGGAAAAACCATAGGAAGAAAGTCAGTCCGAAGATGGCAAATGTGGTCTTGATACTGAATTTAGGTCCTAAAATCTTGATGGCAAATGTCATCAGGACTGCATTGATGATGAAATACGACCATTGGATAGGAAATCCAGTGGCATAATAGATGATGGCACCGATACCGGTAGTACCTCCGGTCGTAATCTGATAGGGATAAGGAACGCAGCCCATCCCATAGCGTAAGAAATTAATCCGAAAGTGATGAAGACATAGTCTTTCAACTCTCTCATCACTTCCGCTTTGGTTGGTTTTGTGATTTGCATATTTGTTATTTGATAACAATGTTTACAATCTTCTTGGGTACTACGATTACTTTGACGATGGTCTTTCCGTCTGTCCATTTCATGGAACGTTCGTCTGCCAATACCGTTTCCTGAATAACATCCGATGCCGTATCGGCAGGGAATTCCATGTTGAAACGTGCTTTTCCGTTGAACGAAATGGTGTAGTTCACCGTATTTTCCACCAGATATTCTTCGTTGTATGCAGGCCATTGCGCGTCGCATACAGAACCTGTGTTACCTAATGTCTCCCACAATTCCTCACATACGTGCGGAGCGAAAGGAGCCAACGTAACGGTAAGCTGATTCAATATCTCTTTCTTGCTGCATTTCAGCGCGGACAGCTCGTTTACGCAAATCATAAAAGCGCTGATGCTTGTATTGTAAGAGAACTGTTCAATGTCTCCCGTCACTTTTTTGATGAGCTTGTGCAAGGATTTCAACTCTTCTTTGCCGGCAGCTTCATCAGTTACCAGATAGTTGCCGGTACGGTCGTAGAACAGCGACCAGAATTTCCTGATAAAGCGGTGTACGCCGTCGATACCGTTCGTATCCCAGGCTTGGACTGTTCTACAGGGCCGAGGAACATCTCATACATACGCAGCGTATCCGCACCGTATTTCTCTACAATCATATCGGGATTAACCACGTTGAACATGGATTTGCTCATCTTTTCAACAGCCCAGCCGCAGATGTATTTGCCGTCTTCCAGAATAAACTCTGCGGTAGCGTATTCAGGACGCCATGCCTTGAATGCTTCCGTGTCGAGAACGTCGTTGGACACGATGTTGACATCCACGTGGAGCGGGGTAGTGTCGTACTGGTCTTTCAGGTTCAGCGATACGAATGTATTGGTATCTTTGATGCGATATACAAAGTTGCTTCTTCCCTGAATCATACCTTGGTTCACCAGTTTTTGGAACGGTTCTTCGACGGCGGATACGCGAGGTCGTGCAGGAATTTGTTCCAGAAACGGGAGTAGATCAGGTGTCCGGTAGCATGTTCCGTACCGCCTACGTAGAGGTCTACGTTGCGCCAGTATTCATCCACTTTCTTGTCGATGAGTGCCGTGTGGTTGCGCGGGTCCATATAGCGCAGGTAATATGCGCTCGAACCTGCAAATCCCGGCATGGTGTTCAGTTCCAGCGGGAAAACGGTTATATTGTCAATCCTTTCATTATCGACCACGCATTTGTTTGCCGTGTCCCAAGCCCATTTAGAGGCATGTCCCAATGGTGGTTCGCCCGTTTCGGTGGGCAGGAATTTAGCCACTTCAGGAAGTTCCAGCGGCAGGCAGCTTTCATCAATCATATAAGGCATTCCGTCCTTGTAGTAAACCGGGAACGGTTCGCCCCAATAGCGCTGGCGCGAGAAGATGGCGTCGCGCAGGCGGAAGTTTACTTTTACGCGTCCCAGATTATGTTCTTTCACATATTTCTTGGTGGCGGCGATGGCTTCCTTGACAGTCAGTCCGTTCAGGTTGAGGTCGCAATAAGGCTCTGTACCTGCTTTCGGAGAGTTGCATACGATACCCTCTTTGGCATCGAAACTTTCTTCGCTTACATCGCAGCCTTCCACCAACGGAACGATAGGCAGGTTGAAGTGCTTGGCAAAAGCGTAGTCGCGGCTGTCGTGTGCAGGTACGGCCATGATGGCGCCTGTTCCGTATCCTGCCAATACGTAGTCGCTAATCCAGATGGGCACTGCTTCGCCCGTAAAGGGATTGACGGCATAGCTTCCGGAGAATACGCCGGTGACGCTGCGGTCGGAGATACGTTCGCGTTCGGTACGTTTCTTGGTACGCTCCAGGTAGGCGTCCACATCGGATTTCTGTTCCGGAGTGGTTACTTGGGCCACCAATTCGCTTTCGGGAGCCAGTACCATGAAGGTAACTCCGAACATGGTATCTGCACGGGTAGTGAAAATGGTAAATTCCAAATCGCTGTCCTTTACCTTGAATTGGATTTCGGCGCCTTCACTGCGGCCTATCCAGTTTTTCTGCGTTTCTTTCAGAGATTCGGTCCAGTCGATGGTGTCGAGTCCGTCCAGCAGGCGTTGTGCGTAGGCAGATACGCGCAGACACCACTGGCGCATCTTTTTCTGACTACGGGGAAGCCGCCGCGTTCCGATACGCCGTCTACCACCTCGTCATTGGCAAGCACGGTACCCAGTTGCGGACACCAGTTTACCATTGTTTCACCCAGATAGGCGATGCGGTAGTTCATCAGGACTTCCTGCTGCTCTTTTTCGCTCATGGCATTCCACTCATCGGCAGTGAAATGCAG
>ENA-OQCX01001397-OQCX01001397.1-human-gut-metagenome-genome-assembly--contig:-NODE-1397-length-11043-cov-2.459875_pt1 | contig 11043 bp, 16 predicted proteins | sample MGYA00242762_ERZ504587 | MGnify/ENA primary metagenome ERZ504587 (study PRJEB26092, sample SAMD00036337) | human gut metagenome | host: Homo sapiens | study: EMG produced TPA metagenomics assembly of...
ATAGCCCCCCAACTTCTCCGCCAAGTATGATATCTGTGTCGTATGCCATCCGCAGATTGGAAATCAGAATAGCCAGATTATCCAGATACTGATTCCATTTTTCCACAGCTTTTGTATTTTTCTGTTCCACTTTTTTTCATAAATTGTTCCAGTGTCATTTCCTGCTCTTCATCAGTCAATGCACTGGATGCACAATAGGCATCTGCGCATCCTGCTTTTCCACAATAACATTTCTTTCCTCCCGGCACCAGGATTATATGTCCGAATTCTCTGCTTTCTGATTCTGACCAGTTACGAGTTTCCCATTAATAGAGAATGCACCACCTAATGTATTGTTGAGCGAAAGATACACCGCATCCTGATACTCATGCAGATCTTCTGCCATCATTGCAGCATTTGCATCATTTGCAAAATATACCGGATAAGAAAATGCCTGTTCCAGAAAACTCAGGCTGAAATTATCCACTTGCAGTGTGTGAGATTTCATGACCAGTCTATTCTCCTGATCAATAATACCAGGGATTGAAATTCCAATTCCTAATATTTTTTCCCGGTCTTCTACATCTTTCAGAAAGTTTTCCACCTGTTCTGCTACTTCTAAGCAATAAGATGTTTCTGTTGAAAATTTTAATCGCATCCGGACTGTCTTTTCTATTTCATACTGCATATTCAGCAACACAATTCCCAGATGATTTGCTGTAATCACTACACCAACTGCATACTTATATGCCGGATTAATCCCTATCCGCTTTGCTTTACGCCCGCCGGTAGATTCATATTCTCCTATCTCGATGACCATATTCCGCTCAATCAGTTCATTTACATTAGAAAGCACCGTCGGCATACTCAAGCTCAGATTCTGCGCCAGTTCTGCTTTTGATGTAATTTTATTATTGATGATATAGTTTACAATTTTAGATTTTGTAATATTCTTTTTTTCATTTCGTCCTGCCATATCAGACCTCTTTTATAAATTATTTTATAAAAGCATCTTAGTCCTTTTTTGTTATTCTGTAAAGAATAAATCTGTTAATAACTCAATTCCATATCTCTATTACATCCGCTAACGAATTACAAACCCGATACGTAAGTTTCCGTATCTCCTCCGTCGGCTGTACAAGATCCGGAACCATAATCACACGCATTCCGGCCTGATGTGCTGACAGGATTCCACCCGGAGCGTCTTCAAAAGCCATACAGTTTTCCGGCTGTATTCCCAGACTTCACTTGCTTTCTGATATATCTCCGGATCCGGCTTGGCTTTCTTTACCATATCTCCGCAGATCACACTGTCAAAATATGCATCTATTCCGGTTCGGATCAGATTCCTCATGGCATACTCTCTGCTCGAAGATGTCGCTACCGCCATCTTATACCCCTGTGCTTTTCCGTATGCCAGCAGTTCTTTTGCACCGCTTTTCAAAGGAAGACCTTCTTTATCCACGATTTTCCAGAAGTTATCCCGTGTCAGTTCTCCAAACTCTTCGAACGGAAAATCTTCCCTGATATATTTCCGGAAATATTCATTCCGACCTGTGCGGTTCATTCCAAGTGTATGATAGATAACTTCCCCATATGTTGATTCCCAGTTCATTACCAGCGATCTCCCATGAACGCTGTACAATTCTTTCGGAATCAAACAGCAGACCATCCATGTCGAATATCAATGCTTTTATATCCATTTTAGAATTCAATGCCTCTTCCAAGTGCATCCTTCAGATAATCCGCAACTTCTTCTAATTTATGTATGGCTTCCATCTTCTCTTCAAACTCGTCCCCAACAGATTCTTTATTAATAAGTGCCTGCTGGATCTTCTTTACATCTTTGATTAAATTCTCTGTCATATCAAAAGCCCCCTTTTTATTATCTGGCAGGAAATTTACTTTCCGATATTCGATTTATCTAATGTATGATAATTATAGCATAATTTTTTTACTATTCTCTGAAGTTATGTTACATTTCAATTAATTTTTATATATTGTCATTTTTTTTAAATTTGTTCATGCATCATTCTGATAAATTCTTCCATTACACGTGTTTTGTACTTGTGTGTTTTGTAGTAAAAGAAGACTTTTCTCTTCGCTTCTTCTCCATCTAATTTGTAATACACCAGGTTTTCAAATGTCGGGAGCTGGCTTACCAGGATATCACTGATGAATGTTGCTCCAAGCTGCGTAGACGAGGCCATATATGCTGTCGACTGCTGGTTGAATTCCAGCACGATATTGGGCTTAAATCCGACGTTTCGGCACAGCCTGTCTCCTCTGGTTCTGGTATCATTTCCCTGGGTCAGCATAATAAACGGAAGATCCGCAAATCTCCCTAACGGAACTGCCGGATATTTCCGGCTCAGATACTTTTTACTCTTGATATTCTCATAAGAAAGCTGATACTCTTTCAGCTCCTCATTCACAGAAAAATGTTTCGGAACCGCAAGTAATATATTTTCTTCGCAATATAATTCTTTATTATATAAGAATACTGTCATAGTGATAATTATCAATGACAAAATCCAGCGCATTACTGCCCAGCATTTCTTCCAGCTCGGCTGTATTCCCCTCGATCAGCTGAATATGTACATCCGGGAATTTCTGATTGAACTTGGTGATCAGAGACGGTACCACATATGCGGCGAACAGCGTACTTGCTCCTACAGCAAGATTTCCTGTCTTCAGACCCGCCAGGTCATTGATGTAATTCTCCACCCGCTGTTCGATCTGGGTATCTCCTCCGCTGCCTCGATATATACTTTTCCAACCTCTGTAAGCTGGAGCGGTGTTGTACTTCTGTCAAATAACGGTTCCCCGATAATCTCTTCAATCTTTTTGATCCTTGCACTCAAAGACGGCTGACTGATGTACAGATTCTGTGCCGCTTTGGTAAAACTTCTTTCTTTATATACTTCATAAACATATTTTTTCCATGTAAACATACACTAAACCCCTCATATTTTGCTATCACCTGCATCCCCTTTGCCAACGACAGCCATAGTCAAACTCTTATAATTATTATAACACTATAGATATTGGATTATCTATCCCCACGGGCGTATCATTATATCGACGAAACAATTATTCCAATATGAATTTGGGGTTTTATTGGAATAAAGATAAAATATAAGATACAAAGCGGGGAATAAAATTATGAAACCAATATTACGCGCCGAGCGCATGAAACCAGTACACTCTGATATCCGTGGTCCATTATTCGTAGAAGCCATGAAACGCCAGAAACAGGGCATCGATGTATTAAAATTAAATACCGGAAATCCTGCAACCTTTGGCTTTGGCCTGCCTGACAGCATCAAGAATGCACTGATGGAACACATGCAAGATGGTGTCGGCTACTGTGACTTCAAAGGAATGCCACAAGCAAGACAGGCGATCTGTGACTATGAGACCAGTAAAGGTATCAAAGGTATCACGCCGGATGACGTATTTATCGGTAACGGTGTCAGCGAAGTTGTATCTTTCGCTTTAACACCTTTGTTAAATGATGGAGATGAAGTCTTAGTTCCTTCTCCTAGTTACTCCCTCTGGGGCAATTCCGTATATCTCGAAGACGGCAAACCGGTCTTTTACACCTGTGACGAGAAGGCCAACTGGTATCCAGACATTCAGGATATCCGTTCCAAAATCACAGAGAAGACAAAAGCAATCGTCATCATCAATCCGAACAACCCGACCGGTGTACTCTATCCAAAGGAACTCCTTCTTGAGATCATCCAGATTGCAAGAGAATCCGGACTTCTGATCTTTGCAGATGAAATCTATGACCGTCTCGTTATGGATGGTAAGCAGCATATCTCTCTTGCTTCACTGACAGAGGATGTTCCGGTCATTACATTAAATGGTCTGTCCAAATCACACTGTCTGTGTGGATACCGTTGCGGATGGATGGTCATCAGCGGTCCAAGAGAACTGACCGAAGATTACAGACAGGGAATCATTCAGTTAACTTCTCTCCGCCTGTGTGCCAATACCATGGCTCAGATTGTCATCCCTGCTGCTCTTGATGATATGGAGACTCCTGCTTCTATGATCCGCCCAGGCGGCAGAATCTATGAACAGCGTGAAGCAACTGTTCGTGAACTCGAGAAGATCAATGGCCTGTCATTTGTAAAAAATGACGCTGCATTCTATGTCTTCCCGAAACTGGACGTGAAGAAATTTAACATCACAAATGACAAACAGTTTGCTCATGATCTGCTGGATGCCACCAATATCCTGCTCGTTCCGGGCAGTGGATTCGACTGGAAAGATCCGGATCATTTCCGTATCGTCATGCTTCCGCAGGCAGATGTCTTAAGTGATGCGATCCGCCGGATGGGAACATTCCTTGACGGATATAAACAGAAATAATATGAACATCAGCCATCCTTAAATAGTACATAGATAAAAATACATTCCCGGTAAAAATCCAATTTCTCTTTTTTTCGTCGATGTTTTCAGTTATCCGGGAATGTATTTTTATCTGTTCTTCACTGTATTCCATGCTCCGACTACTTCATTTACGGTACTGACGGTCACAAATGCATGTTCATCTGTTTCGTGGATGAAAGATAATAATTTTCCATATTCATTCTTTTCTAATATCGTCACAACTTCTATATGCTCTGCATGATCCAGGCCTCCATATGCCGGATAAATCGTCGCACCTCTGCGTAATTCCCTTACGATATAATTCTGAATTTTTTCATGCTCCTTTGAAAGAATGGATACTTTCTTACGCACATGGAATCCATCACAGAACCGGTCTAATACCTGACCGTAGATCAACGTACCAACAAGACTTATTACCATTGTCTCCCGATCATATACAAAGATCGCCGTCAGCGATATAAGCACACCTATGATCGTAATACTCTGTCCTATTTTGAACCCAAGATATTTATTGATCAACTTCGCAACAATATCAATTCCCCCGCTGGATGCATTCATGTTAAATAAGACGGCCTGTCCGGCGCCAACCACGATCATAAAGCATACCAGATCGATTACGATATTCCCAGACAAGGATTCCACATGCGGAGTCAGTATCTCAAAAATCCTCAGATACATCGGAAGCATAAGTGATGCAAGAACGGTCTTTACACCGAACTCCCTGCCGATAAAAATATACCCGATGACCAACAGTATCATATTCAAGGCAAAGGTAATTGCCGATACCGGCAACGGAATGATCTTTACCAGAACAAGAACCAGTCCTGACAGACTTCCAAGCACCAGATTATTTGGCATCATTTCATAATATACAGCTGCAGACATTAAGAACATGCCGCCCAGCATCATAATAAATTCTTTTTTTGTTATCTTCATTTCATTCTTCCTTAATTCAATATTTCTGCACAAAGATGTACTCCTCTTTTTTGTGCAAAGAGGAGTACATCTTTTTCTGAAGGGTGTCTATGCCTAAATCTGTTTCAGGCATATCTATACAATTATCATTGTTTTTATCCAGCACCCGGCGGTTAGTCCACCAATGCCGATAATTTCTTGTCCAGAGCTATCATGATCAGCGCCGCTGCAAACGATACAACCGCAACTCCGATACATGCTACTTTGAATTCAATCTTTCCGCCAAACAGCAATCCATATACCGGACCATAACTCTTTGCTGCAATAAATGTCGCAAATCCCCATACCGACATCATGACAGCCAGATAACGGCTCGGTGAATATTTACTGATAAACGAGTGTCCCAATGGTGAGAAGAACATCTCTCCCATTGTCAGAAGGAATGCGAACACGATCAGCCATAACACGCTTGCCTTTTCCCCACCGCGCATAATATCAATTGCTGCATAGAAGAGATATCCGACACCGATGATTGCAATTCCAAGTCCGGTCTTTCTGAACAGACTCATATCCCCCTGTGGTCTTGCCGCCAGTTTCTTCCATAACGCTGCTGTTACAGGTCCCAGGATAACACAGAACAGTGAGTTGGCTGCATCAAACCATGTAGACGGTACCTGATAACCTGCTACTACCCAGTCCATATTCTCTGCCCAGTAAAAATATACCGGCATATATCCCAGATACCAGAAGATCCAGAATACGATGGAGAATAATGAAGCTACAAAGATTGCACCGATACGTTTCTTCTCAATCGTTGTAAGCGGCTGTTTTGTTCCTGCTTCTTCTTTTTTCTTTGCCTCTGCAGCTTTTTCTTCTTCTGTCAGAGTCTTCTTGAATGGAAGCTTTCCAAGGTCACCTAAGAATCTCCAGCATACGAAGATGTACCAAAGTCCTCCGAGAACCATCATCAGTGCTGCCATCTTAAAGCATGGTGCGAATCCCAGTACACCATCTTTTGCAAATACATCCTTATACAGGATTCCCACTAGGAATGTTCCGATGAATGCACCCACATTTACCAGTGTATAACGCATGGAAAATGCCGGTCCATCTGTGATTTGTCTGTAATAACACGTCCGATGATCGCTCCATTTTTGAATAATGCAAGTCCAAGACTTACCAGGAAGATCATCACATATACTCCGGTGGCACTCTTTGCGATTCCGCCGGTGAAATATCCTGCCGCAGCAATAAACATACCAACCGGTGTCGTGTATCTTGCCCCGATATACTTATCTACGATCACTGCCCCAAACAGTGGAAGCAGATAAGAAAATGCGGTCAGGTTCGACTGCATGTTGGCAGCCACCGTATCTGAAAGTCCGAGTCCTCCGGTTGCCACCGAAGCAGTTACAAAAATCAAAATCAGCGAACGTCCAAGGTAATACGCCAGACGTTCAAAAATCTCTGAGCAGGAACATACCCAGAACGCTACCGGGAAGCCCTTCTTTTTTGTCTCCATATTCTTTTCCTCACTTTTTTCTAAATTTAGTCCTTACTTTTTATGTACTTTTATTTCTTCTTCCTTATTTTGTACATATATCCTTCTCTGTCTTATTTTATATCTTTCAAGAATGCTTTATATCCTCTGTAAGCTTCATAAATATCAGCCTTACTTGTCACCTCATACGGTGCATGCATGGAAAGCACAGCAACACCACTGTCAATAACATTCATACCATAATTTGCCATGATATATGCGATGGTTCCGCCGCCTCCAAGATCGACTCTACATCTCCGCAGTCTGGAATCCGACTTCATTATTGTCTAATACCTGACGTACTTTTGCGATATATTCTGCATTTGCATCGTTACTGTTATTCTTTCCGCGGCTTCCGGTAAATTTGTTAAATACCAGACCTCTTCCAAAGTATGCGGTATTCTTTTTCTCAAATGCATCGGCATACAATGGATCAAATGCTGCGCTTACATCAGAAGAAAGCATATAAGAATTTCTCAGTGCTCTTCTGACTTTTAATGGATTACCATCTTCGGTAAGTGCCATCAGTTCTGCCACATAATCTTCAAAAAATCTGGAATGCATTCCGGTTGCACCAACGCTTCCGATCTCTTCTTTATCTACCAGAATACAACAGCTTGTTCTTTCCGGATTCTCTGTTTCCAGCATTGCAAAAAGCGAAGTAAATGCACAGACCCTGTCGTCCTGTCCGTATCCGATCACCATGCTTCTGTCCAGTCCGCAGTCTCTCGCCTTTCCTGCCGGCACGATCTCCAGTTCTGCTGAGAGGAAATCTTCCTCTTCCATATCAAGATTCTCTTTTAAGAACTGAACAACCGCTGCCTTTACCAGCTCTTTTTCTTCTTTCTCCAATTCTGCATCGCCTGTAAGCGGCTTTGTTGCAACGAGGATATCCAATCCTTCTCCTTCGACTACCACGCCCGCCTTCTTCTCAATCTGCTGCTGTGACAGATGGATCAGAAGATCTGAAATCACAAGTACCGGATCATCTTCCTTTTCCCCAATAATAATGTCCCGCACTGTTCCGTCTTTTTTTGCAATCGTTCCATGGATCGCAAGCGGAATCGTAACCCACTGATATTTCTTGATCCCACCATAGTAATGCGTATCCAGATATGCCATATCACTGTCTTCGTATAACGGATTCTGCTTTACATCTATTCTTGGTGAATCGATATGTGCTCCAAGAATATTCATACCTTCTTCTAACGGTTTCTTGCCGAGCTGGAACATAACAAATGCTTTCCCCATGCAGTCTGCATATACCTTATCCCCAGCTTTTAATGTAATCCCCTTGGAAATGCACTCTTCCAGATTCTGATATCCCCACGTATCAGCCATTTTCTTTCCAAGCTTTACACATTCACGCTCTGTCTTTCCGATATCCAGACATTCCTTATAGCGGACACTCAGCTCTTCTAATTCTTTCTGCTGATCTTCTGTGTATTCTTTCCACATATTTTTTCGCTGCATCTTTTCTCTCCTCCTTTGTATCTCGCAGTCTTTCTACGAAAAAATTGTATCTCTGTTCATACAATATATCCAACGAGAAAAAGGTATAACCTATAAGCAAAGCTTATGTACTATTCCATATTATGTCATATTTATAAAATACAATCTTTCAGCTCAAAATGCAGAGAATTTACCACCAGAAACTTCTCTTGTATATTTAGGTATGCGCAAAAAAATTACCGGCCGCTTTCACAGTCGATAACTTTTTCTTATGATTTCACTACATTCTGAAGTTCTTCCAGAATCTCTTTTATTTTCTTTTTGTTTCTTTTTTTTCTGTAGAATGCTTTGATCACGCACTCTCCGTCATATCCCGGAAGCAGAAGCATATCTCCATCATAATAAGAGAAATACCGACTGTCTGCCAGTGCATATCCATCGTTAAATTCTACCTTTAATTTCATGGTATCCACATTGTCAACTAATTCTATTCCTTGTGTAAGCAACTGTGGATCATTCTTTTGTCCATTCATTACACTGCATAAATATGACTTTGTTCCATATCTGACATAACGCTCAAGATCCTTTGCTTTAAACTCCGGATGCTCATTTATCGATGATTCATGTCCGATATATGCCCCGATCCGGCTGGATATCAGCGGCTTTTCTCCTATTTCATCCGGCTGCTCCAAATCATTCAGTCCGTATCCAATATAAATATCCAATGTATTTTCTCTCAGCATCCGGCTGCCTATGTAGGAATCCAGTTTACTGAAACGGAAGTCTTTTTCGGAATGCTTATCATTAATCATCTTCTGCATCTTTGCCCAGAATAATTTATTAATCGAACTGTCGATTCCGATACGGAGCACGCTGCTTTCTTTGTATCTTTCTATCTCATTCAGCATCCGCTCATGTATCAGCACCATCTCTCTGGCATGCTCATAGACAATCTCACCTAACTCTGTCAGGCAGATCTCACCATTGCCTCTCTCCAGCAACGTGCCTCCCGCCATCTTTTCAAGAGACGCGATCTGCTGGCTCACTGCCGTCTGCGTCACATAATTTCTCGCTCCTGCTTTTGTAAAACTCTTTAGTTCCACTACATCTAAAAAATATTTATATTTCCAAAGACTCATTTTGCTTACTTCCTTCCGGTAACTGCTTCAGATGATATATTTTTCTATTCTTCTCCTTCAACCAGACGGTTTAATTTCCGGGTTGCTGCCGTGATTAGAAATAATTTTTGTCGACAATCGTCAATACTTGAATGTAATATAGCATATTTTTGTGCGTTTTTCAATATATTATTTATATTTTATATCTATTTTTGTATTTTATGCACAACATTTGTCTTTTTCATCCATCATTCATTTTCCCGGAATCATGCTCTCCAAAATCCCACTATGACTTCTTTATGAAATCAGAAAGTCCAGTGAAAACTTCGTGTCTGCTTCCGTCATTCCCTGCTCTTTCAAAAGTCTGTGGATCGTACCCATATAATGATCCGACAATACCCTGCAGATTTCTTCTTTCTTCCTGCTTTTGCATGCTTCCAGCAGTTCTTTATGTATCGGATATTGCCGTTTGATCACTGCTTTTTTGTCCGATGCCAGATTATAACCTGTCACGATATTCCCATAATTCAGACTTTTCCATGCCTTATACAGACTTTTCATTCCGGTCATTCTGATCAAACAGCTGTGAAACTTATTATCATATGAAAACAGCTGATCATATTCATCCACATTCAGACTCTTCATGCGTTCCAGTATTTCTTCCATCTCCTGCAGGGTTTCTTCCGGTATCTTTCCTCCCAGAAGACGCACCGCCATAATCTCATAATTCGCACGCATCAGATAGATTTCAATGATTCTTCAAATGTGATCTCTTTCACGGAACATCCGGCATTTCTTACATATTCTACCAGGCCTTCATTCTCCAGTTCGCGTAGTGCCTCTCTGATCGGTGCACGGCTGGTCTTTGAATTCCTTTGCGAGTTCCTGTTCGACAATCTTCTGTCCCGGCTGCAATTCCCTGTTAATGATCCGTTTTCTTATAATATCTACAATACTTTCACGTAATGTCTTATATCCTAATTCTGTCATAACTTCTGTTATCCCGTCTTATTTTTCTAAATACTAGTAAATCTGATAATTTCCATCCGAATCAGCCTGGATATGCGATGCATAAAATGTCGCTACCGCTTTTACCATATACTCCGTGTCCTTTACACCGGCCGTCTCATACGCCGAGTGCATGGCAAGCTGCGGCAACCCGATATCAACTGTATTCATGGACACCTGCGTCATTGCAATATTCCCCAATGTACTTCCACCCGCTTCATCCGAACGATTAGAAAAATACTGTAATGGTACGCCTGCTTTTTCGCAGATCATCCTGAATACCGCCACACTGACTGCATCACTCGTATACTTCTGCCCCGCATGGGATTTGATCACAATACCGTCATTCATATAGACGCAGTTCGTCGCATCCGTCTTCTGCCTGTAATTCGGGTGCACCGCATGGGCATTGTCACAGCTGAGCATAAAACTTCCTGCTACTGCACGTAGAATTCTTCTTCGCCCTTTCCTAGTGCTTTATTCACACGCCACAATACATCATAAAGAAATGTAGATGCGGCTCCCTGCTTCGTTCCTGATCCTACTTCTTCGTTATCAAAACATGCATAGATGTTGATATTCTGATTGTTTTCTGCCGCCAGGAATCCCTTCATGGATGTAAATGCA
>ENA-OQCX01001399-OQCX01001399.1-human-gut-metagenome-genome-assembly--contig:-NODE-1399-length-11034-cov-2.226185_pt1 | contig 11034 bp, 13 predicted proteins | sample MGYA00242762_ERZ504587 | MGnify/ENA primary metagenome ERZ504587 (study PRJEB26092, sample SAMD00036337) | human gut metagenome | host: Homo sapiens | study: EMG produced TPA metagenomics assembly of...
TTTCAAACCTACGATGAAACATTCGGTCCCGGATTCCGCTTCCAGCCCGAACAGATATTGGTGGAAACCAACATCAACATGCTGCTCCAAAACAAACTGGACGGTATGCGGAAACACTTCTCGGACAAGGACATCCGCAAGGAAGTGCTGGAAAACATGATACGCCAGCTCACCAAAGACTCGTTCCTGGAACAGGAAAATGAGAAAACCAATACGTATAAAGTGATGAGCGCCTGGCATTATCTGGAAAGACTGATTGAAAGTATCAACATTTACGACGAAACCGAAGATGAGAAACCTGAGTAGAATTATCTTTATCAATAGTGCGAATATCCCTTATTCGGACGATATCTATCTGGACGGAAACGTTCACTTCATCGGTACGCAGGGAGTGGGAAAAAGTACCCTTCTGCGTGCTATCCTTTTCTTTTACAATGCCGACACGCAACGGTGGGCATTTCGGTGGAAAAGCAGAATTACACGGATTACTATTTTCCCTACTCCAATTCGTATATCGTTTACGAAGTGGCAACAGAGAACGGTGCGTTTCTGTATTCTGAGTTTCAAATCATGAACCGTGTATGTTACCGCTTCATCACTCTCCTTACCGCAAAGAATTCTTTATAGACGAGAATCGGGTGGCCTATAGCGAGAGCGACCGCGTGCGTGCCGTGCTGGACCAATATGGCATAGAATATTCACGTATCATCTATACCTACGACGAGTATCGGAACATTCTGTATGGAAACAGTACAAGTCCTGAGTTCAGCCGGTACTCGCTGATGGAGAGCAAGCAATACCAGAATATTCCGCGCACTATACAGAACGTGTTGCTGAATTCGAAACTGGATGCTGAATTTATCAAGAAAACAATCATTTCTTCTCTGAATGAAGATGAAACGGCCATCGACCTGAACAGTTACAAGGAGCATCTGAAAAACTTTGAAACCCGTCTGAAGGATATCGAAGAATTTCAGAAACGGGAAACCCGGAAACAGGCTCGGGAAATCACACTGTTATCCCAACAAACGTCCAAACTGCAAGGCGGACTGGTGCAGAATTGCCGCGAACTGGTTGCCGCTTTCCGCAAAGCCGAAAGTATCCTCCCCAATGGAAAGAGAAACAAGACCGCACGGATGCCGACAAAGGAAAACTGATACGCCGGAAACAGGAGCTTCAGGATGAATCGCGCAAACGCAGCGACAAGTTACAGGAAGCGCTGGCAGTGCTGAACAACGAACTGCAAAAGGCATTAGGCAAAGAAAAGGACTATCAGAACAAGAACATAGAAGAGAATTATAGAACGCTCTTCCAAAAAAGAGGAATGGAAGAACCGGCAGGTGGGATTGCTGGAAGAACAACGCATCCTTACCTCACAATATATGGAAATATCCACCAAGTATAAATCGCTGATTCAGCCTTGGACGAGCAATGGAACAAGATTCATGAAGCGAAAATCAAACAACTGGATACATTAAACAATGCATACAACGAGCGTCTGGAAGAGGCCCGCAAAGAATACCAGCGGTTCACTGATTCCCTTTACCAGGAGTTCGAAAGCCTGTCACAGCAACTCCATCCGCTGAAAGCCGAGAAACTGGGCGAACTGAACGCTATAGATTACCAGATAAAATTATGCAGAAAGGAGGTTTTCTTTGAGGAAGAGCAACAAGAATTGAAAACACGTATCCAAAACTATGCCAACTTTCATACGGAACGGAAAAACCGTATCGCCCAAGCGCAGCTCATCATCAAGGAACTGACCATGACTTGGGAAGAGGAACAGCAGAAACAGTTGAAAGAAAAAGACCTGACCTTGCAAAAACTGCAACAGGAGATGCTGCAACTCCGTCCCCGCATAGACGAATTACAAGCTTTTCTGAACAACAGCAAAGACACCTTGCAAGGCTGGCTGAAAGAAAACAAAAAGGGATGGGAAGAGAATATCGGCAAACTGTGTGATGAGAGCATTTTATGGCAACGGGGGCTTTTTCCGCAAATTACCATTGAGGGGGGAAACTCATTCTATGGCATTTCCATTAATTTAGACAGCATCCACCGCCCCATCAAATCCATAGACGATTATATCGTCGAGAAAGAAAACGGTGAAAAACGTCTGGAAGAAATCACTGCTGCCATGCAACGCCAGCAAACTGAAAGGGAGGAGTTGCAGGAACAGTTGAAACGCAAATACCAACCGCAGATAAAGGAACAAAAAGCCATTATCAGCAAATAGAGTATGAACTGGAACAATTGGAACGCCAATACCAGCAGGATATGCTCGACTTGGAAGAGTGGAAGAAGAAAGCCAATGAGGAACGGAATGCCAAAATAAACCGATTGGAAAACGAACAGCGCAAACGGGTTGCCGAACTGGGACGGTATAAACAGCAAGCTAAAAAACCTGAACAAAGAAAAGACAGAGAAACTGGATAGCCTGAAACAGGAATGGAACAAGCAACAACAGGCTCTTGCCGCCGAAAAAAAGACACAAGCGGAAGTTATCGGGAAGGAAGAAAAAGAAGAACAACGCAGAATTTCCTCCATCAAAACCGAATATGAAGCGGATATGCAGAAAGAGCTTCACTCGCAGGGAGCAGATACCGAACGTCTGCAAGACATTGCCAACCAACTGGTCCAACTGGAAAAAGAGCTTTCTTTCATTAAGGAGAATGCGACACTGGTCATCGAATACCAAAAAGACAAACGGGATTTGATAGACCGTATTCCCGGATGGCAACGGGAGCACGATGAACAAAAACGTCTGCTCCAATTGGAACGGGAAACGCTGAGAGTGGAAACATCCTCCCTACAAGAAAAAATAGACCTTCTGAACAAAGAATGGGAAGAAGCGGAAGAAAATGTAAGGGAACTGCAAAAGAACCTGGAGGCTTACAGCAAGATTCCGGCATACGACTGGTATAAACCGCATCAGGATATATTCCGTTCCGAAAACACGCAAACCATGCAGACCACCAAGACCTGTATGGAGCTGATTGACGAACTGACCCGCCAGGCCAACCAATTCACGCAGGTGCAAAGCAAGCTCCGTAAAGAAGTGAACCTTTTCACCGGACATTTTGATGAGGACAACACCTTCAAGTTCCGCGTAAAATTCAACGAGGATTGGGAATATGTACGCTTTGCCGACGAACTGCACGACTTTGTGGAAGAACACCGCATAGACGAATACATCCGCCGCATCAACAACGAGCATTGGGATACCTTCAAACGTATCAGTATGGACACCTCCATGCTGACTTCATCGGAAGATGATATTCAAGATGTGATCCGTGAAATCAATAAAGGTTTCGCCACCTGCAATTTTGTGGGAGTCATCCAGCGCATTGAAATGAAAGTGGAAGAGAGCAGCAACCGCGTAGTGAATATTCTGCGTGAGATACAGAAATATTACCATGATTACGGCTATGACCTCTCACCGGAAACCAACCTGTTCTCCTCTGCCAAAGAGCAATTGGTGAAAGAAGAGGCTATCACTTTGCTGCGTACCTTTATCAAGGAAATACATGCTTACCGCTATGACAGTATCCGCCTGTATGATTCCTTCGAGTTGCGTTTCCGCATTGTGGAGAACGGCAATGACACCGGATTTATCGAGAAGATAGCCAATGTGGGGTCGGAAGGAACCGACATTCTAGTAAAAGCGATGATAAACATCATGTTGCTGAATGTGTTCAAGGAAGGAGCATCCCGCAAATTCAAAGATTTCAAGTTACACTGCATGATGGATGAAATAGGCAAACTACATCCCAACAACATCAGCGGTATCCTGAAATTCGCCAATGACCGGAACATCATTCTTATCAACGGTTCTCCCACCGAACTGAACCGCGATGCGTATAAGCACGTTTACCTGCTTACCAAAGGAACACAGAACAAGACCCGCATCGCACGGTTAATCTCAGATAAACAGCTATAAAAGCCAGTAATAACAAACTGTATATTTCTATATTATAATGCACAATCTCTCAAAAAAAGATTGTGCATTATTCTTTTTCCGTGAACATTCTCCTTACATGTACCTGCTACGGTTGGGACGGAGAGCTTGTGAAAGTTCCTCCACCTTTTTTCCACAAAGAAAAGAGCGGCTTCCATTCCTGCAATATTCATATCAGAGTAACCCAAACAACCGGACAAAGAACAAATTTACATCCACTTTTCTCCATACAAAGGGAATAACATTAAACATATTTGTGTAATTTCGCCCGGTAATAAAACTACAAACCAATACGCGCTATGATATTTAACCGGACTGAAAAGGAAGAAAAAGCCTATCTCATGGATATTATTGCTTTATTAGCTGCCAATATCGAACAGATGGATAAGCCATTGAAGATAAATCCAAAGACGTAATGGAGCACAAACTCTACTTGTGGGAAAATCTGTCCGAACTGGACCGAGCCGAGAAAAGTGCGGTCCGGCAGATAGTCACCCAACAAGTAGCAGCCAGCGAGTCCTTGGCCGAGAAAAAGAAACGTTATCGCAAAATGATGGCCATCCCCTATTTCGGTCGCATCGACTTTCAAGAAAAAGGGCAACCCGAAGTCCTGCCATTATATATAGGTATACACTCATTTTTCAATCCTCCCACCAATGAAAATCTGATACACGACTGGCGTGCCCCCATCTCCAGCATGTTCTATGATTATGAATTAGGAGAAGCACATTTCGACGCCCCCTCGGGAGAAGTGAAAGGTAACATCCGTCTGAAACGCCAGTATCGCATCCGTGACGGAAAAATGGAATTCATGCTGGAAAGTTCACTGAATATTCAAGATGACATCCTTCAGAAGGAATTGAGTGGAAACTCCGATGACCGGATGAAGAATATAGTCGCCACCATCCAACGGGAACAGAATAAAATTATCCGTAATGATACATCGAACACCCTGATTATCCAGGGAGTAGCCGGTTCAGGAAAAACATCCATCGCCTTGCACCGCGTAGCCTATCTGCTATATCGGCACAAAGGGGAAATCACGTCCAATGATATCCTGATCATTCCCCCAATAAAGTATTTGCCGATTACATCTCGAACGTACTTCCCGAATTGGGAGAAGAAAAAATTGAAGAATGCGGCTTTGAGGAATTAATGCTCAAAATACTGGACAACAAATATAAAATACAAACCTTCTTTGACCAGGTGGCCGAAATACTGGACAAAGAGGAAGAAGATTTTATAGAACGTATCCGATTCAAATCCACCACCGAGTTTATCCAGCAGATGGATAAATACATTCTATATTTGGAACAAAACGCATTTCGGCCAACCGACCTGAAAGCAGGGCGTATCCCTATCCCTGCCGAGTACCTGAAAGAACGTTTCGCGGCATGGCACCGCCTGCCCATGCGCAGCCGTTTCCAACCAATGGCAGAAGAAATTGCCCGCGAACTGACTTTCACCTATCACCAAGAGCCGATGGGAAAAATACAGATACGGCAGTTGGGTAATGAACTGAAAAAGATGTTCAACAATAAAGACCTCGACTTGTACAAGGGATTTTATGACTGGCTGGGAAAACCGGAAATGTTCAAGCAGGGTAAAAACCGGAAATTGGAATATGCGGATGTAGCTCCATTACTTTATTTGAAACTGGCCCTGGAAGATAATAAAACCATGTATGGCATCAAGCATCTGCTGGTAGACGAAATGCAGGACTATACTCCGATACAATACAAAGTTCTGGCTAAATTATTCCCTTGCCGGAAAACAATATTGGGAGATGCAAAGCAATCAGTAAATCCATACAGTTCCACCACCTGCGAACAGATCCAACGTGTACTGGTCGGCTCGGAAGTGATGAAGCTTTGTAAAAGTTATCGCTCCACGTATGAAATCACAGAGTTTGCCCAACGTATTGCCAAGAACGAGGAACTGGAAGCTATAGAGCGTCATGGAGAGGAACCGGCAGTCGCCTTGCTGCCTACTGAAAAGAAAGAGATAGAATGGATAGAAAACCTCATCACCTCTTTCCTGAAAGGAGCTGATGTATCCATGGGTATAATATGCAAAACCGTAAAACAAGCGGACAAGTTGTATGCAGCCATCAATCATTTGTCTGATAAGATCTGTTTGCTGACAGAAGAAGTGTAGCTTTTGTCAATGGGGTGGTCATTACTACAGCCCACATGGCAAGGGCTGGAGTTTGACGAAGTGATTGTTCCATTTGTAACTGATAAAAACTATAGAACAGAGATAGACCGCAGCATGTTATATGTAGCCTGCACCCGTGCCATGCATAAACTTTATATTTCCGCATCGGGTAATATAAGTACATTTCTATCATAAGCATTGACAAAACATCATCCATTGCAGGAATGGAATGAAATCCATCCCTACAGTGGATGGGCAAGTCTGCAAAAGGATATTCCTCCGTAAGGAATGCGTAGCCTTGTAATCTGATTCATCCTTAAAAGCTCTTACCCATATCTCTAAACCTTTCCCGCCGTAGGGTTAAAGATTTTCTTCCTGTTTGTTTTATCTCCGCAAGCCTTTGGAGTTATCTCCATAGCCTTGGGAGTCAACTCCAAAGCTTATGGAGATAACTCCAAAGACTTTGGGAGATAGAATACATCCGTATAAAAAGGCTTGATCAAGGAAGAGAAAAGGCTTATGTAACAGCGACGGATGCGATATGTTGTTATTACAAGCCGTTTCCAATGTACGAATCATAAAGACAAAATCTTTTTTTCCCTCTCCAAATCATTTTCATTCAGTTGGGGAGACGGAACCATGCAGGTACGGATACAATCTCCCTCCTGACAAGTATAGTCATAATACTTCTTTTGTAATTCTGTCAACTTATCGAGTGGAACCAGCTCCCCTTTCAGTTCCAGGAATTCCTCCATGTCTGTACTGTCTCCTTGCTTTACAAACAAGATACGGCGCGCTATCGGATTCCTGTTGTAATCCAGACTAAGATACAAACCTTTAAGGAACGGCGGAAAATCATACATCGGCAATTGCAGATAAATACTGAACAAAGCCATTTGCGGTGACTCGCGCTCGTTAAAGAAAATATACCCGTTCTGATGATTATTGAATAATCCCACTCCCCGATGCGTTGTATTATAGGCACTCATGTGAGTCACCTTCACATACGTATTGTCTTCGGAAGCCTCTATCAGATAGTTCCACTTTAAGGCATTGGCACGAAGAAGAAAGACTATAGCTCAGATAACTTCCGCTATAATTATAAACTTCCTGCACGGAACGTTGCATCTCGCAGTCATCATCTCCATAAAAGGATTGGTCTTTGCCTCACCATGGGCAGGTTCCAAACTGAAAAGCAACTCTTTGATACTTGCCAAATTGCCCAACAGACGTTTTTTTGACACATTATTGACCTGCGCCAAAGCCAAATCTAATGAATCTTCTTCAGAGTGTCCTTGTTTCAATGAGGTTACATAAGTGGGCAGAACGCTGGAATAAAGAGCAGACAAGACACTGGGAGCCATATCTACATAATCCGCTATCTCCTTCATTTTCAAACCATTGTTACGGAGATATTCTATTCTTCGGTATATTTCTATCAAATCATTCATTGTTCTCTTCTTCTTTATTGAACTTGCAAAATACAAGTTTTTATATGAACATACAATGACATATACATTACATTAATGTTACATCATACAACAGGTGGAATATGAAAAATATTAATCATAAAGATTCATTTTTTCTCTCTCGGAAGGCTCCTACTTTTGCTTCCGGAAACAGCAATCCAAGGACACGAGGAGTGAGGTTCCTACAAAGAAAAGAAACAAAACAATTAGTCAATATCAATTAGTATAATGGAAGCAAAAAGCGAAACAAACAAACAGATATCCAGTTTCCTGTTTATCCTGTGGGCAGGAGGGGCGGCACTACTGTCATACTCACTGGTATATGCCCTGCGCAAACCTTTTACAGCTGCCACCTTTGACGGAATGGATTTCTTCGGGATGGACTATAAAGTAGCCACTACCATCATGCAGATTTTCGGCTACCTTATTTCAAAGTTCTTTGCCATCAAGATTGTTTCAGAATTGAAGCGCGAGGACCGGTTGAAGTTCATGGTATGCTCCGTAGCCCTTGCAGAACTCGCTTTAGTCTTCTTCGGATTACTCCCCCAACTTAATGTGTTTGCCCTATTCTTCAACGGACTGGCATTGGGATGCATGTGGGGAGTCATCTTCAGTTTCATAGAAGGACGCAAAGTTACCGATATATTGGCCAGCTTGCTGGGGGTAAGTATGGCGGTGAGCTCAGGAATGGCTAAATCTATGGGATTGTTTGTAGTCAATACATTTGGTGTCACAGAATTCTGGATGCCCGCCCTGATAGGTGGTTTAGCTTCCCGCTCCTTATCCTCATGGGGTGGTCGCTCAACAAGTTGCCACAACCCACAGATGAAGACCGCGCCTCCGTTCGGAACGTGTCACCTTGAACGGAGAGCAACGCAGACAACTGTTCAAAAGTTATATGCCCTTGCTGATCATGCTGTTCTTCGCCAATCTGTTTATCACTATTTTACGTGATATAAAAGAAGATTTTCTGGTCAATATCATTGATGTCAGCACTATTTCTTCCTGGTTGTTCGCACAAGTGGACGGTATGGTGACGCTGATTATTTTGGGAATCTTTGCCATGATGTCGTTAATAAACAGCAACTACAGAGTATTGCAGGTGCTTCTGGCTATGGTTATTGGTGGAGCGGGCACAATCAGCTATCTGGCTTTTAATTATGATGCATTGCAACTGCCTACCCTTTACTGGCTGTTCCTTCAAAGTCTGAGCCTGTACATCGTTTATCTTAGTTTCCAGACTTTGTTCTTCGAGCGCTTCATAGCCTGCTTCAAGATTAAAGGAAATGTGGGATTCTTCATTGCCACCATCGACTTTATCGGATATACAGGAACTGTCTGTGTACTGCTGTTCAAGGAATTTTGCAGCCCGGATATCAATTGGATGGAGTTCTATAACCAGTTCTCGGGATGGGTAGGCATTGTGTGCAGCATTGCATTCATCGGTTCGGCCATCTATCTGATGCAACGGTATAAATTGGAAAGACAGCTGAGAAAAGAAGAAAAAAATAAAAAGATCATCGTTTCACCGATGGCGTTAACCAACTTAAAGGAAACAGCAGAAAACATCTGTAACCCATAACATAAAAATAAAAGTATAACCAAATAAACAACAAACAAGAAGATGAAGAAAATTGAGTGTGTTATTATGGACTGGGCCGGAACGGCTGTAGACTATGGATGCTTCGCTCCGGTAGCCGCTTTCCTGAAAGCTTTTGCCGAGAAAGGACTGACAGTGACAATGGAAGAAGCACGAGGCCCCATGGGTATGACCAAAATAGACCATATCCGTGAATTATTCAAGCTACCAAGCGTGACGGAGCAATTCAAACAAAACTATAAACCGCAACTGGAACTGAGGAAGATGTGGTATCCATATACAAAGAATTCGAAAAAACACTTGTTCGCCTCCCTGGAAGAATATACGACTCCTATTCCCGGTGTAATCGAAGTAATCGAGAAACTGAAAAGGGACGGCATCAAGATAGGTTCCACCACCGGATATACTACTGCCATGATGGACATTGTGCTGCCCGGTGCCGCCGCCCATGGCTATACCACAGACAACTGTGTGACTTCCAACAATCTTCCGGCAGGACGTCCGCAACCCTACATGATTTACCAGAACATGATTGATCTGGCCATACCTTCCGTTCAAAGCGTAATAAAATACGGGGATACGATAGCCGATATCAAAGAAGGTGTGAATGCCGGTGTATGGACTGTCGGTGTGATTCTGGGCAGCAATGAAATGGGACTCACCCAAGAGGAAACCAGAAAACTGCCTGCAGAAGAGTTGAACAGACGCATGGCAGCAGTCAGAAAACGTATGTATATGGCAGGTGCGCATTATGTAGTAAACACCATTGCCGAACTTCCCGAAATTATTGAAATTATTAACCATAAAATGAATTAAACGATTATGAGACCATACTTACTTTTAACCCCCGGCCCTTTAACCACTTCTGAAAGCGTAAAAACAGCCATGATGACCGACTGGTGCACATGGGATGAAGACTACAATGTTCACATCGTAGAGGAAATACGTAAAGGATTGGTACAACTGGCTACACGAAAAACAGATGAGTACACCAGCATCCTGATGCAGGGAAGCGGTACTTATTGCGTAGAGGCGACCTTGGGAAGTGTGATTACGCCCAAACACAAATTATTGATTCTGAGCAACGGTGCATACGGAGACCGCATGGGAAACATTGCAGAATATCATGGAATGAACTATGATATGCTGGCCTTTGATGAAACAGAACAAGTATCTGTGGAGTATGTGGATGATTATCTGGCACACAATGCAGAAATCACGCATGTGGCAGTGGTACATTGCGAAACTACAACCGGTATCCTGAACCCGTTAAAGGAAATAGCCCACATGGTAAAGATGCATGGTAAAAAGCTGATAGTGGATGCAATGAGCAGCTTTGGCGGCGTGCCGTTGGATGTAGAGGAATTAGGCATCGACTTTATGATCAGCAGTGCCAACAAATGTATTCAGGGAGTTCCCGGCTTTGGTTTCATCATTGCACGTAAATCCGAATTACAATATTGTAAAGGAGTATCAAAGAGTCTTTCTCTGGACATCTACGACCAATGGGATGCGATGGAGAAAGGACATGGAAAATGGCGCTTCACCTCGCCTACACATGTAGTGCGTGCCTTTAAACAAGCCATGGACGAACTGGCAGCCGAAGGCGGTGTGGAAGCCCGGCATGCACGCTACTGCCGTAATCACGATGTACTGGTAGAAGGTATGCGGTCACTGGGATTCAAGACCTTACTGAAAGATGAAGTCCAATCCCCTGTCATCACTTCCTTCCTTTATCCTGACAAGGAGTTCGATTTCAAGGAATTCTATCATCAGTGAAGGAAAAAGGATTCGTTTATCTATCCGGGAAAGATTTCCCAGGCAGATACTTTCCGCATCGGAAACATCGG
>ENA-OQCX01001400-OQCX01001400.1-human-gut-metagenome-genome-assembly--contig:-NODE-1400-length-11029-cov-3.587048_pt1 | contig 11029 bp, 13 predicted proteins | sample MGYA00242762_ERZ504587 | MGnify/ENA primary metagenome ERZ504587 (study PRJEB26092, sample SAMD00036337) | human gut metagenome | host: Homo sapiens | study: EMG produced TPA metagenomics assembly of...
ACCAGAACAAGTACCGCTACCTGCTGGTGGACGAGTATCAGGATACCAGCGTGGCCCAGTTCCGTCTGGTCAGCCTGCTCACCGGCCCGGAAAAGAACATCTGCGTTGTCGGTGACGATGACCAGAGCATCTACCGTTTCCGCGGTGCCACCATTGAGAACATTCTGAACTTTGAGCGCATCTTTCCCGGCACCAAGACCATCCGTCTGGAGCAGAATTACCGTTCCACCTCCAACATCCTGAATGCTGCCAACTGCGTCATCCAGCACAACACCGAGCGCAAGGGCAAGACCCTGTGGACCCGGAACGACGAGGGCGACAAGGTGCAGGTCTACACTGCCGAGAATGAGCAGGACGAAGCCATGCACATTGCGGATGTCATCGGTGAGCACCTGAAAGAGGGCGGGCATCTGGCGGACCATGCGGTGCTCTACCGCATGAATGCCCAGTCGGCCCCATCGAAAGCTACTTTACCCGCGCGGCATTCCCCATAAGATCGTGGGCGGCCAGCGCTTCAATGACCGCAAAGAGGTCAAGGACATCCACTCCTATATGTCCATCGTGGCGAACGCCCGGGATGATGTGCGCCTGCGCCGCATCATCAACGAGCCTGCCCGGAAGATCGGCAACACCACCGTCGATGTGATCGCTGACCTTGCCGCCCAGCAGGGAATCAGTATGCTGGAAGTCATCTCCCACGCGGATGCATATGCCAAACTCAGCCGTGCCATCATGCCGCTGCTGAAATTCTGGCAGATCTACGAAAAACTGCAGGAATCGCTGGAAACCAGGACACTGGACGAATTTGCCCAGGATGTCATTGAGGTGACCGGCTACAAGGCCATGCTGGAAGCCGATGCGGCCAAGGGCCACGAGGATGCGGCAGACCGCCTGCAGAACCTGGGCCAGCTGGTCAACAACGTCAAAAACTACTGCGACCAGCACGGCGAGGATGCTTCACTGGAAGGCTACCTGGAGGATATCGCCCTCATCAGCGACATTGACAGCTACAACGAGAGCGCTGACCAGGTGGTCCTGATGACCATCCACTCTGCAAAGGGTCTGGAATTCCCCTATGTGTTCCTCATTGGCATGGAGGAGGGGGTGTTCCCCAGCGAGATGAGCAAATACTCCGAGGCAGATCTGGAGGAAGAGCGCCGTCTGGCCTATGTCGGCATCACCCGCGCCAAGAAGGAGCTGTATATCTCCAACAGCGTCTCCCGGATGCTCTACGGCCGCACCCAGCGCAACGAGCCCAGCCGCTTTCTGCGCGAAATCGAGCCGGAGTATATAGAAGAGACCCGCAGCCCGGCGTTGGAACGCCGTTCCTCCATGGATGGGGCTCCGGTTACAGTGATACCGTCCCCGGCGGGGCTTCGGGCTACTCCGCGCGTCCGGCTGGGGCCGCAATTCCAGCAGTTTCGGCGGCCGCACTGGCGGCAGCTACCTCAACCGGGAATACAATGCCTCTGAGCGCGGCGGCTTCGGCTCCGGTTATGCAGGCCGTGGCAGCAGTGCTTCCGGGTTTGGCAGCGGAAGCAGCGCCCCGCGCACGTCTGGCTCCTCCGGTTTTGGTGTGGGCTATGGCCGCCCCGCGGCCCCCAAGGCAGCGTCCAAACTTGTGAGCTTTCCGGGGAGCCCGGCAGCTTCCCGCCCGGCATCCACCGGCCCAAAGCATTACGAGGTGGGCGACATTGTGGAGCACAAGGTCTTTGGCCGGGGCAGGGTGCTGGCGGTCAAGGCTGCTGCCGGAGACCAGATCGTGGAGATCAACTTTGAAAAGGTCGGCGTGAAGAAAACCATGGCAAATTTTGCGCCGCTGACGAAAATTACGGAGGAATGAGAAAACTATGATGACCGTTCGATTGATCGCACATACCCCGGAACCGGAAAAGGTGGTGGCGGCAGCGGCCAAGCTCTGCTACTCCGATGCCCATATCACCGACCTGCTGGACGGCCTGACCGAAGAGAAAACGGCCAAGTTCCTGACCATGCTCAGCGACCTGGGCCATGCCAGCCCCATTGAACATGCCAGCTTCACCTTTGGCATTGAGGGTGTGAGCCGCACGCTGCTGGCCCAGATCACCCGGCACCGCATCGCATCCTTCAGTGTCCAGAGCCAGCGGTATGTCCGGCTGGACGACTTCCACTATGTTATCCCGCCGGAGATCGAGGCCATCCCTGAGGCAAAGGCAGCCTTTCTTGAGAGCATGGATGAGGATGCGAAGCGCTACCTGGACCTTGCAAAAAAGCTGGAGGACGGCCACACTGCCCGCCTGATGGCGGAGGGAATGCCGGAAAAGCAGGCCCGCGCCAAGGCCTCCAAACAGGCCAATGAGGATGCCCGTTTTGTGCTGCCCAACGCCTGCGAGACGAAGATGGTCGTGACCATGAACGCCCGCAGCCTGCAGAATTTCTTCCATCTGCGCTGCTGCTCCCGTGCCCAGTGGAGATCCGTCAGCTGGCCGAGGAAATGTTCCGGCTGGTCTACCCGGTGGCACCCCATATTTTTGCCAAGCGGCCCGGCCTGTGTCAGCGGCCCCTGCCCCGAGGGCAAGATGTGCTGCGGCAGAACTGCCGAAGTCCGCGCAAAGTATGAGGCCATCAAGCAGGAGGCTGGTGTATGAGCAAAGGCAAGCTGATCGTTCTGGAAGGGCTGGACGGAAGCGGCAAGGGCACGCAGGCCAAGCTGCTGGCAAAGCACCTGACGGTGACGGATCATCTGGTAAGAGAGATCACCTTCCCGGATTATGACAGTGATTCCAGTGCGCTGGTCAAGATGTATCTGGCCGGGCAGTTTGGTGACAAGCCTGACGATGTCAACGCCTACGCGGCATCCAGCTTTTATGCGGTGGACCGCTATGCGGGGTATAAGTCGGATTGGGGCAAGTTCTACGAGGAAGGCGGCATCCTGATCGCTGACCGCTACACCACCTCCAACGCTGTGCATCAGTGCTCGAAGCTTCCGCCGGAGCAGTGGGACACATTCCTGCAGTGGCTCTTTGACTATGAATACCACCTGCTGGGCCTGCCTGCACCCGACAAGGTGATCTATCTGCAGGTTGACCCGGCGGTGAGCCAGCGGCTGATGACTGCCCGCTACCATGGCGACGAGACCAGGAAGGATGTCCATGAAAAGGACACCGAATACCTGGCCCGCAGCCGCCGGGCGGCAGAATACTGCGCCGCTCACCTCGGCTGGGATACCGTCCACTGCACGGCAGGGGAGAAGATGCGGAGCATTGAGGATATTCAGGAAGAGGTCAGAACTCTTGCTCTCGCTGTTATTTGAAACAAAAGGAGGCATCCTATATCATGTACCGTTTGATGCAGCCGTCCGATTGGGCGGAGGTGCTGGCCCTGTGGCAGGCCCAGCGCGGCGACACGGAGGAGTTTGTCCGTGGCGCTGTGGAACGCTTTGCCGGGGTGCAGAATGTCTACGTCGCGGAGGAAAACGACCACATTGAGGCTGTGGCACTGGCTGTGCCAGTGACCCTGCAGGGCCGCCCGGGCAGCTATCTGTTCGGTCTGTGCGGGCAGGGCAGCCTGCTCCTTGCGGGCCTGGTGGATACCCTGTGCGCCCAGCAGAAACTGCGGGGCGCAGGCTTTGTGGTGGCAGTGCCACCAGCCCGGAACAATCAACGCTGCTGCAGGATAAAGGCTTCCAGAAAGCCTTTGCCCTGCGCTGCCTGCCCCGGGAGGTGGAGCGCAACCTGTGGAGCCAGGCGGAATTCGATTCCGTGACGGCGAAAAAACTCTGCGAGCTGCGGGCAAAATACTGGCCCGACACCGTTCAGCTGCCGCCGGAGCAGATGGGGGAAGTTCTGCGGGACCTGTATTCCCGTGGCGCGACCATCGTATCCAGTGAGCAGGGCTACGGCATCTATTTCCGCAGGGAGGATACCCTTTACTTTGTGGAGATGATGGCGGAAAATGACCGTGCTGCCGAGGTGCTGATGGAAGCCGCCCGGGAGAAAGAGGTCATTGTGGAAAAGGCTGTCATCACGGTGGGGGCTGCCCAGAATCTGTTCCTGGGCGAGGGAACCCGGCAGGAGTATGGCCTCATCCGCTTTGAAGGAGAACCTTTTGATGTTTCGGAGAGCTACATGCGCCTGATGATGGACTGAAAGGAACGTGGATATGGCAGAGAAACACCAGAAAAGAAAAAAGGCAGTGCGCTGAAGATCCTGTTGGTCGTGCTGTTGCTGCTGGTACTGACAGTCGGTGCGGCAGGCGTGTTTGCGTATAACGAGATCAACGGCAATGGAGGAAAGCCCGGTGCAGAGGTGACCGTCAGCATCCCCCAGGGCAGCGGCGTTGCTGCCATCGCAAAGGAGCTGAAGGAGGCTGGAGTGATCCGTTCGGCCTATCTGTTCCGCTGGTATGTGGGGCACAAGGGTGCCGCCGGAAAACTGCAGTATGGTGATTTTACGCTGCAAACCGGCGGATATTCCTACGATGGCCTGATCGCAGAGCTGTCAACGTATGCAAAGGCGGATTCGGTGCGGCTGACCTTTCCGGAGGGAACCACTGCCATTGCCATTGCCCGGAAAGTGGAGGAAGCCGGTCTGTGTACTGCCGAGGAGTTTTTGGAAGAAGCCAACACCGGAGATTTCAGTGAGTACACCTTCTGGCAGTATGTCCCGGACGATGCCCCTGACCGCTTTATGAAGTGTGAGGGCTACCTCTTTCCGGACACCTATGAGTTTTTGACGGACGATACCGTGCATCATTACGTTGCAACGTTCTATGCACACTTCGATAAGCAGTTTACGGACGAGATGTACAGGGAACTGGAAAAGCAGGAGCTGACCCTGCCCGAGGTCATTACACTGGCCTCTTTTGTGCAGGAGGAAGCGGGCAACGATCAGGATTCCAATGTGGCGCAGGTGTTCCGCAACCGGCTGGCCGAGGGATCGCCTTACCCCAAGCTCCAGAGCAACACCTCCAGCTATGTCCAGAGCGATGAGGACAACAACTACCTCTGGAACTGGGTGGCTCCGTATTATGGCGGCTGGGAGAATATCCCCGAGAACATCCGGAATGCCTACGATACCTACACCTGCACCGGCCTGCCGCCGGCCCATCTCGAACCCGGGCCTTGCCGCGATCCAGGCTGCTCTGGCACCTCAGTGTGATGAGGAAGTCAGGGACTGCTATTTCTTTGTTACGGACCTTTCCGGCCACTACTATTACGCCAAGACCTATGCTGAACATCAGGCCAACTGCCGGAAAGCGGCTGAAGTCAATCAGAGTTTGAAGAAGTAAGTCTCTCTCAGTCGGCTTCGCTGACAGCTCTCCCAAGGGGCGAGCCAACTGCGGCTCCGGAGTCAGGTTTGCAGAAACCGATCCGGTGAGGCGGTATCGCGTCAGCGATGACAGAGAGGGTGTTAAAAAGAGAGGACGATTTTATGTTACAGATCCCGGAACTGCTGGCCCCGGCAGGCGACTTGGAGCGCCTGCGTTATGCATCAACTATGGAGCAGACGCTGTTTATTGCAGCCTGCCGGAGTTCGGTATGCGGTCGGCTCCTGCCAATTTTACGCCGGAGCAGCTGGCCGAGGGTGTGATCTATGCCCATGCCCGCGGCCGCAAGGTCTATCTGACCATGAACACGCTGCCCACCAATGAGGAAGCTGACCGCCTGCCCGAAGCCATCAAGGCCGCGGCTGCCGCCGGTGTGGATGCCTTTATCGTGGCCGATCTGGGCGTGCTGGAAGCCTGTAAGCAGTTCGCCCCGGAGATCGATGTCCACATGTCCACCCAGACCGGCATCACCAACTGGGCCGCTGCGCGTGCCGCTTACAACATGGGCGCAAAGCGTGTGGTGCTTGCTCGTGAGATGAGCCTGCAGGATATCGCCACCCTGCGCGATAAGACCCCGCCGGAGCTGGAGATCGAGGCGTTTGTCCACGGAGCCATGTGCATGAGCGTTTCGGCCGGTGCCTGCTCTCCAATTACATGGCAGGCCGGGATGCAAACCGGGGCCAGTGCGCCCAGCCCTGCCGCTGGAAGTATTACCTGAGCGAGGAGACCCGCCCGGGCCAGCTGTATGAGATCGGCGAAAATGAGAATGGCAGCTATATCCTCAATGCAAACGATCTGTGCACCGCTCCCTTCATCGACCTCATCTGCAAGGCAGGTGTGGACAGCCTGAAGATCGAGGGCCGCGCCAAGACGTTCTACTATGTCGCCAGCGTCACCGCCGCTACCGCAAGGCTCTGGATCAGTATCTGGCCGACCCGCTCAACGATAACTTTGAGCTGAGCGATGACGTTCTGGCCGAGCTGACCCGTACCAGCCACCGGCACTACTCCCCGGGCTTCTATTTTGGCCGCGAGCAGGCCCGTCAGGCAACCGACAGTGCTACTTATATCCGTGAGTGGGAGTTTGTGGGCACTGTGGAAAGCTGGGAGAATGGTGTTGCCTCCTGCCAGCAGCGCGGCAAATGGAGCCTTGGGGATACGTTGGAGGTGCTCTGCCCGGATGGGCGCAGCATCCCGCTGCACCCGGAGTGGATCAAAAACGAGGCAGGGGAGAGCGTGGAAATCCACCCCCCACGCCATGGAAAAGTACATCATCCCCACCCCGGAGCTGCCCCCCATGAGCCTGCTCCGCCGGAAGGTAGAAGCTCTTGACAAATGATTCCAGAAGCAGTAAAATAATAAAGTCAAAATGAACGATGTCCTCTGGCTCTAGTGGTCAGAGGACAGTTGAGGGCTCGTAGCTCAGTTGGGATGAGCGTTCGGTTCGCATCCGAAAGGTCGAGGGTTCGACTCCCTTCGAGTCCATACAGCAGAAAACCGCTCTGTCGCAGCAATACGGCAGGGCGGTTTTCTTGTTTATAGTGTTCAGCCATCGGGATAGTTACTTCCGGTGCCAATGCGCTACGGATGCTTCCCGAAAAATTGCTGGGCGATTCCATCCAGTTGTGCGGTGATCTGCCGGAAATCCTGATTCAGATCCAAGGTGCGTGCACCAATCAGGTTGCCACCCAAGTTGAACAGGCAATCCGGGGTGATGGCTTCCTGCGTTTTTGCGTAGACCAGCAGCCCGGAAACATTTCCGGTATGGGAGGTGTCCTGATTTTTGACGTAGGTGTAGATCTGATAGAGGTTGGCAGAATGCAAAGTCTCTTTGTTGAAACGCTGCTGAAATGTCCGGCTGTAATACTTGGCATCCAAAATCAGGATTTTTCATGGAAACGAAGAAAAATATCGGTTTGCATGGCGGGGAGAAACCGCAGCATGGCAGCATTGTGCTCTCCCACAAGATCCCATTTGACCTGTGCAGCCTTGACTTCAGTAAGATAGGGATGGTGTTGCCAGTAATACTCCAGAATAAAGCGTTCGTACAGCTTTGCCATGTGTTCGTCCGAAAATGCTGTCATTTTATAGCTGCCGCTCTCGGTGGTCTGCAGCATATCGTGCAGCATGAAATAGCAGAGATTCAGCAGCATTTCGTAATTCTGGTTGCTCCGCTGATAATGTAACTTCCTCCATGGGATTTGAGAAGGAAGCAGTGCGGAAACCGTGTCCAGAAACAGCAGCGCTTTCTTCAATTCCACTTTGCGCTCAGTGGAAACGTTCTCGTCCCGAAGCAACACCTGCAGGGTGGTTTTCAGGATCTGGTTATACAGGTTGTCCTCGGAAAGCTCGTCAAAAGTACAGGCGGCCTGCGGCTTGTGCTGGATGCGGACCTTAATAGTCTGCGGAAGATCCAGCTTTCCCCGCAAAACCGACCGTGTCTCGCTTCGGGAAACATATTCCCGATAAAGCCCCTGCTTCAGCTGCCGAAAAACGCCCTTTGCAAGGATGGCGGCAAACAAATCGTCGATGTGCTCAAACTTTTCCGAGGCAATGCATTGATAATCCTGTTGCTGAAGCACCTGATAGGCGTAGGAGAGCATATAGTAGATGTTCTGGATAAAAATCCCTTTGTCAGTCGTCATTGAAAACACCACGTAGATTCTCTTCCCAACGATGCAGCTTGTCGGGCGCATCGAACCAGTATTCTGCCAGCGTAGGGAGAATATCAAATTCCACCACAGAGCGCAACCGGTTGGTGGTGCAGGCGGCAGGGTCGGCCAGACAGAAGTAGCTGTGACCAATGCGGAAGCCGGAACCAAGGGAGGCATCTGTAGTAATTTCCCGGTTCAATGCCTTGATCTGTTCCACCAGAGCATTGAAGGTTTCGTTGTCGAGCGCAGATTGATATTTCTGGAATCCCTCGGAGGTGAAAGCCGGTTCCATCTCGAAGAAACTGAAACGTCTGCGCAGCGCATAGTCGATCATGGCGAGACTGCGATCGGCGGTGTTCATCATGCCGATGATGTAGAGATTTTCCGGGACATAGAAGGGCATCCCGTTATAGGCCAGCGTGATCTTTTCACCCCGGTGGTCACTTTCAATCAGCATCATCAGCTCGCCGAAGATCTTGCTCAGGTTGCCCCGGTTGATCTCATCGATGAGGAAAAGTACTCCCGGTCAGGGTCGTTGGAAGCCTTCTGGCAGAAGCGGTAAAATACACCCTCGGTCAGTTTGAAGCCGGAGCCATCCGGTCGGTAGCCCAGCATGAAATCCTCGTAAGAGTAATTCTGATGGAACTGCACGAACTCCACCCGGGAAGAATCGGCCTGCCCCATCATAGAGTACGCCAGCTGTTTGGCGGCGTAGGTCTTTCCAACGCCGGGTGCGCCTTGCAGAATAACGTTCTTTTTGCGGCGCAGTAGAGAGACCAAAACGTCATAGCGCGGTTCGCTCAGAAATACGCTGTTCAGAAAATCTGATTTTGTATAAGTGTTCGATGCTATCGAACGGACGGGTGCTGGATTTTCTTCCCGGATGAGATCCAGAATAAAGTTGTATTCCCCTTCCGAAAGCTTGAACAGACTTCCATTCTGTTGTACAAAAAACTCCATCTTTTCCAGTTCCGGACAATCTTTCAGAGTGGAGTATTCAATGGGGGATATTAGATTTTCGATCTTTTCAAAATAAAGTTCTTTTCCGTTATTTTCTTGTGTGATTTTTGCAAGAGCAACTACTTTTTTAACGGGGTTAGCCTCGTAGCAGATGACGGGATCACCTGCCTTAGCATCCAGAATGTTCTGAAAGATCCGCCGCTTATGACCGCTTTCATTGTATAATGTATACGATTGTTCTTCACCGACTTTGAGATCGGAAAACTGCCAGATTTTTGGACTTGCGGTCAGCCACCAGTAGTGGCGGGGAGAAGCAGAGTCTTTTTCAGAAGAAACGGCATAAAGGGGAATATGAGAAAGGTCAGTTTTTTTCAAGGCTTGAATAAGCTGATCCCGCAAACGCCAAATATAAGAGCCGTCTTCTTTGGAATCTGCGCTTTTGCCGGTATACAGAACCGGCCACCAGCGGGAGTTTTCGCTGTCGCGCGGCATGAGGGGACAATTTGTCTTTTCAACGACCCTTCGCGCAAGGCTGGAAGAACCCATATTGTAGAAGCCGGCAGTTTCGCCGTACTTGATCGCAAGCTGCTTGCAGGTGGCTTGACCACCATAATCCAGCATACATTTCATAATGCGGAGCGCATTCTGTGTAAAGACAGACGGGTCGTTCAGCAAACTGATCCACTGCTCTGTAGTAATGCCCGGATCATAGTCTGCTTTGCTGGGAAACCACTCGGATTCCTTCTGAGCGACTGTCTGTTCCTGAAGATAATAGCGGCTCAGATAAAAGCCAGATCAATGGCGGCAATATTCCAGTGTGTGTCGGGCCAATATTTTCCGGCAGGGGCTGCATCTATGGCACTTCGGATCATTTGAGTGACGGCTATATTTTGGCTCAGTGCTGCCCGTAGCTCATCATAAAGACGGTAGCTGTTTAGCAGCGACTCTACAGAGCCATCCCGCTTAGGCGGAGCATCAAAGTTTAATTCTTTTGCGATATCACGGGATACGGCATACCGATAGGCATAATATTTATCCGGGAACTGAAGCCACAGATAGACGCTGATAGCACTGGTGTTTTGGTAGTGGTTGTTCCAGCTACCGTCGTTTGTATTTTGTATGTATTTCTTCGGTGGCAGCCTGAAATGCAATAATGCGCTTGGAAAGCTCAGTAGATTCATCAAACAAGCTGCGGAACATTGCGCGTGTTGCCTCACAGTCTGCTGCTGCAAAATTCAGGATCATCGCGCGAGGATAGCATAGCCGGTATCCAGAAGCGAAGAGACTTTTGCAGTAGCTTCCTTGAACATTCCTGCAAAATCTATTGCGTCAATATTCCAATGGTCGTGGAAATGCTGTGCGGCTTCCCATTTGAAATCTTCTCCGCGTGGCCAATGCTTCGGGAAATAGGTCTGGTATCCGTTCAAAACAGGCTCCAGTTTTGCTAGATCAATCATGGTTGCTCCCTTCGAAATCAAAAAGTCTTTAAGATATTGTACCACGATAAAAGTAGAAACACCATATTCCGGCAAAATAAAATGCCCGCCTGAAAGTCAGACGGGCATACAGTAAATCAAATCATCTGAAAATGCTTCAATGCTTCCACGATTGCATCCTCTTTTTCCTTCGAACACTGAGGCTGCTTTGTATTTTCGGACTTCGCCTTGTGGTGATTCTCTCGTACCTCCAGACCACACTTTTGCTTGACCTGCGAGATATACAGGGAAGATACTTTCAGCCCAGTCTTTTCCAACACGTGGGCTTTGATTTCAGGATAGGTCGCACCCGTCTCCCTTAATTAAAGATATTGTTGGGTAAAAAAGAAAGGTCAGTCGATTTTGCCGATGAAGCGGTAGTAGATTTCTACTTCCTGCTCACGGCTTCCGTCCTCGCCCTTGACAGCTTCGTGGACGGTTATTTTTTCAATTAGAGTGTTCAGAAGTTCGGCGGTCAGCTCCACAGGGTTGACATACTGTTTCATCAGGGCAATCCACTTTTCAGCATCCGCTGCGGTCTGTACGGCGGCTTCCATCGTTTCGTGAAGCTGTCTTATTTTTGTTTCAAGCTCCTTTTGCTCGTTCTGGTACTTCTCGGACAGCATATTGAAGT
>ENA-OQCX01001401-OQCX01001401.1-human-gut-metagenome-genome-assembly--contig:-NODE-1401-length-11017-cov-3.967218_pt1 | contig 11017 bp, 16 predicted proteins | sample MGYA00242762_ERZ504587 | MGnify/ENA primary metagenome ERZ504587 (study PRJEB26092, sample SAMD00036337) | human gut metagenome | host: Homo sapiens | study: EMG produced TPA metagenomics assembly of...
CACCCGTGACCAAGGCGGAGAACACCGCCGCCGCCCCGGCTGAGAGCACCGCCCCGGCTGCAAAGCCCGCTGTGCAGCCGGAAGCCGCACCCGCCGACCCCATGGCCGGGGATGCTTCGGAGATCGAGAACGAAAACTCCTTCCCCCACTTCCTGACAGAGACCGAGGCGCTGGCCGCTGAGGACCCGATGGCCGCTCCCGAAGAGACCGCCGTCCTGCCCGAAACGGAGGAGACCGCCCCCGTAGCCGAGGAAGCGCCTGCCGCTTCCGAGAACGGCGAGGATGTGCTGGCCGAAGCCCAGATCAAGGATATCAACGGCACCGTTCTGCTGACCCCTGAGGAGATCCGGGATGCACTGGACAGCGGCACGCTGGACGAAGAGAGCATCGACCACCTGCCTGACCGGTGAAAACGGCCTGCTGCAGTGGCTGTGGGAATTCTTTTTCGGCAAGGATGAGGAAGAAACGCCTCAGTATTCCGGCTGGCGCACCGAGAACGGCAAGACCTATTACTACGACCAGAACACCCACCAGCCCGTCACCGGCATCCAGAGCATCGACAACAAGCTCTATTATTTTGATGCCTCCGGCGTGCAGCAGCCCGCCACCTTCGGCATCGATGTTTCCAAGTACCAGAGCAGCATTGATTGGGACAAGGTGAAAACGGCAGGTGTGGAGTTTGCCATCATCCGCATCGGCTACCGCGGCTACGGCTCCGGCGCGCTGGTGCAGGACCCCAAGTTTGAGGAACACTTCACCAACGCCCGCAACGCCGGGCTGCGGGTGGGCATCTACTGCTTCAGCCAGGCTGTCAACGAGAACGAGGCCCGCGAGGAAGCACAGGCCTGCGTCTATGTGCTGAATGGCCGCCAGCTTGATTACCCCATCTACTTTGATACCGAGGCTTCCGGCGCGGGCAATGGCCGTGCCGATGGTCTGGGCGTGGAAGACCGCACCAAGTGTGCTGTGGCTTTCTGCGAAGAGGTCAAGGCACTGGGCTACAAGCCCGGCGTGTACGCCTCCACCACCTGGTTCCGCAAGCGGCTGGATATGAGCCAGCTGTCCAACTACTACATCTGGAATGCCCACTACAACGTGGCCTCCAGCCCCATTGCCTGCAATATGTGCAGGGCACCTGCACCGCCCGCATCCCCGGTTACGGCGGCCAGATCGATGTGAACATCAGCTATATGGGTTAAGTTATGGACCGTATCCGCTTGATCGCATCCGACATGGATGCCACCCTTCTGGACGAACAAAGTCAGCTCCCGGCAGACTTTGAAGAGACGATCCATGCACTGGCAGAGCTGGGCATCCGGTTTGCCCCGGCCAGCGGCAGACCGCTCTATACGCTGGAAGCCATGTTCCCCACCTTACAGGATGAGCTTGTTTTCATCGGTGACAACGGCGGTGCCATCCGCTGGAAGGGGCAGAACCTCTTCACTTCGGAGATGTCTCCGGAAGGCTGGCGGGCGCTGAACCGCCTGACCCGGGAGCAGGGCGATATTGCGGTTCTCTGCGGTCTGGAAAGTGCCTATGTGGAGCGGCCGTTCGCCGTCCACGATGCCGTGCTGCGGCATTTCTACACCAAGATCGAATATGTGGACCGGTTGGAAGATGTCGCCGCCCCTGCCGACAAATTCACCATCTACCTGCCACAGCACAATGCGCAGCAGGCCTACGATACGGTCTATGCCAGTCAGCGGAGCATCTACTCCGTAGCCGTTGCCGGTGAATGCTGGGTGGACATCATGAATCCCGGTGTCCACAAGGGTGCCGCCCTGCAAACGCTGGGGCAGCTGTGGGGCTTGCCGCCGGAATGCATGATGGCCTTTGGCGATACCTACAACGATGCCGAGATGCTGCGTATCGCAAAATACGGTTTTCTGATGGAAAACGGCAGCGAACCGCTGCGCCAGAAGGTTCCTTTTCTGGCCCCTTCCCACCGGGAAGCCGGTGTCATGCAGGTCTTACACCGTGTTCTGGCACAGAACGGTTGTGTCTGTCCGGAGGATTTTATCCCGGCACATTAAATTCAAGCATAAAAATGGAGCTGTTACACATCTCGTGTAACAACTCCATTTTTGTTTAGCGTGCTCACCCTCTCCGTCTTTGCTTCGCAAATCCACCTCTCCCGAAGGGAGAGGCAAGTGCTCTTGGCTCCCCCTTTGGGGGAGCCTGGGCGAGCGTCAGCGAGACTGAGAGGCGAGGCCGCCAATCTTATGCAAACATATCCTTCAGTTTCTTGAAGAAGCCCTTGCGCTTTTCGTAGTTTTCCTCTTTCAGGGTGCCCTCAAACTTCTTCAGGGCATCCCGCTGGGCCTTGTTCAGCTTCTTGGGGATCTCCACCTCGCACTTGACATACATATCGCCCCGGCCCCGGCCGTTCAGGTACTGGATGCCCTTGCCGCGCAGGCGGAACGTCGTGCCGCTCTGGGTGCCTTCGGGCACAGTGTACTCCACCTTGCCGTCAATGGAGGGCACGGTGATGCTGTCGCCCAGAACCGCCTGGCTGTAGGTGATGGGCACCGTGACCCAGACATCATAGCCGTCGCGCTGGAACACCTCGCTGGGCCGGACCGTGACCATCACGATCACATCACCGGCAGGGCCGCCGTTGGCACCGGCATCGCCCATGCCGCGCAGTGCAAAGCTCTGATCGTCGTCGATGCCCATGGGGATGGACACCTCCAGCGTTTTCCTGGCGGCAGTTTTGCCGCTGCCATGGCAGACCTTGCAGGGTTCTTGACCAGCTTGCCCTTGCCGCCGCAGCGAGAGCAGGGCTGCTGGGTCTGCATCACGCCAAAGGGGGTGCGCTGCTGCCGGATGACATAGCCGCGGCCGCCGCAGTCCGGGCAGGTCTCGGGGCTGCTGCCGGCGGCACAGCCGCTACCATGCACTCTGTACACTCCTGCTGGCGGGTGATGGTGATGTTCTTCTTGCAGCCATGCACGGCCTCATCAAAGCTCAGGGTGATCCGCACACGGATATCCTGGCCTTTGCGGGGGGCGTTGGGGTTTGCCTGACGGGCAGAGCCGCCAAAGCCGCCGAAGCCGCCGCCAAAAATATCACCGAAGATGTCGCCCAGATCGACTCCATCGCCGCCAAAGCCGCCGAAGCCGCCCGCGCCGCCGCCGTTCTGGGCTGCATAACTGGGATCAACACCAGCAAAGCCGTACTGATCGTACAGTTGGCGCTTTTTCGGGTCCGAAAGCACCTCGTTGGCTTCATTGACTTCCTTGAACTTTTCCTCGGCATCCTTATCGCCGGGGTTGTAGTCCGGGTGGTACTTCATGGCCAGCTTGCGGTAAGCCTTTTTGATCTCCGCATCGGTGGCCGTTTTGGATACTCCCAGCACTTCGTAGTAATCGCGCTTTTCCTGTGCCATAACCATACCTCTATAAAACCAGCAAAGGCCGCCCCGGCAAAACCGGAGCGGCTTTTGCTTTTATCCGGCACGCCTGCCCGCCGGTTTGGCCGGGCATCTGCCGTTTGTGTCAGACCTTAAACTTCCTTGAAGTCAGCGTCCACAACGCCGTCATCGTTGGGCTTCTGCTGGTTGTTTGCGCCAGCATCGGGGCCGGGCTGTGCGCCTGCAGCCTGCTGGGCAGCAGCGGCAGCCTGATACATCTTCTCAAAGACATGGCTCAGCTCATCCTGCTTTGCTTGATCTCATCGATGGAACCGGACTGAACAGCGGTCTTGAGGTCGGCCAGCTTTGCCTCAGCTTCGCTCTTCACGTCAGCGGGCATCTTGTCGCCGTTCTCCTTCAGCATCTTCTCAGTCTGGAACACCATCTGATCAGCGCCGTTGCGGATATCGACCTCTTCACGCTTCTTCTTATCATCGGCAGCAAACTGCTCAGCTTCCTTCACAGCCTTGTCGATATCTTCCTTGGACATATTGGTGGAAGCGGTGATGGTGATGTTCTGCTCCTTGCCGGTGCCCAGGTCCTTCGCGCTGACCTTCACGATGCCGTTTGCATCGATATCAAAGGTGACTTCGATCTGAGGCACACCACGGGGAGCCGGAGCAATGCCATCCAGGTGGAACACACCCAGGCTCTTGTTGTCGCGGGCAAACTCACGCTCGCCCTGCAGAACGTTGATCTCAACAGAGGGCTGGTTATCAGCGGCAGTGGAGAACACCTGGCTCTTGTGGGTGGGGATGGTGGTGTTGCGGTCGATGATCTTGGTGCACACGCCGCCCAGGGTCTCAATGCCCAGGCTCAGCGGGGTGACATCCAGCAGCAGCAGGCCCTTGACATCGCCCTGCAGAACGCCGCCCTGGATGGCAGCACCCACAGCCACGCACTCATCGGTTGATGCCCTTGAAGCTCGCAGTTCAGTTCCTTCTTGACTGCATCGTAGACAGCGGGGATACGGGTGGAACCACCGACCATCAGGACCTTCTTCAGGTCAGAGGGACGCAGGCCTGCATCCTGCAGAGCCTTGCGGACAGGGGTCATGGTGCGATCGACCAGATCAGCGGTCAGCTCATTGAACTTTGCGCGGGTCAGGGTCATATCCAGATGCTTGGGGCCGGTAGCGTCAGCAGTGATGAAGGGCAGGTTGATCTGGCTGCTCATTGCGCTGGACAGCTCGATCTTTGCCTTCTCAGCAGCTTCCTTCAAGCGCTGTGCGGCCATCTTATCCTTGCGCAGGTCGATGCCGTTCTCGTTCTGGAAAGCATCTGCCATCCAGTCGATGACGCGCTGGTCGAAGTCATCGCCGCCCAGGTGGGTATCACCGTTGGTGGCCAGAACCTCGGTCACGCCGTCGCCCATCTCGATGATGGAGACATCGAAGGTGCCGCCGCCCAGGTCGTAGACCATGATCTTCTGGTCCTCTTCCTTATCGATGCCGTATGCCAGAGATGCGGCAGTGGGCTCGTTGATGATACGCTTGACGTTCAGGCCGGCAATGGTGCCTGCGTCCTTGGTTGCCTGACGCTGGCTGTCGTTGAAGTATGCAGGAACGGTGATGACTGCATCGGTGACAGTCTCGCCCAGATAAGCCTCAGCATCTGCCTTCAGCTTCTGCAGGATCATAGCGCTGACCTGCTGGGGAGTGTACTCCTTGCCGTTCAGGGTCACCTTGTGGTCGGTGCCCATATAACGCTTGATGGAAGCCACCGTGTTCTCAGGTTGGTGATGGCCTGGCGCTTTGCGACCTGACCCACCAGACGGTCGCCGGTCTTGGTGAAGCCGACAACGGACGGGGTGGTGCGTGCACCCTCAGAGTTTGCGATAACAACGGGCTCGCCGCCCTCCATAACAGCCACGCAGCTGTTGGTAGTACCAAGGTCGATACCAATGATCTTACTCATAATGAAAGCTCCTCTCAAATTCAGAACGTTTTTTGTTATATGATGCTCAAATGTTACCAAGCGGATGTTATATTTGAAAACCCTTGCGGGGTCTTGCACAATCACTCTGCCACAACAACGGTGGCATGGCGGACGATCTTATCGCCCAGCTTGTAGCCCTTCTGGTAAACCGTGATCACGGTGCCGCTCTCCTGCCCATCGGGGGCGGGGATCTGCTGCACGGCATTCATAAAGTTGGGGTCAAAGGGCTTGCCCAGCGCCTCGATCTCCTCCACATGAGGGTGCTCAGCGCCTTGGCGGCTTTGTCCAGCGTCATGGTCACGCCCTTCTTGTAATTCTCGTCGGTGGTGGGGGCGTTGGCCGCCATCTCCAGCGTATCCAGAATGGGGATGATCTGGTTCACGGCAAAGGACACGCCGTCGTTGAACTTCTGGTCAGCCTCACGGGTGGAGCGCTTGCGGTAGTTCTCATACTCGGCGGCCATCCGCAGCAGCTGGTCCTTGGCCTGATTGGCATTCTTCTCAGCCGCGTCCAGCTTTGCCTTCACGGCCTCCAGCTCCCGGGCCTCTTGTTGAAGAAGCCATCCTTTTTCTTGGGGTCTGCCGCTTCAGCGTTCGTCTCGGGAGCCGCTGCCTGCTCAGGTGCAGTTTCCGGGGCGCCTGCTCGGCGGTGTTGGGCTCCACGGCAGGTTCTTCTGCCTGCGGGGTCTTTTTTGTTTCTTCGCTCATTCCAGGTCCTCCTTATAGATCACAGTCCGCCGGGGTGCGGCTGCTGCGGGGTATCTTTTCGTTTGCCGCTCATTCCTTCGCCAAGCTGATCGGCAAAGGTGTGGAGCAGCGGCATCAGCTTCTGGAAGGCATCCGGGTGGGGCCGATGAGGCCACGGAGCCCCAGAGGCCTCCGCCCACCAGATACCGGTCACTCACGATGCACAGGCCGGGGATCTGAGGTTCCAGATCCTCGCCCAGCAGGATGCTCTCGCTCTGCTCTGCCGGGGGTGCAATGAGGGCGGCGGCCTGCTCTTCGTCGTTCAGCAGGCTCAGGATGCTGCCCACCTTGCCGTCCAGCTGGGGCCAGTCCAGCAGGTACTGCTCACCACCCAGATACACATGGGGCTGGGTGGAATCCTGCAGGATGGCGGCGGCGGCGCTGATCACCGGCACCAGCTCCGGGCTGATCTGGCTGCACAGCTCTGCAAGGAGCCGGGGCGACAGATCAACAGGAGCCACAAAGGTCAGGTTCCGGTTGAGCAGGGCGGCAAGCGCCGCTGCATTTTCCCGGGAAAGACCGGTGCGGACCCGCGCCACACGGGTGCGGACATAACCGGCAGTGGTCACAGCCAGCACCGCTGCGGCGCTGCGGCCCACCTGCACCACCTCGTAGTGGGCGATGCAGAGATCCTCAGCACAGGGGGTGCTGACGGCGGCGGTGCAGCCGCTGATGGCGGCCAGCGCCTTGGCGGCACCTGTGCCAGCTTTTCCGGCTCGTGGTCAAGGCTTGCGAACACCGCGTCCACACGGGCGCGGGTCACACGGTCCAGCGGCTGGTCATCGGTGAGAAGATGATCCAGATAATAACGGTAGCCCTTGGCACTGGGGACACGGCCTGCGCTGGTGTGGGGCTGCTCCAGCAGACCCAGCTTGGTCAGCGCGGCCATCTCGTTGCGCAGCGTAGCACTGGAAACTGCCATATCAAAGTAGTTTGCCAGCACACTGCTGCCCACGGGCTCGCCCTCGAGGCCATACAGCGCAACGATCGCCTGCAAGACACGCTGTTTGCGTGCATCCATCGTCATAGCGCCTGCCTCCTTCGTTCGCTTTTTGTTCTTTAGCACTCCTTCTTCCTGAGTGCTAAGACCATTATATCCAATTTTGCGGCGCTGTCAATAGCTTCTCAGAAAAGTTTTGAAAGATTCATAATTCTGTCATAAAGCTGGCCGCACCCTCTCCGTCATTGCTTGCGCAATGCCACCTCTCCCGAAGGAGAGGCAAGACATCACAGAGAACAGATGCTGCTAAATCTGGGATTGCCCTTGGCTCCCCCTTTGGGGGAGCTGGCAAAGCCGAAGGCTTTGACTGAGAGGGTTCGCAACCTAAAAAAGCCGCCACACATCGCTCTGTGCAGCAGCTTCTCTATTATAAGGTATTATTCCTCCATCTGCTTTGCCAGAAATGCCGCCGCCACGTTCACCGCCTTGAGCTGGGCGGCATCGGGCTGGGCAGTGCGGTCCTCCGTAAGCAGGCCCACACTGCCGGTGACATCCCCCGCCGCAATGATGGGCACAGCGCACAGCAGCGCCCGGGGTGAGCCCTCACAGGGCAGCAACGCCTTTTCGGGCTGCCATCGCTCTGGTAGGGCTTGCGGCTGTCCATCAGCTTTTCCAGCGGCTGGCTCACGCTGCGGTCGGCCAGATCCCGCCTGCCCGCACCGGATGCCGCCAGAATGCGGTCCCGGTCTGAGACAAAGGCCGTCAGGGCAAAGCACTTGCTCAGCACATCCACATACTGGGCCGTCACCCCGCTCAGTTCCCCCATGGGCGAATACTTTTTGAAGATGACCTCACCGTCCCCCGTTGTAAAGATCTCCAGCGGGTCTCCCCTGCGGATGCGCTGGGTGCGGCGGATCTCCTTGGGGATGACCACCCGCCCCAGCTCATCGATGCGGCGCACGATGCCGGTTGCTTTCATAAGGTTCCCTTCCTTTCCATGTTCCGGTTTTGCTTCCAGATTTCTGCGAAGTATGGTTATTCTGTGGAAACAGGAAGGGAATTATTCATTCAGCTCCTGCCGGAGCCTTACCTGCGCACATACTGCGTCTTTCTGCCCGCGCCGATCCTCTCCAGAACACCCTCCTCTGTCAGTTTTTTCAGCGCGCTTTCAATCGAGCTTGTACCAAAGCCCGGGCAGGCCTCTGCGGCCTCCTGTTTTGTAAAGGCTCCCAGCTTTTCCATCGCATAACTGCGCACTCGTTCGTACGCCGTCACGCGCTTCTGTCTCCCGCCAACCAGATCGACCCGCTGCTCAAAATCCTGGTAGCAGGAGCAGATCACCGCCAGCATATATTTGATAAACGGTGTCGGGTCATTTTCCTCCTCATGCCAGTGCTGATCAGCCTGCGCCAGTGCTGCATAGTACTCATCCTTAGTCTCTGCAATTGCTTTTTCAATGCTGATGTACTGCCCCACAACATATCCATTCTGATACAGCATCAAAAGGGTCAGCAGCCGGCTCATTCTGCCGTTACCATCATTGAAAGGGTGGATACAGAGAAAATCCAAGATAAAACAGGGGATCAAAAGCAGGGGATCAACGAGTTCTCTGTGCAGCACATCCTGATAAGTACGGCAAAGTGCCTCCACAGCACCCGGTGTCTCGTATGGTTCCAGCGGGCGGAACAGCACATGGCGTTCCCCGCTGGGAAGGGTCATATCGATCTCATTGGGTGTAGTCTTAAAATGTCCTCGATAGGTCAAATTCGTATATTTCAGCAGATCACGGTGCAGTTGCAGGATGTACCCCGGCTCTACCGGAATATAGGCATAGTTCTCGTGGATGAGATTTAAAACATTCCGATATCCCAATATCTCCATTTCGTCCCGGTTACGTGGAGTCGTTTTATCTTCAACCAGCTGTTTCAGGCGTGCATTGGTCGTGATGATTCCTTCGATCCGATTGGAGGACTCTGTACTTTGGATCTTTGCGATTTCCACCAGCCGCTCCAATTCAGCAGGCCTTTGTTTCAGATATAGTTCCTGCCGCCCCTTGCATTCATGGATCTTCGCAACATAAGACAAGACCTCATTATCCCAGGAGTATTCTGCAATCTTTTTATAATCAAATGTACGCATGATTCACCCATTCCTTCTCCCAGCGTTCTTCCTTCTCCCAATTATACGCTCATTTTGGGAGAAAGCACAAGAAACTGGGAGAAATCTTTTATCGTTCTCGTCACTCGCAGCTCCGGCCGGAGCGCTGCTTATCCTCATACATCCGGTGGTCGGCCAGGATGCGGATGGCACGCACATCGTCGCTGTCGCAGGGGTAGACCGCACAGCCGCAGCTGGTGCTAACCTGCACCTCTGCAGCCTTCAGGCGGTAAGGCTCCCGGATGGCTGCCTTGATCTTTTCCACCCGGCTCTTGCAGAACCCCTCCGTTACGGCTCCGTTGACGATGAGGGCGAACTCATCCCCGCCGATGCGGAACACCGCATCGCTCTCCCGCACGCAGCCCCGCAGGCGGCTGGCCACCTCCTTGAGCAGCTGGTCGCCCACATCGTGGCCGTAACGGTCGTTCACAGGCTTGAAACGGTCAAGGTCGAGGTAGAACAGGACAAACGGTGTCCTGTTCAGCTCGTTTTCTTTCAACAATGCGTCAAAATAGCGTTCATTATACAGTCCGGTCAGGCCGTCGGTGTTGGCCAGGTCCTCCATCTGCTGGCGGGCCTCCCCTTCCTGCCGGAGGGCGCGCTCCTTTTCCTCCACGCGCAGGCGGCATCGGTGCGGACACCGTGCACCAGCACGATGCCTGCGCAGAAGAACAGCCCAGCCAGCAGCAGGATGGTGGCGTTCTGGATCTTCCGCATTCCACTGTCCACCACGCCACGGCCGACGATGCCCACAATGGACAGATGCTGAAAGCCCACAGGCTGGTAGACCAGATAATAGCTCTTGCCCTCAAGCCAGTAGGAAAGGCTGCCGCTGCGGCCCTCTGCCACGTCCTGCCGGGCCCGGGTCAGTGTACCCGCATCCACCTGCGCATACTTCTGCAGGTAGTCGAACAGGTTGTCCATCCAGTCCTCGATCTCGCTCTTGGGCTCCTCCGAGAGCATCACATCACCATCGGGATGGATGATGTAGCAGTCGCTCTGGCCGCCGTAAGCACTGCCGCCAATCAATTCCTCTATGGTCTTATTCCGATAGCTCACGGCAAGGCTGGTGTAGGTGGTGCCGTCGATCTCCACCGGCGCAATGGGCGCAGCGTATACCACCCGGCGCTCCCCGCTCCGCATGATGTAGCTGGACACCGTAGGCTTGCCGGTGCGGTACATCTCCTCAAAGGCCGTCCAGAGGTGATCCACTTTTTCATGCTTGCCCCGGATGCTCCAATATTCACAGTTTTCATTGAACAGATACACGCTGCTGTACCGCCAGATCTCCCGCTCGGCTCATAGCTGCGCAGGCGTTCCTCCGCCAGGCCCTCCTCATTGGCAGCCTGCAGGCTCTTGCCCCACTCGTTCAGCATGTTCCAGTTGCTCCGGCTGAAGATGGTAAACGCCTTATCCACCTGCTCATAGGTCTCCAGCAGGTTGCGGGTGCCTTCGTCATAGAACTGCTGCCGGATGTACAGGACGTACCAGCACAGACCTGTCACCACGACCATCGCCAACAGCAGCGCAGCTGCCGTCCATCTTTCTTTTTTCTTCCACATATTCAGCTTCTCCTCAGCAGAGTCCCAACTCTCTGCCCTTTTCCGGCCGCATTTCCACAGCCTGCGAAACCACGCAATTCCGTCGAATCAACACTACCAAATTCTGCTTTTTCTGTCAAGGCTTTCGTCAAAGATTATTCGCTGCAAATTTGGGGCATCCTTCTATCCTTTTTGCTGCTGTGTATGTTATAATAAAATGTATGGATTTCTGAGGGGGTGCTCTTATGCAGCAGATCGTGATATTGGGCGGCGGTGCAGCGGCC
>ENA-OQCX01001402-OQCX01001402.1-human-gut-metagenome-genome-assembly--contig:-NODE-1402-length-11006-cov-2.509238_pt1 | contig 11006 bp, 13 predicted proteins | sample MGYA00242762_ERZ504587 | MGnify/ENA primary metagenome ERZ504587 (study PRJEB26092, sample SAMD00036337) | human gut metagenome | host: Homo sapiens | study: EMG produced TPA metagenomics assembly of...
ACTGTAAGTAGATCGATAATGATCAGGTCAAGTCCCATCTCCAACTTGTATTTTCTACACTTTGAGCGCATCTCTGAAATCGTAATACCTGACGTATCATCAATGATCATTCTTGATGATCCTATTGTTCCGGCTCCTTCGATTAACTTCTCCCAATCCGTATCTGACAGATTACCGGTTCTTAGTATCTGTGCATCCACATGAGACTCCAATGAGAACAAACGGTTTACCAACTGCTCTTTGGACATCTCGAGACTGAAGATTGCTACTGCTTTATTCTGACGAAATGCCACATGCTGTGCGATATTCAATACGAACGCTGTCTTACCCATAGAAGGACGGGCTGCGATCAGTACAAGGTCTGAGCGCTGCAGACCGGACAACTTATAATCAAGATCAATGAATCCTGTCGGAATTCCTGTTACTGTTCCTTTTGTCTTGGACGCACGCTCAATTACATCCAATGCATTGAGTACAACCTGCTTGATCGGTACATACTCTTCTGAATTCCCTGTCTCTGCAAGTGCAAAAACCTGCTTCTGTGCATCTTCCAAAATCTCCTCTAATGGCTGATTCTGCAGATAACAGGCATTTGCTGTCTCTTCATTTACTTTGATCAGGCGACGCATGATTGATTTTTCACGTACAATTTCAGCATAGCTCTTGATATTCGCAGAAGTCTGTGTTCCCATCAGCAAATCTCTTGCAAACTCCATACTGCTGATCTCTGGCGGGACATCCTTTTCTTTCAAATATTCCTGCAAGGTGATCAGATCGACCGGTTTTCCCGCATGAAACAGTTCCACCATAGAATTAAACAAGATTCCATATGCTGTCTGATAAAAATCATCCCCTGATAATATCTCGGAGGCCACCGTAATGGCCTCCTTGTTCATCAGCATCGCACCGAGCACTGCCTGCTCAGCCTCCGCACTGTGCGGAGGAATTCGTTTCATTGCTGCTTCCATATCCATAAAGATTTCGTCTCCTTATGCTTCTTCCTGTACAACTACTTTCAGCTCTGCTGTAACCTGTGGATGAAGCTTTACAGACACGTTGTGTGTTCCGAGTGTCTTGATCGCTTCTTTTAACTGGATCTTCTTTTTATCAACATTAAGATTCAACTGTGCTTTTACTTCCTCTGCAATCTCTTTGCTTGATACAGAACCGAAAGTTCTTCCGCCTTCTCCAACTTTGATGTGTGTTACAATTTTAGCTTCTGCGATCTTAGCTGCAAGCTCTTTCGCTGCCTCCAGGTTCTCCTCCGCAACTTTTTTCTCGTTATTCTTCTGAAGCTTCAGATCATTCAGATTCTTTCCTGTTGCTTCCAGTCCAAGCTTCTTTGGAATGATAAAGTTTCTAGCATATCCATCATTTACGTTTACGATCTCTCCTTTTTTTCCAAGAGATTTTACATCCTGTAATAAAATAACTTCATTATCAAATATCTCCTTCTTCTATCATTTTATCAATAGTCTCTTTCAATGCACTGACTGCTTCATGCATATTCGTGTGGTCAAACTGTGCTCCCGCGGAATTAATATGACCGCCTCCACCGAGCTTCTCCGCGATAATCTGAACATTCACTTCATCGATAGAACGCGCACTCATATAAATCTTATTTTCATATTCTGTCAATACAAAAGAAGCCTTTATTCCGCTAATATCCAGCAATTCATTCGCCGCTTGTGCTGCAAGCACTGTAGGACTGTCAATATCGCTTGGGCATACTGCAATCGCATACTCCTTACGATAAACTTCTGCATTGCGGACTGCCTCAGCCTTTGCCTGATAAGATGCCATATCATCACGGAACATCTTACGTACCCGTGTAATATCTGCACCACATCTTCTCAAAAATGCTGCTGCTTCAAAGGTTCTCACACCTGTGCGGTTCATAAAGTTTCTCGTATCGATCATAATTCCGGCATACATGCACTCTGCTTCAAGTGCCGGGAATTTGATGTCATCTACCATATACTGTAGAACTTCTGCGATCATCTCGCAAGTGGAAGAGGAATACGGCTCCACATAAGAAAGTACCGCGTTCTCAATAATATTACTGCTCTGCCTGTGATGATCCAGCACTGCAATCATCTTTGATCTCTTCAAGAGTTCCGGACACTCTGTCATCTGTGGCTTGTTCGTATCTACCACAATGACCATTGCATTGTCATCCACATAATCCAATGCCTGTTCTGACGTAATAAAAATATCATCCTCATATGCAGGGCTCTCCAGAATCTCATCATACAACGGACGAACAGATCCTGTAACTTCATTGATCACAATATGTGCCTTTTTCTCCAGACTTACTGCAGCACGGTAAATACCCATACATGCACCAAACGAATCCGGGTCAGCAATCTTATGACCCATAACAATAACTTTGTCTCTGGTCACAATAAACTCTCGAAGTGCCTCAGCCTTAACACGCGCCTTCACTCGTGTATTCTTCGCTGTCTGCTCCTTCTTACCACCAAAATACGTAATTCCGTTGCAGTCCTTAATAACTGCCTGATCCCCGCCTCTGGCAAGTGCAAGGTCGATTGCCACACGTGCATACTGGTAACTCAACGCATACGTTGCCGTATTCAATCCCAAACCAATACTCAGCGTTGCTGATCTTGAATTACCGATATTAACCTGTTTTACCTCTTCCAGAAGGGAAAACTTGTCTTCTTTCAGCTTTTTATAAGCATCCTTTCGAAGTACGATAAAATATTTATCCTTCTCCAGTTTCTTTACGATACCATCTACGTCTCCGATATACTTATTGATCTTACGGTCGATCAATGCCACGAGAAGGGATTGTCTGACTTCCTCAACACTTTCCATGACCTCGTCATAGTTATCGATATAAATCAATCCGGCAATCATTCTCTGGTCTTCGTTCTCTCGGATGTAGCATTCAGTTCTGTCACATCTCTTAAAGAAACTGCAACAAAATATTCCTGCTCTTCCGGAATCTGAAGCAACTCTTCTTTCTCACTGAATCCCTCCAATGATACTTTCGAAGCTCTGCCTGATAACTTCTTTCACGATAAGTTACTTCCAATTCTACGTGATCCACATCATTTTTTGGAAACACACCCGGATGTAATTCTGGAATCATACGGTTCAGATAACGTTCTTTTCTCTGACCCTCTGTCAGATTTAAAAAACAATCATTCTTCCACAGAATCCTCCCATCTTCAAGCGCAATCGCATAGGGAATTGCCAGTTCTTTGAGCAGCCGGTTTTCAATACCTTTGTACTGTACTGAAAACTGGATCAGATCTGCCAGGATCAAAGATCTGTTATAGAAATACAGCGAAAAAGCGATTCCTACATATATAATTATGAACACTGACATCAAAAGTCCGGCTTTCTTGTCCACCATGTACACCCATACATCCATGCCAATCAAGAGAAGTGTCATGATCAGCGGCCATCGCATGTACATTCTGAGCTGTCCCTTCAGCTGCATTTTATTCTTTTTCATAACTAATACCTCACCTGGGACTACTATCAATCACCACCATATGTGACTAATTACAATATAGCTAATCTATTATAGCATCTTTTCCCCTAAGATGCTATAGGTTGTATTATGCAAAAAAACACGCAAAAATGAATTAGAAAAAGCAAAAAGATCGAATTTCTGAATTTCTCCAAAAATTCGATCTTGCTATTAGCTAATTATCTCAATTAGTCCTGAACGTAAGGCATAAGAGAAATGTGTCTAGCTCTCTTGATTGCTACTGTAAGAGCTCTCTGGTGCTTAGCACAGTTTCCTGTAATTCTTCTAGGAAGAATTTTTCCTCTTTCAGAAACATATTTTTTTAATTTTGCAACGTCCTTGTAATCGATTTCGTTGTTCTCTTTACCACAGAACACGCAAACTTTTTTTCTTCTACGAGCTGGGCCTCTTCTTTTGAATCCACCCTCTGGTCTGCTTCCTTTTTCGTAAGCCATGATGGTTATCTCCTTTCCGACTTAGTTAAACGGTAACTCCTCATCGATACCATCCGGGATATTCATGAAGCCATCACCTGCATCTGCACTAGGTGCCGGACTCGGTGCAGACTGACGCTGGAAACTTGCTCTGTTAGCTTCTGCCTCGGCTCTGCTCTCTGCAAACTCCTGCTCTTCCACGATCACTTCTGTTGTGTATACTTTCACACCATCTTTGTTCGTGTAGCTTCCTGTCTGGATACGTCCGGAAATAGAGACACGCATTCCCTGATGGAAATACTTCTCAGCAAACTCTGCGGAACGTCCGAATATAACACACGGAATAAAATCCGCTGTCGGCTCACCGTCTCTTCTGAATCTGCGATCTACAGCAAGTGTATATCTTGCAACCGCTGTAACATTGTCTCCCTGTGAATATCTCACTTCTGGGTCTCTTGTTAACCGTCCTACTAAAACTACTTTATTCATATATACCTCTTTCCGCTTATGCTTCCTGTTTCACGCATAAATATCTGAGTACATTGTCCATAATGCGGATACGCTGCTCTACTTCAGCTGGAACTGTACTTTCAGCCTCGAAGTGGATGAAGTAATAAAATCCTTCTTTCATTTTCTGGATCTCGTAAGCGAATCTTCTCTTGCCCCACTCATCAACGTCTGTTACATTACCGCCGAAACGAGTGATCATTGCTTTCACTTTCTCGATTACTTCTGCTCTTGCTTCGTCTTCGAGTTTTGCGCTTACAACAACAGCTAATTCATACTTATTCATCTTATTTTACCTCCTTTATGGTCTCTTGGCCCCCGGTTCCTCCCGGGAACAAGGAAATTGAATGACTGATTGGAATTGTTCCATCAGCATGTCACAGTTTCTTATAATACCATAAAGAATTTGTTGTTTCAAGCCTTTTTTGTAATTTGTCTTGTATTTTTTTCTACCAATTTCTTGGCACCATGATCTGGTGCCCGCAGCCCATACATTTGAGACGAAAATCCGCTCCGACCCGGAGAATCTCCCACTCCCGACTTCCGCATGGATGCGGTTTCTTCATCTTAATAATGTCGCCTACATCAAATCTGTCTGCCATTCTAATTTTCTCCTCCGTCTGTCGCCGTCAATACTCCCTGCAAAAGGAATCTCTCATCTTCTTTTACATTGGTACAAGTTGAAAGACTGACAATCTGAGACTGCGCATTCACTTCTGTTCCTGTGTCATATGCTGAATCTTCTTTACACATTTTCAAATAACTCTCAAACGCTTCGTCTGTCGCATAAGTCAGATTATACTGATCTGCAGTATCCTTCACGACAGCTGCTGAAAACACGGTATAAGTCCTTGTTTTTCCATCCGGTGTATAAATATAGAAATTCGGATGTTCTTTATAGAAAGATTCTTCCTCATACTTTTCAGCTGCGAAAACATTTCTCCGCCAACTTTCAGGTTATGTCCATAAATCATTGTATTTCTATCTGAAAAATCACTCTTATTTTTCATGTCCATGAAAATTGCACCCAGTTTATTATCATTTGCGGAAAACGTCTTTGTCAGATATTCTTTGTTATCTGCACTTTTTACAACCGGATAACTGATAATTGATGGTTCATCAAACCGGATCCAGGCTACCGTATCTGGATTTTCCTGCAAAAGCACATCAAAATCTACTTTAAATGTGTCTCCCGATACATCTCCCGGATCATCTGTTTGCTCCTGTACAGTGATTGCTTTATTTTTGAGCTTATCATACTCTTTTCCACCAGAATAATATGGCACCATTGTGCGTACCAGCTGATAAAGCGAAAATGCAAAAACACAGACTGCCACAACCAGGATCACCATTGTTACTTTATCAAATAAACCGCTTTTTTTCTTTTGCCTGCTTCGTTTCTGTCGCTTTTCTAATCTGTGGCGCACCGGCTTCTTTCTATTTCTTCCCATTCTTTTTCCCTTCTCCAGCTACTAGAAGCCAAGATTCTCATCTACAAGAATAATTTTGAAACGACCTTTCTGACGGCTGAACCTTGTTACCAGAATCTGACAACAGATACATTCCGGGCTCTTGCAGTCAAAGCAGCTTCCAGCCTTGGAACATGGTGTATCAATTCCAAAACGCTGTGCATTTACAGGTGCAGCTTCATTTCTTGCCCTGCTCATTGCATCTTCCTGTGTCTTTACAACTTTGTTCATACCAACAATTAGAAGTACATTCTTTGGTCCAAATGCATATGCTGCTACACGGTTTGCATTTCCGTCAATATTGATGAACACTCCATCTTCACTCATCGCATTCACACTTCCAAGAAACCAGTCACAGGAAAATGCTGATCTCGCGATTTCCTGCTTCTCTTCCGGTGTAGCTGCTTTATCTCTGTCACAGAAATTATAGTTTCCGGATTTTATCGCATCAATCAGACCGCATTCGTGTACGGAAGAGGCACCTCCCATATTGATCGTACTTCCTTCCGGAATCCACTCCAGTGCTTTCTGCACTGCTTCTTCCTTTGTCTCAGCATAATAAGCATCCATATTTCTGGATTCAAGTGCTTTCACCACACGTTCTCCAAGTACTTTGTTTCTTTTCTGTCTTACATCCATCTTAATTGCCTCGCTTTCATTTTGTGTTATCAACATACAGTTTCATTTTTTGAAAACTTATTCACGATTTGAATTGATTTTCCCCTGCTTTTTCAACAGTTCATGAATAGTATATGCCACCCCTAAGTCTTCATTTGACTTTGTAACATATTTTGAAACCCGCTTCACTTCCTCATCTGCATTTTCCATCGCGACAGTTGCGCCAAAATCCATAGACAACATAGAGTAATCGTTCAGGCTGTCTCCAAACACCATCACTTCCTCTTTTGTATAACCTAAAGATTCAATATATTCCTGAATCGCAGGTCCTTTCTCCGCTCCTTTTACCGTGATTTCCAGATTATTATAGAAAGAAGACGCAACTGCGAGTTCTGGATTCTGCATCAGTCTGCGCTTGATCTTATCAAGCATCTCCAGATCGCCTGTGAAAAGGAAAATCTTATGGATTATAATTCCCTGTTTCTCTAATTCGTCCACAGAATCGATTCGTCTTGAATTTGCCTTCACTCGCTTATAAGTTCTGACTGCTCTATTTGATCTCTGCACTCAGATAAATGGAACAGCTGAATCTGACGAACAATACTCTCCTCTACTTCCTCCGGTGTTCCCACACGATACTCATAAGGTCCGGCGCAATACAATACCGAGATTGGATATTCTTCCAATACCTTTGCCACCTCATTGCAGATCTCATATGTAAATCCTATGCTTTTTAGAATTTCACCCTTTGGGTTGCGTATCTCTGCGCCTGAGCCCACAATGAAATCACAGCCCAGATCCAGACCTTTTAATTCTTCCATTGCTCCATTATAACTTCTTCCGGTTGCTATCATAAAGCGGATTCCCGCCGCCTGTGCTTCACGGATCGCTTCTACTGTCTCCGGTGCTACTTTGTGATTGTCTCCAAGAAGTGTTCCATCCATATCACTTGCTATTACTTTGATCATAATCCGCTTTCTCCTGTTAAAACTTTCTTGTCTTATAAATATATTTTTTGCCTTTGCCTATGAGTATAACTGTTTTTGTGAAGCTGTGCAAGACACGTCTGTTGAAGTTAACCTGTTGTTTTTAAAACCTGTTACTGTTCACACGATGTGCGACCAGCAACGCATCTCGCCATTTTAAATCGCCTTTGGCGATGGGCGAGATGCATTCAAGCCAAAACATGCATCCTCGTGCAATCAGCGAAGTGATTGACACGGGAGTGAACACTAACTAAAACCTTTACTGCCTTCACGATTTCTTCTTCCGAAGTCTGCCAGAGCGCATAATCTCCACGTTCCGACAATCCAAGTCCGATTCCTTCTTTTCTATATTTCATCATACTGCCCACTACAATCTTTCCAGACATATGATAAGAAGTAATTCCTGTATACGGAAGTAATTTTTCTATTGATTCCGCACCAATCCCACTTGCCGCAAGGATCTCAATCCTTCCTGCGCTTTTTTCCTGAAGTGCTTTCAGCATCTCTTTTCCTTCCCACGCAGTTTCTTTCTGTCCACTTGTCAGAATCGTATCAAATCCAAGTTCAATGGCTTCTTCGAGTGCTTTCGTCGGATCTATACAGACATCAAATGCACGGTGAAGCGCTTTCTCTTTATTTCCTGCTACCTTGATAAGTTCTGCCATTCGCTCTGTATCCAATGTACCATCCGGATTGAGCATTCCGATGACAACTCCATCAGCTCCCATCTCACAGTACATCTGAACTTCCTCTTTTAGCTGTTCAAATTCATATTGGTTATAGCAATAATCTCCATATCTCGGACGAAGAAGAACTCTCGTCTTGATGTCTGTATATTTTTTTACAAGATCAAATAATGCTTTTCCCGGAGTAAGTCCTCCAATCACAAGGTTACTACAAAGCTCGATTCGGTCTGCGCCACCTTTCTGCGCATTGATCGCTGATTGTACACAATCTGTGCATGCTTCTAATATTTTTGTTTTCATATGTTCTGTTTCCTTCTATGTTAAAGTTCTACATATCAGAAGAAGCTGCCGTTGGCAGCTTCTTCATGGTTCTTATCGTTTACTAAGAAATCTCTCTGGACACAAGCTGCTATAAGCTTGTTACTGTTCACTCCCTGTCAATCACTTCGCTGATTGACACGGAGGATGCATGTTTTGGCTTGAATGCATCTTACAGGTACTTTGCTGCCTCTTCGTCACAGATCACTGTTACATGTGGATGGAACTGTAAGATACTTCCAGGTACCTTCGGTGTAACCGGTCCGTTTACTACTTCTTTCAGGATCTCTGCTTTATTCTCTCCGTTTACAAGAAGTACGATCTTCTTTGCACGCATAATTGTTCCGATTCCCATAGAAACAGCTTTTCTCGGCACATCTTCTTTCTTCTCAAAGAAGCGCTTATTCGCTTCAATTGTGCTGTCTGTCAGGTCGATTTCTCCTGTTACCTTTGTAAACTCATCTGCCGGCTCATTGAATCCAATATGTCCATTACATCCAAGTCCAAGCAACTGGATTTCTACCTGTCCTGTCTTTGCCATCAGTTCTTCGTAAGCTTTTCCTGCCTCTCCAGCTTCAAATCCAACCCCATCCGGTACATGTACATTCTCTTTATTGATATTTACATGATCGAAAAGATTGTCATTCATGAAATAATGATAGCTCTGATCATGCTCCGGTGCCAGCCCGATATACTCATCCAGGTTGAATGTAGTAACCTGAGAGAAATCAAGATCTCCAGCCTCATACATTTTAACAAGCTCTTTATACAGACCAACCGGTGTGGATCCTGTTGCCATTCCAAGGATTGTCTTTGGATTCTCCATGATCTCTGCTGCAAACAATGTTGCCGCTGCCTTGCTCATCTCTTCATAATTCTTCTTTACAATTACTTCCATTTTAATACCCTCTCATTTCATTATATTTATATCGAGTGCTTTGGAAGCCACCCCATATTTTCATAGATCAAATCTATTTGCTTCCTGCTTCTGTAGATATATTTTATAACTTCTTATTCCTTATGCGAGTTTACCATAGCTGATTGTCTGTACTAAATCAAAGTCCTCATTTAATACAACCATGTCTGCATCTTTTCCTGCTGCAATAGCCCCCTTAGAATCAAGTCCGAACTCTTTCGCCTGATTTCCAGAGGTCATCTTTACTGCATCTTCAACTGTAGCACCTGTAAATTCCATAACATTTTTAAATGCCTGAATGTATGTAAGGATACTTCCTGCGATCGTTCCGTCTTCCAGTTTTGCCATACCATCTTTCACGATTACGACCTGTCCGCCCAGTTCGCTCTTTCCTTCCGGCATTCCTTTCGCACGCATGGAATCTGTGATCAGCTCGATTCCATCATACCCTCTTACTTTGCATGCGAGTTTCACCATATCCGGTACAATATGCTTTCCGTCACAGATTAGCTCTGCATGTACCCCCTTCTGCCAGCATACCATATCCTGTCACCCCCGGCTCTCTGTGATTCAGTCCTCGCTGTGCATTGTAAAGATGAGTCACATGTGTTGCTCCGCTTGCATTCAATTCCCCGTATAATGCATTCGAATGTCCTGCGCTTAAGACAACTCCATTTTCCCTGCACCATGTCTCAAATGACGGATCAGCCTCTTCTGGTGCATAGGTAACAATACGGATCAGTCCACCACTGATCTCATTCCATTTTTCCAGTGTGTTTTCATCCGGTTTCTTAATATAAGAAGGATCTTGTGCTCCCTTAAACACAGTTGAGATAAATGGTCCCTCTACGTGGATTCCTTTGATCACCGGGTTCTTCTGTGCCGCATCATGAATATTCTGCATTGCTTTCTCGATGTTCTCATAGGTCTGAGTCATAGTTGTACAGAAGTAAGTTGTGATTCCCTCCTGCTTTGTCATCTGCTTAACCATCTCATCAATCTCATCCGGTGTAGCATCCATATTATCTTTTCCATAACCACCATGGCTATGAATATCGATAAATCCCGGAACCACCATCGTTCCGGCACAGTTCACCTCAAGATCATCTTCTTTCGGCTCAAATCCTGTCATATCTCCGACTTCTTCAATCTTCTCATCGAAGCGGATATAGCCATTTTCGATCACACCGTCCCCAGTATAAATCTTCTTCTCTTTGATCAGTTTCATGTTGTTCTACCTCGTTTTTCTACTTTTTTAGAATACTGGTATCTGTGAAGATACTGAACAGATACAGATATATTACTGTTCGCAGTTACCTGCGAGCAGCAATAGAACTCTTACTTTTCTATTATCTCACAATACAAGGTGAGATTCCATCAATATTTCATAATTTATGAAAAAAATCTCTGTCCTTTTCTACTAACCGCAGAACTATAAGAAACGTTACTGTTCACACGATGTGCGACCAGCAACGCATCTCGCCATTTTAAATCGCCTTTGGCGATGGGGCGAGATGCATTCAAGTCAAAACACGCATCCTCGTGCAATCAGCGGAGTGATTGACACGGG
>ENA-OQCX01001403-OQCX01001403.1-human-gut-metagenome-genome-assembly--contig:-NODE-1403-length-11006-cov-2.452707_pt1 | contig 11006 bp, 15 predicted proteins | sample MGYA00242762_ERZ504587 | MGnify/ENA primary metagenome ERZ504587 (study PRJEB26092, sample SAMD00036337) | human gut metagenome | host: Homo sapiens | study: EMG produced TPA metagenomics assembly of...
CGGCTGGCTCTGCACGGCTACTGCCCCAGCCAGGCGACCCGGAGTTCCGCACCGCCGTGGCGGCCCACCTGAACAGGACCTTCGGCCTGCCCTATGCGCAGAAGGATATCTTTCCCACCACGGCGCGGCGGGTGCCATTGCCCACGCCCTGCGCGCCGTGACCCGGCCCGGGGATGAGGTACTGACCTTTGCCCCCTACTTCCCGGAGTACGGCCCCTATGTGGAGGGCACCGGTGCCCATCTCAGGGTGGTGCCGCCCCAGGCCCCGGCCTTCCAGCCCAATCTGGAGGCCTTTGAGCAGATGCTGACCGAGAAGGTCACCTGCGTCCTCATCAACACCCCCAACAACCCCACTGGTGTGGTCTACTCTGCTGACACCCTGACCCGGCTGGCGGAGATCCTGACCGAGAAGAGCAGGGCCTACGGCCACAACATCTTCCTTGTCAGCGACGAGCCTACCGGGATATCGCCTTTGATGGCAGGACCGTGCCCTACCCGGCGGCGTTCTACCCCCACACCCTGACCTGCTTCTCCTTCTCCAAGAGCCTGAGCCTGCCCGGCGAGCGCCTGGCTATGTGGCCGTGCGCCCCGGCTGTGAGGGGGAGGAGATGCTGGTGGATATGATGGCCAGATCTCCCGCTTTACCGGCCACAACTGCCCGCCCAGCATCATCCAGCGTGCGTGAGTCGTTGCCTGGATGTGACCAGCGACCTGAGTGTCTACGAGACCAATATGGATCTGCTTTACAACAAGCTGAAAGCGCTGGGCTTTGAGGTGGAGCGGCCCGGCGGCACCTTCTATCTCTTCCCCAAGGCACTGGAGGAGGATGCCAACGCCTTCTGCCGCAGGGCCCGGGAATTTGACCTGCTGCTGGTGCCCAGCGATACCTTTGGCGTGACGGGCTATGTCCGCCTTGCCTACTGCATCGACACCGAAAAGGTAAAGCGCAGCCTGCCCGCGCTGGAAAAGCTGGCGGCCGCGTATCGATAAAGCCGAACCTCCCGGCAGAGCATCTGGCAGTGCCGCCGGGGGTCACAGTATTTTTTGAAACAGAGGAAAGGGAAACTGTTATGGAAAAGATCAAGATGACCACGCCGCTGGTGGAGATGGATGGCGATGAGATGACCCGTGTGCTCTGGAAGATCATCAAGGAGGAGCTCATCCTGCCCTTTGTGGATCTGAAGACCGAGTACTACGATCTGGGCCTGCCCAACCGGGATGCCACCCAGGATCAGGTGACCCTGGATGCCGCCCTCGCCAACAAAAGTATGGCGTGGCGGTTAAGTGCGCCACCATCACCCCCAACGCCCAGCGCGTGGAGGAATACCACCTGCACCAGATGTGGAAAAGCCCCAACGGCACCATCCGCGCCGTGCTGGACGGCACCGTGTTCCGCGCGCCGATCATGATCGACAGCATCAAGCCGGTGGTCAGGAACTGGACAAAGCCCATCACCATTGCCCGCCACGCCTACGGCGACGTGTACAAGTGCACCGAGTTCCGCATCCCCGGCCCCGGCAGCAGAGCTGATCTACACCGGCGACGACGCTCCCGGCAGGCCGCCACGGTCTACAACTTCGAGTGTGCCGGTGTCCTGCAGGCCAGTACAACAAGGACACCTCCATCTACAGCTTTGCCCGCAGCTGCTTCAACTACGCGCTGGAAAGCAAACAGGATCTCTGGTTCGGTGCCAAGGACACCATCTCCAAGAAGTATGACCACACCTTCAAGGACATCTTCCAGGAGGTGTACGATGCCGAGTACCGGGAAAAGTTCGAGGCCGCAGGCATCACCTATTTCTACAGCCTGATCGATGACATCGTGGCCCGTGTCATCCGCAGCGAGGGCGGCTTTGTCTGGGCCTGCAAGAACTACGACGGCGACGTAATGAGTGATATGGTCTCCACCGCCTTTGGCTCGCTGGCCATGATGACCAGCGTTCTGGTCAGCCCGGACGGCAACTATGAGTATGAGGCCGCCCACGGCACCGTGACCCGCCACTACTACAAGTACCTCAAGGGCGAGGCCACCTCCACCAACCCCATGGCCACCATTTTTGCATGGAGCGGTGCCCTGAAAAAGCGCGGCGAGCTGGACAACCTGCCCGCGCTGGTCCGGTTTGGCGAGGCGCTGGAGCCGCCAGCTGCAGACCCTCAACGACGGCATTATGACCAAAGACCTCTGCGGCCTGGCGGAGGGCATTACCCCCACCCAGGTGAACAGCGAGGAATTCATCCAGGCCATCCGCACCCGGCTGGAAGCAAAACTGGCATAAGCACTGCATCACGGCCCCTGCCCCGGAACCCCGGCGGCGGGGGCTTTTTGCGCCTATACAAGGCGGTTGGCCTGTGCTACAATGGGAGCAGAAAAGGCGGTGACAGTATGCAGCATCATCCTCTGCCCGAATATCCCCGCCCGGCCCTGCGGCGGGACAGCTACGAGAACCTGAACGGCCTGTGGCAGTACGCCATCACCAGCTCTGCCGGGCTGCCCACAAAGTGGGACGGCGACATTCTGGTGCCCTACTCCCCGGAGACGAAAGCCTCCGGCGTGGGGCGCACCCTGCAGCCCGGGGCGTGGCTCCACTACCACCGGAGCTTTGTGCCCCCGGCAGGCACCGGCGGGCGGGTGCTGCTCCACTTCGGGGCTGTGGACTATGCCTGCGCCGTGCAGGTCAACGGCCATCTGGTGGGGGGCCACCGGGGCGGCTACTGGCCTTTGCGCTGGATATCACCGATGCGCTGAACTCTGCCGGCCATGACCGGCTCTGGGTGGCCGTGCAGGACCCCACCGGCACCGGCGTGCAGGCCCGGGGCAAGCAGACCCTCCGGCCCGGCGGGATGTTCTACCCGGCCCAGAGCGGCATCTGGCAGACCGTCTGGCTGGAGCGTGTGCCGGAAAACTACATCACGGAGCTGACCGTCACCCCGGATTATGATGCCCGCACCGTGACCGTGAAAGCCCATACTTCCCTGCCCGGCGGGGCGGCGAACCTGTGGGCCGTGGTGCGGGCCGGGGGCGTGACCATTGCCGAGGACTGGGGCAGCGACGAGGTCGACCGGACGGTGCGGTGACCCTGCACATCCCGGAGGAGCATTTCTTCCCGTGGAGCCCGGATACGCCGTTTTTGTATGACCTGACCGTGGGCACCACGCAGGGAGAGGAGGAGCAGCGCGACACCGTCCACAGCTACTTTGCCCTGCGCAAGTGGAGCTGTGCGCCGGATGCCCACGGGATCATGCGCTTCTGCCTGAACGGCAAGCCCATCCTGCTCAACGGCCTGCTGGATCAGGCTACTGGCCCGAGGGCCTGTACACCCCGCCCAGCGATGGGGCAGTGGTACGGGAACTGCAGACCATAAAAGAGCTGGGCTTCAACCTTCTGCGCAAGCACGCCAAGATCGAGCCGCAGCGCTGGTATTACCACTGCGATAAGCTGGGCCTCATCGTCTGGCAGGACATGGTGAACGGCGGCGGGCCCTACAAACTTTGGTTCGTGACCTACCTGACCAACGTGTTCCAGCCGCTGCTCCGCCGCCTGCCGACGCAAGCCCCTCTGGGACCTGCTGGGCCGCGAAACGGAAGCGGGCAGGGAAGAATATGCCCGGGAGCTGGAAGCCACGGTAAAGGCCCTGCAGTGCCACCCCTGTGTGGGCTGCTGGGTGCCCTTCAATGAGGGGTGGGGGCAGTTCGATGCAGCCGGGGCCGTGGAGGCCGTCCGCAGGCTGGACGATACCCGCCTTGTGGACGAGGCCAGCGGCTGGTACGATCAGGCGGGGGAGATGTGGATTCCCTGGCACAACTATTTCCTACCGCTCCGGGTCAGGCCCCGGAGCCGGGTGGTGGCCCTGACGCGAATACGGCGGCCATTGCCTGGCCCATGCCCGGCCACGAGCCGCCCCGCAGGGCGTACGGCTACGGCACGGCAAAGAACCGGGCCGAGCTGACCGCCCGCTGGAAAAAGCTGCAATTGGAAACGGTGCTCCCCCAGCTGAAAAAGGGGCTCTCGGCCCTGGTGTACACCCAGGTGAGCGATGTGGAGGACGAGGTAAACGGCCTGTTTACCTACGACCGCGCCGCCATCAAGCCCGACCCCGCCGCTGTGCGTGCCGTGAACCAGGCGCTGGAAGCGGCGTTTGAGAAGATCGTAGAATAAAAAAAAGAAGGCTGTTACCCTGTAACTCCCTCAGTCACGGCTTCGCCGTGCCAGCTCCCTCTCGGAGGGAGCCTTGGCGTAACGGTGAACGGTGAAAGCCTCCCTCTCAGAGGGAGGTGGCATCGCGTCAGCGATGACGGAAGGAGTTTAGGCAACAGCCTTTTTGCATATAAATAAAAACTTAGTTGGTGCTGCTGTTCACGATCTTGGAAGCGGGCATCCTGTTCATGGCAGAGCTGTTCAGGTTGTGCTCCAGAGAAGCGCCGTAGGCGGTCAGCGCCTCGGAGAGCTCCTCCCCCTTCATATCGTTGAGCACCTGTCCGCGCAGGTCGTCCAGCGCCTTCAGGCTCAGCGGGTCCAGCCGCAGGGCGGCCATCAGGGCGTAGCTGTTGTACTTCACAGCCGCTGCCTGCCCGATGGACAGGCCCCGGATGGTGTCGGCGGTACCCTCTGCGGTAAAGGCAGAGGTCACGGTGCTGTCCCCGATGAGCTCCAGAGAAGGTGCAGTGGAATCGGAGGAATAGGTGGAGCCCAGCACGGCGTAGACTCCGGCAGGGCGGAGGTGACCACGCTGGAGAAGTAGCCCAGCAGGGCGCTGCTGAAATCGGAATCGCTCAGGCCGGTCAAGGAAGCAGCGTAGGCATTGGTCTGATCCACGGCATCCTGGGTCAGGGCCAGCATCTGGGTGATCTGGTCGTCATCGGCAGAGGCATAGGTGCTGGTGTTGTAGAGCGGGATGGTGTAATAGGCCAGCTCGTACATGTTGTTTTCCAGATGGCTGGTCAGGTCGCATCCGACACCGGGGTCTCGCCGTCCACGCCGTAGACCAGCTCCAGCAGGTCGGTGCTCTTGATGAGGATGCGCTCAAACCGCTGGACGGTGTTCAGGCCGATGCCGTTGGCCTTGTAGGTGTCGCCGTACTGCTCCATCAGCTGGGAGGCGTAGCTGTCGGCCTGTGCTTCCTCTTCTGCGGTCAGCTGGCCGCCCAGCTCCTCGAAGCGGGTCTCGATGGCGGCGTAGGTCTCAAGGTTCTCCATGGTTTTCTGGCTCACATAGTCGCTGACAGTGGCAGTCTCGCCGCTGTCGGCATCCACGGTGATGGTCTGCTTCAGGAAGGCCTTCACATCGGTGGCATCCTGCTCCGAGGTGGCCAGATCAGCGGCCTTCTGGTAAGCGTCGTACTGGGCCAGCAGATACAGGCCCGAGGTGATGTCCACCGTGCCGATGGTGCCCACCGAATCCGGGGTGGAGCCGCAGGCGGCAAGGAAAAATACCATTGCCACGGCGGCAAGAAGTGCGATCAGTTTCTTTTTCATCGTTATGCTCCTGTCGTTCGGGTCGCCCGCCCTCTCCGTCAGCGCAAGCGCGCTGCCACCTCTCCCAAGGGGAGAGGCTTTGGCAATTCCCCGCAAGGTCTTGGGGAGCCGCCAGAGGCTCCCCCTTTGGGGGAGCTGGCAAAGCCTATTGGCTTTGACTGAGAGGGTGAGGCCGTTAATCTTTCAAAATATCCTGCATCGCCCGGAGGATGCTCTGCAGCAATTCCAGCGGCTTTTCCTCTTTTTGCAGGGTGACGGAGAGGTAGGGTTTTGCGCCGGCCCCGGTGACAACGCGGCCGTTGAAGGCCACTAGCAGGCCCTGGATCATCCGGAGGTCCAGCTGCTCTACCTGCAGCACCAGAGTGTCCTTCTTCTGGGTCACCTCGTACACGCCCACAGCGGTGGCCTGCACCCGCGCCAGCGAGACATTGACCAGATCGCTGACCGAGGGCGGCGGGTCGCCGTAGCGGTCGATGAGCTCGTCCAGCACATCGGCGGCATCCTCGGGGGTCTGGATGGCCGCGATCCGCTTGTAGGCTTCAATGCGGCCCGGCCCGTCGGCAATGTACTTTTCGGGGATGTAGCATCCACCGCAGGTCGATCAGGCACTCGCTCTTGTCGCGCTGCACCGGCTCGCCCTTGGCCCGGGCGATGGCCTGCCCCAGCATTTTTACATAGAGGTCGTAGCCCACGGCTCCATGTGGCCGTGCTGGCTGTGGCCCAGCAGACTGCCGCGCCGCGGATCTGGAGATCGCGCATGGCGATGCGGAAGCCGGAGCCGAAGGCCGTGAACTCCCGGATGGCGGAAAGCCGCTTCTGGGCGATGTCGGTCAGGGTCTTGTCCCGCCGGAAGGTGAAGTAGGCGTAGGCTTTGCGGCCGGAGCGGCCCACCCGGCCCCGGATCTGGTACAGCTGGGCAAGGCCCATCCGGTCGGCATCCTCAATGATAAGGGTGTTGCAGTTGCGCACATCGATGCCCGTTTCGATCAGGGTGGTGCAGACCAGAATGTCGATCTCGCCGTTGAGCAGATGCTGCCAGACCGGGTTCAGCTCCTCCTCGGTCATCTTGCCGTGGGCAATGCCCACCCGGGCACCGGGAACCAGCTGGCTGACATGGGCGGCGGTGGACTCGATGTTGTCCACCCGGTTGTGCAGGTAGTACACCTGACCGCCCCGGGCCAGCTCCTTCTTCATGGCTTCGGCAAGGATGACATCGTTGTACTCCAGCACAAAGGTCTCCACGGGCTGGCGCTCAATGGGCGGCTGCTCGATGGTGGACAGGTCGCGGATGCCGCTCATGGCCATGTTCAGGGTGCGGGGGATGGGCGTGGCCGAGAGGGTCAGCATATCCACGCCGATGAAGTTTTCCTTCAGCTTCTCCTTGTGTTTCACGCCGAACCGCTGCTCCTCATCGATGATGACAAGGCCCAGGTCGTGGAAGCGCACATCCTTGGAGAGCAGGCGGTGGGTGCCCACTACGATGTCCACGCTGCCGGACTGCAGGCCCCGCAGGGTCTCCTTTTGCTGTTTCGCGGTACGGAAGCGGGAGAGCATCCCGATCTTCACCGGGAAGGCCTCCATCCGGGAGAGCAGGGTGTTGTAGTGCTGCCAGGCCAGCAGGGTGGTGGGGGCCAGAAGGGCGCACTGCTTGCCGCCCATCACGCACTTGAAGGCCGCGCGCAGGCAACTTCGGTCTTGCCCACGCCCACGTCGCCGCAGAGCAGGCGGTCCATCGGGTAGGGCTTTTCCATATCCTGCTTGATCTCGGCGGTGGCGTGGAGCTGGTCGTCGGTCTCATCGTACTCAAAGCGGGTCTCGAAATCGTTCTGCCAGTCGCCGTCGGGCGGGAAGGCGTATCCCTGGGCCTGCCTGCGCCGGGCGTACAGCTCAATGAGCTCCTGGGCCATCTCCTCGGTGGCCTTTTTCACCTTGGCGCGGGTGCGCTGCCATTCGGCACCGCCCAGCTTGGCCAGCTTCACCTTTTCCTCGTCGCCGGGGGCGGTGTAGCGGCTGAGCAGATCCAGCTGGGTCACTGGCACATAGAGCACGTCGGAGCCGGAATACTGGATCTTCAGGTAATCCTTGATGGCACCCTGCACTTCCAGACGCTGGATGCCCGCGTACATGCCGATGCCGTGGCTCTGGTGCACCACATAGTCCCCGGGCTTGATGTCCGAAAGGCTGGACAGGGCGTTTTTGTTCTTTTTGCGCTTTTTGTTCTCGGCGGCGGCTTCCTCGTCCAGCCCGTGCCGCCGGGAGGAGATGACCGCCGCGTGGGCAAAGGGGAAGGTGCAGCCTGCGGTCAGGTGGCCGGGCAGCACCTGCACGATGCCCTTGGCCGGGCGCACGTTCCCGGCTCATGCTCACGGAGTAGCCCTTGTCCGTCAGGTCCCGGGTCAGGGCGGCGGCACCCTTGGGGGTGCCGGAGAAGAGGGTGACGGCATAGCCCTGGGCGATCAGCGGGTCAAGATCCTCCCGCAGAGAGGCCAGGTCGCCGCCCCAGTTGGGGGCCGCAAAGGCCTCCACGTTGATGAGGTCTTTCAGCTTGAATTCGTTCATCCCCCGCAGGAAGTTCTCACACAGCAGGGTGCTCTGCTTCTGGGCCGCAATGGCAAGGTCGTCCATGGTCTGGTAGAGCACGTCCAGCCCGGGGCAGAGCACGCCCTCCTCCAGCAGACCGGTCAGCTCCTCGCCCCGGCGGTACTCGGTGGCCTTCTGGGCATCCCGGATGCCGCCCACCTCGTCCAGCACGAAGATGGGGCTGTCCAGATGGTCCAGCAGGGTGGCGGGCTGCGGGTAGCGGATGCCGTAATACTTGTCCATGGCTTCGGGCATCAGGCCGGAATCCAGCTGAGCAAGGTCGGCCTCTGTGGCCTTTTCCATGGCGGCACGCTTTTTGCCCCGCGCCTTTTTGATGGCTCCGCGCAGGGCCTCGGCCGTCTCGGCGGTGCTGCCGAACAGCACCTCGCGGGCGGGGGAAAGGTAGATCTTTTCCAGACTGCCGTCCCGGCGCTGGGTCAGCAGGTCGAAGGAGGCCAGCGAATCGATCTCGTCGTCCCAGTATTCCACACGGGCGGGCTGGTGCATGTCCGGCGCGTAGATGTCCACGATATCGCCGCGTACACTGAACTGGCCCGGGCCGTCCACCTGACTGCGCCGGACGTATCCGGCGGCAAACAGCCGCGCCACCAGCGCTTCCCGGTTGTAGACCATGCCGGGCTTGAGGGTGAGGGTGTTTTCAGAAATTCATCGCGGGCACCGTGTAGCTGCAACAGGCTTCGGCAGGGACGCACACGGCCTGCAGCCGCCCGCCCGCCAGTGCGCCCAGCACCGAAAGGCGGCGGTACTCGTACTCGCGGCCTGCACCCTCCACCGGGCGCAGCATAAAGTGCGGCGGGGGGAACACCGCTGCGGTAAGCCCCAGCGCCTTGAGGTCGTCCGCAAAGTGGGTGGCCTCGCTTCGCCGGGGGTCACGATGCAGAGCACCCGGTCAAAGGTCTTTTTTGCAGGGCGGCGTACAGCAGCGCCCTGCCTGCAGGCGGCAGACCGAACAGTGCCGCCGGCCCGGCTGAGCCAAAGCTTGCGGCGACCTTCTGATATTCCGGTGTGGCCTTGAGTAAGGCTTCGTACATGGAAAAACCTCCTTTCCTGTCAGTATGCGGGAGAATGATTTTTACCCGTTATACCTGCTCTGTGCCAGACTGAGCTTGCCGTCCATGATAAGCTTTGCGGCGGCTTCAAGGTCGGCGTAGCGGTCGGCGATGGCCTTGGCGTCCTCCGGCGGGAACTTGCCCAGCACCCATGCGGCAAGGTCGTAGTCCGGGTGGGGCTTTGCACCGATGCCGATGCGGATGCGGGGGAAATTCTCCCCGCCCAGCCGGGCAATGATGCTCTTCAGGCCGTTATGCCGCCCGCAGAGCCGGAGGGGCGGATGCGCAGCTTGCCGGGGGCTTGTGTGATGTCATCGCACAGCACCAGCACATGGTCGGCAGGATCTTGAAAAAGCCCGCATAGGGGCAATGGAATCGCCGGAAAGGTTCATGTAGGTCAGGGGCTTCAGCAGCACCACCTTGTGGCCGTCCACCTCGCCCTGTCCCCACAGGCCTTGGAACTTGGTCTTGCCCACAGAGATGTTCCACTTATCGGCCAGCGCGTCCAGCGCGGCAAAACCGGCGTTGTGGCGGGTGCCATCGTACTTTGCCTCGGGGTTGCCCAGCCCTGCAATGAGCCAGATATCGTTTTCATTCATGATATGATAATACCTTTTCCTGATAATAGTGTGATACAACATCTAAGTATAACATACGCGCGCGCAAAAAGATATACATTATAAGCAAAAAATGCCCCCATGCCGCAGGGCACAGGGGCAGAGAAGCATTATATTACAGGTTCAGCGTGATGGCAGAGCCTTCCAGCGGCCGTCCTCCTTCACCATGGTGATGGTGCCGGATACCTGCGCGGCGGCGGTGCTGTCCGTAGCGGTCAGCAGGGCGGCGGAAAAGTCGTAGCAGTTTTCTGCCCCGGCGCGCTTTTTCAGGGTGAGGTCAGCGGGAGTCAGCTTGCCGCCGGACTGCCCTGCCAGCGCGGTGATGCGGGTGGGCAGGCGGTTTGCCATGACCTTGTTCAGGCAGTCGGCGGTCATGGCATCGCCCAGCTGCGCCTGAAGAAAGGCGTACAGCCCATCGGTATCCACTGCGGCAAGCCCCGGTTCGCTGCCGGAGGGTGCGGCGGCGTCCACAGCCTGCTCCACGGCAGAAGAGCAGGAGAGCAGCTGCTGCACCACGAACTCCGCCTGTTTTTTGGCCGGGTCGCTGCGCAGACGGGTCAGGGCGAACACGGCGGCAACAGCCGCGAAGAAAAGGACAAGGCTCAGCGCCTGCTTACGAAAGCTTTCAGACTTCATACGCAGCTCCCTTCTGGCAGAGGTTTATTTGCTCTGCTCGTTTTCCAGCTTCTGCTTTTGGCGATGTAGGCTTCCATCTTGGGCTCTGCCCAGCCGTCCAGATTGTCTCGCTCCCGGGCGATGCCCAGTGCCTGTGCGGGCACATCCTTGGTGATGGTGCTGCCGGCGGCGGTGTAGGCACCGTCGCAACCTTGACCGGGGCCACAAGGTTGGTGTTGCAGCCGATAAAGCAGTAATCGCCGATCTGGGTGCGGAACTTATCCTTGCCGTCGTAGTTGCAGGTGAAGGTGCCGCAGCCGAAGTTGCAGTACTTGCCCACATCGCTGTCGCCGATGTAGGTCAGGTGGCTCACGGTGTTGCCGCGGGCAAAGTTGGAGTTCTTGGTCTCCACATAGGCACCCAGATGCACGCCGTAGTCGGTAACGGTGTTCACCCGCACATGGGTGAAGGGGCCGATGTTGTTGTGCGGGCCGATGTGGCTGCCGTAGATCTGGCTGGCGTTTACGGTGGTTGCCTTCATCACGGTGCTGTCCTCGATCAGGGTGTTGGGGCCGATGACGCAGCCTGCGCCGATGACCGTCTTACCCCGCAGGATGGTGCCCGCAAGGATCACAGCGCCCGGGGCGATGACC
>ENA-OQCX01001404-OQCX01001404.1-human-gut-metagenome-genome-assembly--contig:-NODE-1404-length-10997-cov-1.928243_pt1 | contig 10997 bp, 15 predicted proteins | sample MGYA00242762_ERZ504587 | MGnify/ENA primary metagenome ERZ504587 (study PRJEB26092, sample SAMD00036337) | human gut metagenome | host: Homo sapiens | study: EMG produced TPA metagenomics assembly of...
TCTCAAGGAGATTATAACACACAGAAAGTATATAACGAAAACCCGGTTGAGGTTGCCAAAGAATTTGAAGCCCATGGGATTCATCGTCTGCACATTGTCGATCTGGATGGAGCAGTTTCACGCCATGTTGTGAATTACCGTGTACTGGACCAAATCGCCAGCCGCACTTCTCTGGTCATTGATTTTGGAGGAGGGATAAAAACAGACGAGGACCTAGTCATCGCTTTCGACAATGGCGCACAAATGGTAACCCTGGGCAGCGTAGCCGTGAAAAATCCCGGGCTTTTCAAAAAATGGCTGGAACAATACGGAAACGAGAAAATCATTCTGGGAGCTGATGTAAAGGAGAATAAAATTTCTGTCAATGGCTGGAAAGAGGAAAGTCAGCAGCAGTTGATCCCTTTTTTGAAAGATTATACTAAAGAAGGGGTTTTCAAGGTGTTATGTACCGACATCAGCCGTGACGGAATGTTGCAAGGACCTTCCGTGGAACTATACCAGCAAATCCTGAAGGAGTTCCCGAATATGCATCTGATAGCCAGCGGAGGAGTAAGCTGTATACAGGACATTATCGACCTGGAAATAGCCAAAGTTCCGGCTGTTGTTTTCGGCAAGGCATTATACGAGGGAAAAATTACATTGAAAGACTTAAACCGTTTCATGTAAAAGCAAATCATGTTAGCAAAAAGAATCATACCTTGCCTGGACATCAAAGACGGGCAGACCGTAAAAGGAACCAATTTCGTAAACTTACGTCAAGCAGGTGATCCGGTAGAACTGGGGCGTACCTACAGTGAACAGGGAGCTGACGAACTGGTCTTTCTCGATATCACTGCCAGCATGAAGGGCGCAAAACCTTTACCGATTTGGTAAAACGGGTAGCGGCCAATATCAATATCCCCTTTACTGTAGGAGGAGGTATAAACGAACTGAGCGACGTAGACCGGCTATTGAATGCAGGAGCTGACAAAGTTCTATCAATTCATCAGCCATCCGCAATCCGGATTTGGTAGACAAGATTGCCAAACATTTCGGTTCACAGGTCTGTGTGGTAGCCATTGACGCCAAGCAGACTGAAACCGGGTGGAAATGCTATCTGAACGGCGGCCGGATTGAAACCGACAAGTACCTGTTTGACTGGGCTAAAGAGGTGAACAACCGCGGGGCAGGAGAAATTCTTTTCACGAGCATGAACCATGACGGAGTGAAAAACGGATATGCCAACGAAGCCCTCTCCACCCTGGCCGATTTACTGACAATTCCCGTCATCGCATCTGGAGGCGCCGGATGCATGGAACATTTCCGCGATACATTTGCAAAAGGGAAAGCAGATGCTGCATTAGCAGCCAGCGTTTTTCATTTCGGAGAAATTAAAATTCCCGAATTAAAACAATATCTTTGCGAACAAGGAATTAATGTGAGGTTATAACTCTGTTTTTAATTGCATCTAAATCTGTTTCCACTACCATCCAAACAGGATGAAAGACTGGCAAACGACCTTCAGATCCTCATTCCACTCTGAATGACGATGCTGATGAAATTTTAAACAAGTTCTATACAACACCGATAATATAACAATAAAATATAGAAAAATGGATTTGAATTTCGAAAAAATGAACGGGTTGATCCCCGCCATCATACAAGACAACAGCACCAGCAAAGTACTGATGTTAGGGTTTATGAATGAAGAAGCATACCGAAAGACAGTGGAAACCGGTAAAGTAACCTTCTTCAGCCGTACCAAGAACCGTCTGTGGACAAAAGGTGAAGAAAGCGGGAATTTCCTGAATGTTGTTTCTATAAAAGAAGACTGTGACAAGGATACCCTGCTGATCAAAGTAAATCCGGCAGGTCCTGTATGTCACACCGGAACAGATACTTGCTGGGGAGAAGAAAACAAAGAAGACATCATGTTCCTGAAGGAATTACAAGATTTCATTGACAAACGTCACGAGGAAATGCCCGCAGGCTCTTACACCACCAGCCTGTTCGAATCCGGTATCAACAAAATGGCACAGAAGTAGGCGAGGAAGCGTGGAAACGGTTATCGAAGCTTGTAACGGAACCGACGAACGCCTCATCTACGAAGGAGCCGATCTGATATACCACATGATTGTACTGCTCACCTCAAAAGGCTATCGCATCGAAGACCTTGCCCGTGAATTGAAAGAACGTCATAGCGCTACGTGGAAAAAACATTAAAATGATGGACGAAGCTCTCATTCGATATAAAAACGTATATATCAACCAACAAGAGTTAGGCGTATTGGAAGATGTAAACCTGGAACTGAACAAGGGTGAATTTGTTTACCTCATTGGAAAAGTCGGTTCCGGAAAAACCTCATTACTGAAAACAATTTACGGTGAGCTGGATATACAGTCAGGAGAAGCTGAGGTGTTAGGCTACAACATGACTAACATCAAGCGGAAGCATATTCCCGAACTGCGTCGCCGTTTAGGCATTGTCTTTCAAGATTTTCAGTTACTGACAGACCGCACCGTACACGCAAACCTCAGTTTTGTATTGCGCGCCACCGGATGGACAAACAAAGCAACCATCAAAGCACGCATTGAAGAAGTACTGGACCAAGTGGGAATGACCGGCAAAGGATACAAAATGCCCAACGAGCTATCGGGTGGCGAGCAACAACGCATTGTTATCGCCCGTGCCATCCTGAACCGGCCGGACATTATTCTGGCCGACGAGCCGACGGGTAACCTGGACACCGAAACAGGGCGCAAAATTGTAGAACTTCTGAAATCCATTTGTGCTACAGCTCCGCCATCATGATGACCACCCATAATCTGCATCTCCTGTCGGAATATCCGGGAGTTGTCTACCGCTTTGAGAATCATCATATCAAAGAAGTAACTCACGAATACAGCCGGATGGAAAGAAGTCAAAATGAGACCGAAAAAGGAGAAAAAACGACAGTTACACCCCAAGAAACGGCAGAATAAGTAGATGAATGATAAATATCATCGCTAAAATGCTGATTTTTGCAGTCTTATTTGTATATTTGCACGCTAATTATCAATATAGGAACAATTAAAATACGAAACGAAAAATGAAAGTTTTAAAGTTTGGAGGTACTTCGGTAGGTTCTGCACAAAGAATGAAAGAAGTAGCCAAATTAATTACCGACGGTGAACAGAAGATTGTTGTACTTTCAGCCATGTCTGGAACAACAAACACGTTGGTTGAAATTTCGGATTATCTGTATAAGAAAAATCCCGAAGGTGCGAATGAAATCATTAACAGACTGGAGGCTAAATATAAACAGCATGTTAATGAACTTTATTCTACTGACGAGTATAAGCAGAAAACACAGGAATTTATAAAAGCACAGTTCGATTATATTCGTTCGTATACAAAAGATATTTTCACACTGTTCGAAGAAAAAGTAATCCTGGCACAAGGCGAATTGATCTCCACCAACATGGTTACCAACTATTTGCAGGAACAAGGGGTCAACGCCATCTTACTTCCGGCATTGGAATTCATGCGCACGGACAAGAACTCGGAGCCCGATCCTGTATATATCAAAGAAAAACTGGCCGCACAGCTGGAAATACATCCGGATGCTGAAATTTATATCACACAAGGTTTTATCTGCCGTAACGCCTATGGCGAGATAGATAATCTGCAACGTGGCGGAAGCGACTATACCGCATCACTGATCGGTGCCGCTGTAAACGCCTCCGAAATCCAGATATGGACAGATATTGACGGTATGCACGATAATGACCCGCGCATCGTAGACAAGACTTCTCCTGTACGTCACCTGCACTTCGAAGAAGCTGCCGAGTTGGCCTACTTTGGTGCGAAGATTCTGCACCCTACTTGCGTACAGCCTGCCAAATATGCCAATATTCCCGTCCGTCTGCTTAATACAATGGAACCTACAGCCCCGGGGACTTGATTTCCAATGATACGGAAAAAGGCAAAATCAAGCAGTTGCAGCCAAAGACAACATCACTGCCATCAAGATCAAATCAAGCCGTATGTTACTGGCCCACGGCTTCTTGCGCAAAGTATTCGAAATCTTCGAAAGCTATCAGACCTCTATCGACATGATCTGTACTTCAGAGGTCGGTGTTTCCGTATCCATTGATAACACCAAACATCTGAATGAAATTCTGGACGACTTGAAGAAATATGGTACAGTAACCGTAGATCAGGATATGTGTATCATCTGTGTAGTCGGTGACCTGGAATGGGAAAACGTAGGCTTTGAAGCCAAAGCGTTGGACGCCATGCGCGACATACCGGTACGTATGATTTCATTCGGCGGTAGCAACTACAATATTTCTTTCCTGATTCGTGAAGAAGACAAGAAGAAAGCATTGCAGTCATTAAGCGATCATTTATTCAACAATAAATAATTTCTACTGTAGGGGCGGATTGAATCCGCCCGAATACATCCCACTCTACAAAGTTGGTGTTTTCGGGGCGAATTTAATTCGCCCTTGCTCATAAAAACAAAATACAATATGAAAGGAACATTCCCCGTAAACAAGTTCAGAGAGTTGGAAACTCCCTTCTACTATTACGATGTCAATGTGCTGCGAGAAACCTTGTCATGCATCAACAAAGAAGCAGGCAAATACAATAATTTCTGCGTGCATTACGCCGTGAAGGCCAATGCTAACCACAAAGTCCTGACAATTATCCGCGAAAGCGTCTGGGAGCCGACTGTGTAAGTGGCGGAGAAATCCGCGCAGCCATTAAGGCCGGATTCCCGACAAACAAAATAGTCTATGCTGGTGTAGGCAAGACAGACTGGGAAATTAATCTGGGTCTGGATTATGATATTTTCTGCTTCAACGTAGAGTCCGTACCCGAACTGGAAATCATTAACGAACTGGCTGCCGCCAAAGGCAAAACAGCCCGTGTAGCTTTCCGTATCAATCCGAATGTAGGTGCGCATACCCATGCAAATATCACCACCGGACTAGCAGAGAACAAATTCGGGATCAGCATGGAAGATATGGACAAAGTGATTGATATGGCCGGAACATTGCCTCATGTAAAATTTGTAGGCTTACATTTCCACATCGGTTCTCAGATTCTGGATATGGGTGATTTTGTAGCCTTGTGCAACCGTGTAAACGAACTACAGGAAAAACTCTATGCCCGCCAAATCATAGTAGAACATATCAATGTAGGCGGCGGGTTAGGAATTGATTATGCACACCCCAACCGTCAAGCCATCCCCAACTTCACGGAATACTTTGCCACTTATCACAAGCATCTGAAACTGCGCCCCCAGCAGACTTACATTTCGAACTGGGACGTGCCGTAGTAGGACAGTGCGGCAGCCTTATCAGCAAAGTGATTTATGTAAAGCAAGGAACCAACAAACAGTTTGCCATATTAGATGCCGGCATGACCGACTTGATTCGTCCTGCCCTCTATCAGGCATACCACAAAATAGAAAATATCACTTCGGAAGAACCTATGGAAACTTACGATGTGGTAGGCCCCATCTGCGAATCATCCGATGTATTCGGCAAGGCTATTGATTTGAACAAAGCACACCGTGGCGACCTTTTCGCTCTCCGTTCAGCAGGAGCATATGGTGAAATTATGGCATCGGCTTACAATTGTCGTGCATTGCCCAAAGGATATACCTCAGAAGAGTTAGTATAAACCAACTCCAACTGCCTGAATAAATAAAGAAAACAGCGCCGCTTTTGATGCAAAGCGGCGCTGTTTCTTATTTATCTTCCGGAATGAAATCTTCTTTTATAAATTCATCATACACACGCCGTGGATGATCCGCTTTTGAAAATCCATTATTACCAAAATTCTGTTCACGGAACTTCTTTAGCTTTAAATTATCTTCCGCATACTCACGCAAAGTTTTCTGTTTGCCTCCTAATATGGAACTATCCAGCACCTCACATTCCAACAGATTTTCCTTCGGAGTAATTATTGGAAGGAGCTTCTGTTCCAAAAAACCGCGATAGGCCCCCACATACTCGCACCAGCACTCCCCCTTCACCTCATAAATACGATACGTGTACTTAGACAAAGCAGTTCTATAAAAAATTTCATTCCCCATCACCTCGGCCACGGCTTCTAAGTTATAAGCCAAGTCTTTAATCTTGATAATCTTCTTTCCTGACTCATCTTCCTTGATTTCCGTAGCCCAAAAGTCGGAATGCATAAGCTGATCAAGTATATTGATCAAACTTTCTTTAATCTCAAATTGTATTCTCATAATAATTGCCCGTTGGTCAGGACTTGTTACAGGTTTCAGTTAACTTCTTTAAATATAGCAATTATACTTGAAAAATATTCACGAAAACACACTTTTAACATTAAATTATAATTAAATCTGAACTTTTGAATAAATAAAGAATATTCATCCTGCTACAATTCAATTATTTGCTGTATTTTTGCACGTTTTTAAAACAGATCACACATGGAACCATTCACCATAGATATAATCTTACCAATAGCTTCGGGAGCCTTATTCACCACGCAGGCCGTTTACTATCTGGGGCTATATAACAAACTATACACTCACAGCAGAGAAACAGCATATGCCACTGATATAAATACCCAAAATCCTCCACTGTCTGTCATCATTGTGGCAAAAGACGCAGCCCACGAATTACAAGAAAACCTCCCATTTATTTTAGAGCAGGACTATCCGGAATTCGAAGTGATTGTGATTTACGACCGCCCGGCGGATGATTGTGACAATACGTTGAAATTACTGGAAGACAAATATCCCAATCTCTATCATACCTTTATCCCCGACAGTGCACGCTACATCAGCCACAAGAAACTGGGAATAACAATGGGAATTAAAGCCAGCCGCCATGAATGGCTGGTATTTACCGAACCCGATTGCGTCCGCAAAGCAATCAATGGCTGAAACAGATGGCACGTAATTTCACACCTGCCACCGAAATCGTTTTAGGCTACAGCAACTACGAAAAAGTACCGGGATGGTTTAATAAGAAAATCACTTTCGACACGTTGCTGAATTCTATGCGTTATCTGGGTATGGCTGTTTCCGGACATCCCTACATGGGCACAGGACGGAATATGGCTTATCGGAAAACACTGTACTACAAGCAGAAGGGATTTGCCTCCCACCTGAATCTGCAACGTGGAGAAGATGATTTGTTCATCAATGAAACAGCCCGTGCACACAATACACGAGTTGAAGCCAGCCCTGAAAGTCTGATGCGAATCGCCATGCCTAAATATAAAAGAATATGGTGTGAAGAGAAAATAAGCTATGCGGCTACCAGCCGGTTATTTCATGGAACCGCCCGTTATCTCATGGGATTTGAGACTTGCAGCAGATTCTTGTTCTATACAGCCATCATCGCCACTATAACCATCAGTATTCTTCTCCACCAATGGACTATTGCAGCATTGCCGTTTTGCTATGGTCAGCACGCTTCACGATGCAACTGATTGTTTTCAGAAAAACCGCCAAAGTTTTTGGCGAACGGAAGTTCTGTGCACTACTCCCCTTATTCGATTTTCTGCAACCTGCATGGAATGGGGTATTCAAATTACAACGTAAATTCAGACGGAAAAATGAGTTTATGAGAAAATAAAAAGAGAATGAAACCAACTATACATTTCTTAATTTAATAATACGAATTATGATCAGATTAAATGTTTTTATCCAAGTAAACGAGAGTAACCGCAATGCTGTCTTAGAAACAGCAAAGGAATTGGTAGCGCAATCTTTAAACGACAAGGGTTGCATCGCTTATGATATCTTTGAGAGCGCGACACGGAAAGATGTCCTTATGATTTGCGAAACATGGAAAGATGCTGAGTCACTGGATGCACACGAAAAAGCTGCACATTTTATAACCTTGGTTCCTAAATTGCAAGAATTGGGCAAGATGAAATTAGAAAAATTTGAATTCTAAATCCGGTTATCCATCTTGATCCGACAAAAACAAATCAGGGCTTGTTTATACAAACCCTGATTTGTTTTTATCCGCCAAGAAAGGTTATGCAAGAAACACTTTTCCACCAATGTAATCACTGCCTGAAAAAACAGAAGAGTATCACATTATCCAGCATAACAAATTGAAACCTTTTATCGCTTTATATTCTCTAACACACCCCAAACAGCCCCTTTTTCATTGTTTTCACCACCCATGCACATGCAATATTATTCGGTAAAACTATAAATGTAACAATTTAAAACCTTCGTTTTACAACGAATATCACAAATATTGTTTGTTTTATATCATATTTCGCTTCAATAAGATTTAATATGTATATTATTTGCATATTAAAGACAATTATTCTACTTTTGCACCCGTTTTAAAAACAACAAAAGTTTCAAATTGAAAGCATAAGTATGAAAATAATCTGGTCCATCCGTTCTTTCAACTTTACCAACATACCGTAAATGCGTTTGTCCAAAAGCGTGTTATAAGTAATATTGTAAAATCAGAAAAACAGTTGAATCTCATGTTTACTTTCATTTCTATAATGGCTGTCGGAGTCCTTATAGGCTATCCCTTACGCCACAAATCCCAAGTACGCAAGATCACTCCTCTCATCCATATCGTGGTCTGTCTGCTACTTTTCTTACTCGGTCTCTCTATTGGTCTTAACAGACTGATTATTGACAATCTTGGTTACTTCTGCGGCCAGGCAGCCGTCATCTCCTCATTAAGCATATTGGGCAGCATGATGGCCTCCCTTGCAGTATACCACATCTTTTCAAAGGAAAGGGGGCAAGCGGTGAAAAGTAGTCTTGTAACTCTAGCCTTTTTCTTGTTTGGCTGCGTAGCCGGAGTCAGCTATGCGGTGGACTTCGACGTACACCAAACCTCTGTATATGTACTATATGTACTGATGCTGTTACTCGGCATTAATCTTGGAAGCAACCGCAACCTCAGGCAGTTTGTCTTATCCCTCAATTTCAGAACACTGCTTGTACCCCTTGCCACCGTAAGCGGCACTCTGCTGTTTTCCGCCATCGGAGGCTTTCTCTTGAGCCGCTGGAGTATTTTCGACTGCATGGCTGTCGGAAGCGGATTCTCCTATTATTCCGTTTCCTCCATCCTTATCACGCAGATCAAATCCCCTCCATCGGTGTGCAGCTTGCTACCGAATTGGGGACCATCGCACTACTATCCAATATTTTCCGGGAAATGACCGCCTTGATAGGAGCTCCCCTTTTCCGCAAATATTTCGGTTATCTGGCGCCTATCTCGGCGGCGGGCATCGGTTCTTCCGACATTTCCCTGGCAGCCATCGCACGCTGCTCCGGACCGGAAGCCGTACCCGTGGCCATCGTCCACGGCATACTGATAAACATAAGCATGCCTTTCTTCGTTTCTTTCTTCTGCAAACTGTGAACTGAAGGAAGTGACATACTATACGTAACTTTACATTCTCTCTATAAAGAACCGGCCCTGTCACGAATTCGCAGCAGGTTGGTTCTAACACATCCGCCCGACTAAAGCATTTCTTCCTAACAATTAGGTCTTTTCTTTCTATCAACTACTACAGACTTTCACAACAGACTGTACAGTCCATTACATCAGACCGTACAGTCCACTATAATGGACTATACGATTCACTGTAGGAGACTGTAGTACATTACCGCATAAAAAGACTTAATCATAAGGGAAAAAGACCTTAGCATTATAGGAAAAAAGGATTAATACCGGATATACGGAAAACGCAGAAAGAGAATCTTCTCATTCAAACCGAATAGATTTTGCCGGATGAATACGCGTCACCAGAAATGACGGCCCGACAAGCATCAGCACCGACACCAGCAAAGTACAGACATTCAGCAACAAATAAATCCAAATGTTGAATTCAACAGGAACACGATCTACATAATAAGTGGCAGGGTCCAGTTTGAAAAGATGAAATTGAGATTGAATAAAGCATAATGCCACCCCGATGATATTTCCCCATAGCATCCCCCTGCCTATCAAGAATACAGAAAAACTGAGGAATATCTTACGGATAGCAAAATTATCAGCTCCCAATGCTTTCAGCACCCCGATCATATTGGTACGCTCCAGAATGATAATCAGCAAACCGGATATCATGGTGAATCCGGCCACCCCCGTCATGAGAAACAAGATAACCCACACATTCATATCCAGCAAATCCAGCCATGCAAATATCTGAGGATTGACTTCCTCCACCGTCTGAGTATAGTAAGTACCTCCGTATGCATCCACCTGCGTATCCACCCGTGCACGGATTTCCTCCTTCACCGGCTCCAACCGGCTATACTCATTCACTTCCAGTTCCATACCACTCACCTGCTTTCTGCCAGCCATTCAAACGGTTCACCGTATATAAGTCGGTTATCAGAAACAAATCATCGTATGCGGAAAAATTGGTCTGATAGATGCCGGCGACAGTAAGACGGCGGGCGCGCACATTATCCTCTATATAATAGGTATAGATTTTATCACCCAGTTTCAGATGAAGCTTGTCGGCAATAGTGCGGGACACCAATACCTTATTGGTAGAGGCAGTATCCGAGAAAACAGGAATTTCCCCTTCCTGCAAATGATTCTTTAAAAACCTCCAGTCGTATTCATGAGAAACACCTTTCAGTACCATTCCCTGAAAGCTGTCGTCTGTCATAATCATTCCCGGCTTGGTGGAATAGCGCTGCACGTGCTTCACTCCTTCCAGTGTTTTCAACAGATGGAGCAAACTGTCGTTGGCAACGATGGGAACCGTCTGATAAGATTGCTGGGAGTCGAAGTTAGTTATTACGATATCGGACCCCAAGCCTACCACCTTGTCGCGTACCTCATGTTTGAAACCGATCACCACCGCTACCGACACAATCATGACGGCCAGCCCGATGGCTATGCCCAGCATAGCAATGCGGACGGCAGGTTGGACACCTCTTTTCCACCCTCATTGCTGCGATAGATGCGTCTGGCAATAAAGAGCTTCCAGTCCATATCAGTCTTCTACCCTTCCGGGATATGCTTCCAATGCCTTACGCAGTACG
>ENA-OQCX01001405-OQCX01001405.1-human-gut-metagenome-genome-assembly--contig:-NODE-1405-length-10986-cov-1.659177_pt1 | contig 10986 bp, 16 predicted proteins | sample MGYA00242762_ERZ504587 | MGnify/ENA primary metagenome ERZ504587 (study PRJEB26092, sample SAMD00036337) | human gut metagenome | host: Homo sapiens | study: EMG produced TPA metagenomics assembly of...
GCCCTTCAATAAAATTGCTCCAGTTCAATGCACCCAGCATCATACCCAAGCTGCCAAAAACAGTATTCACCGCATTGATCAGCGACGAGGCAGAGCCCGATATCCGTCTTCTGCTGATCCAATAATATGGCCGTAACTGAAAGGCTGGCAGCGCTTTCCATGATCGTGACCGGTAAAAAGGCTATTAAAAACCACCACGGTGAAATACTCCCTACTGTCAGCAGCGCTGCCGCTGCTACTACAGTAAAAATAAAACAGCCATAGGTAAATTGACGCGGCGATACGATCCCGATCAACTTCATATATAAAAACGGACCGACAACGGCAAAAAATGAGTTAGCAGCAAAAAAATAACTGTAGACCTGCTCACTAAGCCCAAAATACTGTACATAAACATAGGAAGATACTGCCACGTAAGCCATATAAGGTGCTGCCAGCAGTGAAAATACAGTCAGTACACCAGTAAAACCAACATTTTTACCGACAACTGCCAATCTGCCGAAGGTACTCCAAAAGCTGCCCTTATAACGTTCGCTTTCCGACAGCGTTTCTTCAAAAAAGAAGCTGGCGGCCAGATTAACAGCACCGGCGGCGATCAGGACCCCGAAGGTACCGCGCCAGCTGACAAACTGCAGCAGAAATGCGCCGATAACAGGGGCGACCATCGGCGCAATAACGGCCATAGCCTGCACCAGCGCCAAAACACGATTTTTAGTGGTGCCATAAAAAGCATCTTTAACAACCGCCATCGACACAGCAACCATGCCGCCTGCACCCAAAGCCTGCACGATTCTGTACGCTATCAGACTGTAAATACTGCCGGCAAAGGCGCACAGACCACTTGCCAGCGTATACAGAACTATTCCCAGCAGTAAAATCTTCCGGCGTCCGTATTTATCACTTACCGGCCCAAACAGCAGAATCCCCACTGCGAAAAAGAAGAAAAAACTGACCAGCGTCAAATTGACCATCAAAGGTGTCGCAGCAAATTCTGTACCTATCGTCGGCAGTGCCGGCAGATATAAATCTATCGACAACGGTACAAACATATTCATCACAGCGATCAGTACGATCAAACCCTTTGCGCCTAAATATTTCTGCTGGATTTTTGAAGCGTTTTCCGTAAGCATTATTTTTTCCTCCTTTAATCTAATAAAAAAACCGGATAAGAGAATATCTCTTATCGGCAGTACTGCCCTCCGAGGTGTTTCCGTAAAAACAAGGTTATTTTAGCATCTGTTTAAATATTTGTCAACATTTTCACTGCAGAGCATTTTGAAATATCGACCGGCCTGTCAGCTCATATCAAAAATATTAAATTGTTCATATTTGCCCCATAAATGCAGCGTCATATCTATTCGCCCGTCGGCAAGGAAGGTTACGCCCTCCGCTTCCAGCAAAGCACGTTGTTTTTCCTGCCCGCCGAAAGCATAGTCAGGTGCCAGAGCCCCGGTACGGTTCACGACCCTGTGACAGGCAAATTCCGTCCAGAAGGAGCGCAGCTCATGATGTGCCCTACCTCACGCCCAGCCAGCGTATCACCGACCTGCGCCGCTATCTGTCCGTAGGTAGCCACTTTACCGCGAGGTATCCGGGCGACTGCCTCATACACCTGCTCAGCAAATGCCGCATCCACTATCCTTTCGCCGTTATACGTAATCATAATTTCCCTCCGATTTTATTAGTATATTACAATGCCGTACCTTTTTGGGGGATAAAAAATCCAGACATATCTACGCCTTCCAGCTCCAGCAGTTTATTTTTTTTCAATACCGCCAGCATACCCAGTAAAACTGCCGTTTACACCAATGACCCGGTGGCAGGGAATAATAATAGAAATAGGATTATGTCCAACAGCACCGCCGACAGCCTGGCTTGACATCCGTTCCTTCTGCAGCTTCACTGCCATTTTTTTAGCAATACTACCGTAAGTTGTTACCTCTCCATAGGGGATCGTACATAAAATTTCCCAAACGCCCTGGCGAAACGCATTACCTTGTGGTGCCAGCGGCAGCTCTGCCGCATCAGGCTTCTGCCCGGAGAAATATCTGTCCAGCCACTTTTTTGCAATATCGAAAAGCGGCACAGCATCCTTTTCAATCAAAGCTTCCTTCAGCGTACCCTGATAATACTTTTGCCCTTCCAGCCATAAGCCGACAAGATTTTTACCGCAAGCGTCACACGCAAGCGTAATTTTTCCCAGGGGCGATAAATAAGTCGTAGAGTAGTACATATAGGGCCTCCTCTATAATGTATTCCATAAATTAACCGTAGCATAACTGCGCCAGGGACGCCAGGCTTCCGACAGTACCTGCAGTTCTTTAGGCGTATGATCCGGCAGCGCCTTTTTTATTCCTGCATCCGTTGGCAGAAAAGCATCGGGCCAGCCCATTGCCCGCATGGCTATATACTGCGCCGTCCAACTGCCGATACCGCGAATAGCCTGCAGCTTTTGCATTTCTTCCTCCGGATTGCCGCAAAATCCAAAATCATTTTTTTCGTCTGCCAATACCCGTGCCAGTTGATAAATCGTATTCGCACGCGCAGAGATAATACCTAATTTTCCCAAATGCTCACTAATATTTTCTCCCAGTGCAAGTATCGCCGCAGGCGCAGGAAAGCTGTGCGTAAGACCTTCAATACCTGTCTGGACCTGAGTTCCATACACAGCGACGAGCCTTGCCGCTAAAGTACTTGCAGCTTTTACAGTGATCTGCTGACCCAGTACAGCCCGCACCGACATTTCAAAAACATTAAAGCAGCCGGGCAGTCTGGTTCCTAAAACACACAAACCGGGCTGCAGAGTATTCATCACCTGCAGCGTTTCATATACTGCCTTAGGCTCACAATATAAATCAAATAAATTCTTGATGCGTGCCAATACCTCAGGAAGCACCGGCAAAAGGCTTTCGCTGACCGTAACGCTCAAAGTATTCTTAGCTGGCCTGTGCCCGACCCGCACCCAGCCGCAGAATTGCTGGCCTTCCGCATTTTGCAGCTTTACCGTACGCAGATATTCATCATTATTTACAACTTCTATTCCTGTTATCGCCCGTCCTGCCAAAAACTTTAATATTTTATCCCAGGCATAAGGAGGGCGGTAACCAAGAGCCAAGGTGATCTCACCATCATGCGTCTTGCTTCTGCGTTTATTTTTCGCAAAGCTGTAGGCACAAGCTGATAATGTTTTTTAAATAAATCGTTAAAACGCGTAAACTGCCAAATCCTGCCGCCATTGCAACTTCCAGCACTGAAAGATCGGTGTCGGTAAGCAGATTTTTGGCAAGCAGCAAGCGGCAGGTCTGTAAATATTGGACAGGGGAAACGTGGTATTCCGCAGTAAATACGCGCCGCAAATGTCTGTCCGTACAGCCAAGCCGTTCTGCTATTTCCCGCAGGCTCTGGCCGCTGCCGCAATTCCTTTCCAACATTCGCGCAGCCCGGTAAACTAAATCAGCCGTAGCATCAGTAATAGAGGAACCGGGAGCAAGTTCCGGCCTGCACAAAAGACAGGGCCTGTAGCCGGCCTGTTCCGCAGCTGCGGCCGTTCTGAAAAAGTACAGTTCTCCGCTTTGGGCTGTCTGGCTTTGCAAACCGGGCGGCAGTAGATCCCCGTAGACGATATGCCAACGAAAAAACGTCCGTCAAAACGAGCATCTTTGGCTTTAAAAGCTGCGTACAATCCCTTGATATTTTCCTGCATCACCGTTTGCTCCTTACTTGAAATCGCTTTAATTATATCATAACTTTTCTATAATTCCCGCCATTTTCGGACATGCTTTTATTAAAATAATTATCAGAACCACCTCGATCGCAACACGCACGAGCCAATATTTACACCAAGCATTTTCTTTTATATTGTTTATTTTATTGCGTAAGTATATAATAATAGCGGTATTGATTTTTGAACAGATTACTGAACGTACTCCATTCACTTGAAAGAACCTAAAACATTACTACAAAAGGGAGATAATTTATGCAAAAAATGTTCCTTGTTCTTATGATACTTTTACTGACGAACAATATTTGTAATGCCGCGATCTATAAAAATATCGAAAATAATTTTCTGATCGATATCGGTGATAACTGGAATCTTTCAGACAAGAGCACCCATGAAGGCGGTATGGTGCTGATATTTACGGCTTCAGACGATAAAAAAAGCACTGTAAGGTAGGTGTTTCTCCGGTTATAGACGAGAAGGAAAACGCAACTTTGAGAAATATGCCTAAAGAATTATTAAATGAATATTTTGACGCATTTATCGGGATGACCAAACAGGCATCAAGTAATATAATATCACTTTCGCCGACTGTAAAAATATAGGCCCTCATTATGTACTTCTTGTGAACGCCTCTTTGCCTATGGAAATATACAAAAAAGATAAGCAGCTTCCTTTTGTAAAATCAAATGCCTTCATTGTTTTTAAGAAAAAAAATATATTTATTTTATGATGGATTCCTGGGATACGGAAGAAACACATCTGCAGCAGCTCACAACAATAATCAAATCGCTGCAGCCTCTATGATTGCACCAGAAAATATATTATAAAAAAATAAGCTTCAAGATTTTTCATAGTTTTGAAATCTTGAGCTATCTTTTTTTGGAGCTACTGACAGGATTTGAACCTGCGACCCTCTCATTACGAATGAGATGCTCTACCAGCTGAGCTACAGTAGCGGTTCAGAGCATAATAAGCTCTGCCATATAGTATAACGCAACCCGGCAAGTGCTGTCAATATACCTGTTTGCAACAGCTCATTTTCTCAGCAGGATTTTAATTACTGCCCGTCGATAAACAAACCTCCGTTCCATAAAAATGGAACGGAGGCTGGGGATATTCTCAAGCAAGCTGGAGGGTTGCAACACCTTGCCGAAAATCAAAGCAACTATTTAGAAACTCCATCTGGCGCCGACATTCCACTGCCAGTCTTTTTTATAATCACTGCCGGCACTGCGCTCGACATCAACATAGAAGTAATTGTTTTTACCAGTCTGCACTGCTGCGCCTAAGCCATATTCAAACCAGGTATCATCAAAATTACGATCCAGTCTTGCTTTTGTACCGCTGGCATCAACCATTGAGCATTATAGCCGCTGCCAAATTCATGCATCAGATTAGCTTTCAAGTATATATTAGTTTTTTCATTGATATCTTTACCAATATTGAAACCAATACGTCCCACAAAACTGTCGATTCCATCCTGATCTACCCTGATGCCATTGCTTGTGGTGTAGTCAGTTCCGCGCAGCCTGCCAAAAGTGAGCTGGGCCTGCGGTTCGATATACCAATTATTTTTCAGATTGTTTTTGCGCCCATATTCCGCGCTTATCGATAATCCATTTTGGTCATAGTCGCCGGTGATCTTATTGCCGGAGGTATCAAAAACCTTAAAATCATTATCGAGCTGACTGTATTTCAACACTAAATCAAGGTAATGGCCCTTAGCACCGATCTGCGTACCGTAAATATTTAAAGCTTTAACTTTATTCTCGCCGCTACCGCTGCTGTAACTGCTGTCGCCATCCAAATAGCTGAAGGAAATACCAGCATAACGCGTATACGCCGGCGTTGACTTCAATTTTTGGTCATAGCCAAGCTCATACTGTGTGTATTTATTCTCAAATTCAAACTGGTCACTGCGGCTCAGCTTACCGCCTTTGACCCTTACCCAGACGCCCTCTTCCTCTCTACCATGCTGGCGCAGATCTCCCAGCCGCTGCAGCAGCTGATCATGTCGCGCCAGGTATGATAAGCCAGTGCTCCCGAAGCAGCGATAGCCTCTACACTGGTTGTCGGCAGGTTAAGATTTGTAATGCCTTTCAAATACCAGTCTGTCGTATAACCGGAAGCAGCACTGTCTTTTTGTCCCAGCTCATAACGCTGCCAGTACAAAGTGCCTTCCTGATCATCAGCCGTAAAAGTACCGCTGCCGTTGACACTGGCTAAAACAGTATTTTCTGCCGCCTGGCCTATTCCCGGATCACTGTCGAGTCCATTTATCTCCTTCAGTGACAGTGTCTGGCTTCCGCTGAAATCACCTGTGACATAAATTTTATCACTGGCATCAACCTGGGAACCATCAATATCCATAATGATCGTCCCACCGTTACCTGTCAGCGTTTCCACAGACAGCGTACTGAAAGCCTTATTATCGCCAGTCATATCGATCACAGACTGTTCATTCTGCAAACTGTTGAGCTGTGAATTGCCAGTCAAAGTCCACAGCGAGTTTTTAGCCATAGTTAAGGTGCTCTGTGAATCATTGCCGCTGTCGAGCACAGCCTTTCCCTCAAACCGCGAACCTTCTGCCAGATCTAATGTAAGAATGCCGCCGTCCGCAGCCCTGATATCGCCGACAATATTATAAACACCACTGCCGGTAATAGTACTGACGGCAGCTGTATCACTATCTTTACCTTCCGCACTGAAAGCATAAGCATCTTTTGTTGAATCCACAGTAACAGCAGCGTCCTGTAAAATTACCGTGCCGCCGGCAAGCGCCGTTATGCCATGAGACTCACTGCCAACTGTCGTTATGACCGCGTCTTTTTTTAATTCGATCAGAGTGCCGTCATAACGGGCGTCTACACCATGTGACTGATCCCCCAGAGTTTTGATTTCTGCCCCTTCATCAATAGTGATTTTGCCGCCGGCAGCAGTAAAATCATATACTTTAGTAATATTGCCGCCGCGGACAGCCGAAGCCTTATCGCCCTGAGTACTGATCTCGGCATCTTTGCCAACATAAAGCGTGGAATCGGCATGGATACCATAGACAGCAAAGGACTCGTCCCCTTCCGTCCAGATAGTTGCCTTATCGCCTACACTTATCTGTCCGGAGCTCCCCTGTTTAGTACCAACACCGTTAAAACCAGTATATGATAAATAGCCCGCCTGAACGGCATTTGCGCCATAACCTTTCCCTTTGGCATAAATCGTACTGTCGTCGCCGATTGTAATATTACTTTGGCCTTGGCTCGCATTGCCATCCATCGATAATACGCAATGCTGTTGACATCATAGCCTCTGATATTATCGTGCCTATCGTAACACCGTTGCCGATTTCAATCTTACCGCCGCTGGAGGAAGCAAGCGCTGCCCCTGTAGCACCATAACTGTTGCCGGTAACTGTACTGCCATCGCCTATTTGGAGCAGAGAATCTTTACCCGTAACGTACACAGCAGAATTAGCTGATGAATTTAAAATACTGCCGGCACCTAAAATAACTGTCGCCTTTTGACCATAGCTGCTTGAGTCTACACGTACCGCAGAAGATTTAGCCTCAACGATCGTTTTACCAAGCTTAATACTACAATCGCCGCTGCCTGCAACGCCCCCTGTAGCATAAGTCTGGATTTGGATACCATAGCCGTCGCTGGTAACGGTGACATTATCGCCAACAATCGTACCGCCATCTTTATACCCGACAAAAATACCTGTTGTATTAGAACCGGTATTTATTACAGAATCAGCTGTCATCGTGTAGGTACTACCGTCTGTAATCCTTACGGGACTTACATCTGCGGCCTGCGCTAAAAGCGGCATATTTATTATCGCCAGTGTGACCGCCATTCTTAAAGCTTTCTTGTTATCCATTTTTATCTCCCCTTTGATTTTTTATATAAACTTATAGTAATAAGTTTATGTTTTGGCCAGTTTATCGCTTCCTTTCACTTATCCGCTATATTGTTTATCTGTTTGTTAATATTTTTCCTTAATATTTTATTAATATATTGTATTGCTATTTTTATTCTTATTCTTTAATTTACATTATACTATCATATTTGTCCCCCCCCGCAAGACATTTTTGTTGTAATTGCATACGCTTGTCTGAAAGTCTTGCAACTGGTACCAATCTGACTTTAACCAAGCTCAAAAATAAAGCGCCGTTTTTCAACGGCGCATAAAAAAAGTTACCCGTTTTGCTTAAAAAAACAAAACGGGTAACCGGGGAGTTATTCAAACGGAATATTTTATACTCCGCCTAAATATCCATATTCAGTTATAAGTTTCTTTAACAACAAATTTTAATTTGCGTCTGCCAGCAACCTTTTAATCGTCATTTTCTTTAAACTTTTTTCCAGTTCTTCCTGCAGCTTGCAGTAAAACCCGCGGACCGGACAATTTTCAGTAGCATAACGGCTGCAGAATTTATCCTCTTCCAGACAACGGTTAACCCTCATTGTCGGTTCCATGATATTGAGGATATCCAATAAAGTGATATCATCTATTTTCTGTGCCAGCGAAAAGCCGCCCTGCGCTCCTACCAGTCTTTCAATGATTCCAGCCTCTACCAGCTTATGAGTTATTTTCAGTACATAATTTTTCGGAATCCCCATCGCGGCTCCGATTTCTTTTGATGTAGTGATCTCTTTTTTGATTGCCAAATACAAAACTATTCTTATGGCATAGTCAGTAGTAACGTTCAGCTGCATACTTTCCCTCCGCAAATGACCCTTTAAATTATCAATAACAATTATTTTTAGCGGTTTCCTATTTTTCAATACTCTTGTTGCTTTATTATACTTTATCAAATGTTACTTGGCAATAGCTTTAATTAAAAATCCTTAAAACATAAAAAAAAGACCCGGAATAAATTCCGGGTCTGGCATTTAAATTTTTTTAATCGCCTCTACGACTTTAGAATAATTTGCTTCAGCCTGAGCGAACAGCCCGTCCAAATCTTCATACTGATCATTACGGCAGTCCTGACACATTCTGGAAAAAATCTCATATAGTTTAATAAGACCAAGATTTCCACTGACGCCTTTCAGCGTATGCGCTACAGGCAGTACCTCATTATAATGTTTATCAGCGATGAGTGTACGCAGTTTATTCATATTTTCGTCGTCAACAAATTTTCTCAGAAACTTATCATCAGCATTTCATTATTCATAAAACGTCTTAAAGTTTCTTCGACATTAACGCCGGCACCTTCTAATTCTGTTTGAACAAATTTATCCATAACTTCCGTCCACCTTTTCACTACAGCTTTTACTGATATTTATATTATAACATAAAGGTTTTGGAAATGCAGGTTTAAAAAGCTTTGCTCAGATTTTATTTTTCGGTTTGCGGCCTCTGGTTTTTTTCACTCCGTCCAGACTGTTTTTCTTAACAACCTTGGCCAGTTCAGTGATCAGATGCAGCTCATGGGCGTCGCAGCCTGCAATAATTCTGCCAGCTCATTTTGGAAAATCTTCTCGCTGCGGTGAATATTATCACAGAGGAGCTCGTCTACGGAAACATCCAGAACATTAGCCAGATGAATAATCGTAGGCAGGCCTAATTTAGTATTTCCTGTTTCAATATTACTGATATGCGGTGTAGACAGACCAGTCACTTCTGCGATATAGCCTTGGGTAACGCCTTTACGCGCACGGGCAGCTTTGATTCTGACCCCAATAGCTTTGTAATCAATGTTCATTTCTTCACAACTCCTTTTAATTTAATCTGCATTTACGAAATTGCAGATACAGCAGGCAATAGTTTTTTTAATATCTAAGAATACATTCGCAGAATTTATTATAACTTAAACCTCAGGCTAAAGCAATACTTTCTTGCATAAAAAATATTTGTAATCGTTTTTTAAATATAGGCATAAGTTATAAAAATACAAATTAAATTGATATTTAAACTATTGTCTTTAAGCTGGAAGAAGTGGTACCGTTAAGCTGCCTTCAGGCATCAGAATAATATTATAGTCATTGCCAATTACTTTTTCGGCTTCAGCCAGAGCTTCTTCCACGGTAGGCACTGCTTCGAACAGCATATCATGCGCCAGCTCTTTGTCCAGTGACGAAACTAAAATAAACTTTGCTTTTTGGTAAGACGTGTTACGCGAAAGCTTTATTGGCACCGATCTCAAAATGTTTTTCCAAGTCGGCTTTGATAGCGTCTGCCGTTCCCAAACGTTTGCAGGTTTCTTCCAGCACCTTCGAACCGCTGCCTTCTTCACATTCGCCGATAATGATCACTACCCCGCCTTCACGCACAGCACACCAGGCATTATCCATTGTTTTCTGCAGCTGATATACATTGATATCCTTGGGATAACCGCCGCAGCTGGCGATAACCAGATCTGCCGCCTGCGGGATCTCGACACCGTAGACCTGATCGACGAATTTGCAGGCTTCCTGATGTGCTTTTACATAATCACCGGCAAAAATCTTTAAAAATTCATGCTGAGCATTCAGGATCGCATTAAAAAGAAATACGGAATGGTTTTTGGCAAACATGGCCACACCTTCCATTTGGTCTTCATAAACAGGATTGCCGACAGTTTTACCCAGACCTGCATTAGGATCCAGCATAAAGCTGTGGTTGACACGTACGGTTTCCATAGCTGCAACACCCGGCAGAATGGCTTTCCGTCCGCCGCCATAACCACTGAAATAATGATGTACGATCGTTCCAGTCATAATAACGTGATCGACATGACAGATATGCTTATTGAGCCAGACCGGCGTACCGCGGGAGGTATCACCGAAATACTCAAAATCCTCACTGACCTTGGCATCACTGTTATACATTTTTAAACGCCCTGCCACCTCTGCAACCGACGGCTTCGACCATTTCTTCATGAGTCATATTAACGATGCGTGCCTAAGGCAAAAACGATATGCATATCCTCGTCCTTGATACCCAGCTTATTCATTTCGTTGACCAGAATGGGCATAAAGACAAAACTGTTGGCCACACGTGTCGGATCATTGCAGATAAAAGCAATCTTCTGTCCCGGTTTGACCAGTTCGTTGATTGGCGCACTGCCGATAGGATGATAGACGCATCTAAAATCGCCGCTTTGACATCCTCCAGCAATGGCATTTTGGCCACTGTGACCTCTTTGATAACACGGTCGGACTCCAGAGAAAACTCTTTACTGCCATGACCATATTTATAGGAATAATGACTTATGCTCATACAATCAACTCCTTTATTTTTGTTAACTCTATTGTACCATAGACTATGACAAATAAAAAAG
>ENA-OQCX01001406-OQCX01001406.1-human-gut-metagenome-genome-assembly--contig:-NODE-1406-length-10971-cov-3.068886_pt1 | contig 10971 bp, 18 predicted proteins | sample MGYA00242762_ERZ504587 | MGnify/ENA primary metagenome ERZ504587 (study PRJEB26092, sample SAMD00036337) | human gut metagenome | host: Homo sapiens | study: EMG produced TPA metagenomics assembly of...
CCGCAAAAGGATAGCTGCAAAGCAGCGCAAGGAAAATGCAGTTTTCCTTGGGATGGAATCGGGCTGGCGCACAAACGCCAGCTTCGATTTCATCGAGCCGTCTGCAAGACCGCAATTTCACCGGAACGGTGTATAATTTGCGCCCTTTATTCTAAAGGGTGCGGAACGCTGCGGCTTTCGTGCAGGTCGTGAATCATCTTTGCAAGAGCCAGCGCAACTTCCGGCTGACGGAACGCAATTTTCAGCAGCTCCATCACCTGATCGTTGGTGAGTTCTTCCGGCGCAATCAGAAAACTTTCCAGCATTCCGGCACGGGTACACAGCCGATGCACACGGGCCTTGCGGGTCAGCTCCGGTATCTGGTGTTCCAGAATTTTCTCCCGGTGCTGGTAGTAGCGCAGCTGCTGCTCCGCTTTGGCTTTCTCGCTGCGGAGATAGGCGAGATCGGTTTTCGGTTGGGTCAATGGCATCACGCTCCTTTTCAAAAGTTGGTTGTATTCGACATTTTTATTGGTTCGTGGTACACTACACACAATCAATGTGAATAGAGGTGACTGCGTTGCTTGCGTTATATCTAAGTGTGCTTGATGATCGAAACTTTGAAGAAGATTTTACCGAGGTGTACAATACATACAAACGGCTGGTTTACCATACCGCTTACAAAATCATGGATGATTCGTATCTGGCAGAGGATGTGCTACAAGAGGTATTTTTGTACGTTGCAAAAAATTTTTCTAAAATTCATCGAGAAAACTGTCACGAACTCGCTGCTTATCTCGTTAGTTGTAGTAGAAGCCGTGCATATGATATGCTTCGCAAACAACGAGAAGAATTGCTGGAAGATGTCCCAAACGAACCAGATGCCGCTCCGGTGCCGGATGATGCAGCAGTTAGCACCGATAACATTGAACGTCTAACAGAACTGATTGGCCAAATGAAACCGATGTACCGTGATCCGCTACGCCTTTTGGCAATGGGATATACAAACCGTGAGATTGCAAAATCGCTGGGATTAACGGATGAAGTGGTACGAACACGGCTCTTTCGAGGACGAAAACTATTATGGAAGGAGATGAACAGCATGAGTGAGCGGACAGACATTTCATTTGATGCGGCTTTGATGATGGCACTTCGTGCAGATGCGCAAAGAGAACTGGATTCGCTTCCAACGCCAAAGCAGTTTGAGGAAATCTACCCAGATACGTCCCAATGGGACGAACGAATGACAGAGGCCTTAAAGAAGAAAAAGCACCACCCAGTGTTGAAACGAGTACTAATTGCGGCATTGACACTCGTAATGCTGACGGTTGGTGCTCTTGCGGTCAGCGCTGATTTCCGCAGGGCAGTCTATACGATGATTCAAAATTTCTGCCCATTGAGATGTAGCTGACTTATCAGGTGGATGGCGAACCGCTGGAGTGGCTCCCGGATGGATACAGCGACCATTATGTGCCGAACGGCTTTGAAATGGACGATGTGCAGAAATTTGAGCGAGCAGAAAACTTTTTACATGTTTACTCGTCAAAAGAAACAGAGGAAAGCTACACAGTCCGTTGCTCAATTATCCAGCCAGGGCAGCAGTCCCTGTTTGATAATGAGCATACAGTGTACGAAACCGTAAAGGTCGGAGAAGCAGATGGTGTACTTGGAACCAGTACGGATGAACATGGAAAGAATGTTTATACTCTAAGTTGGGAACATCGGGGGATTACACATACCGTTATGGGAAACATTCCATACGATGAGATTATGAAAATTGCGGAAGGTATCCGTTAAGAAAGCTGGACACTTGTGAGAGTTCACAAATGTCTGGCTTTCTTTTTGTCTGAACTTACAAAGATGGAAAATTTGAAAAATTTTCTCCTGAAAATTGAAACGAAGCGAATGCGAATTGCGTTGATTATACAAAGGCTCTTGATGGGAGCAAAAAAACGGAGGTGTATGTCTATGTCGAAAAAGCGTTTGTTGTCCATTGTTGTTTCAGCGGTGATTCTCTTGAGCTTTGCCTGCACCGCAATGGCCGCTGAAAAGTCTGAACGGTATGTAGGCGATAGTACGGTCAACGGATCTATTTACCAAACATACTATCAGGTTGATGCCCAGACTCGAACTGGAGTAAAGAAAATCAGCGTTTCAGGCGTTCTCTATGAAAAGGGGACAATTGGAACATGGCAAAAAGTAAGTAGCTGCTCAAACAGCAGCACGACCTCAACCTGCATGGTGAGCAGTAGCTTTAACACTAAGCCCGGAAAATCTTATAGGCTTGAGTATTCTGCGACCTTTAGCTATTCCGATGGACGGAGCGAAACCATTACCGGAAGTACCAGTAGATAAGTGGAGTTTGTTATATATTTCAGCAAGTTAGAAAGGTGTGAGGTAATTATAAAGGCGAGACCAACGCGAGTTATCCGATACCTAGCTATAGTCGCACTGTGCTTGCTTTTGGGCTTTATGCTTGGAAGAAAAAGCAAATATGAAAAACGAGATTATTTGAAACAATTCAAAATTGGAAAAGCAACATACTCTGAATCGTTGATATATGAGGCTTATGGCGGATTGCAAAATGATGGGATAATGTTAGCGGTATACTACGATGTGGATGCAGCCAAAATTATTCATCAACTCGATTCATGGGAGAAAATTAATGATTCTCCAACCATATCTTCTATATTAAAAAATGTGTCGTCATATTTTGGATTAGATTTTGTGATTCCTGAAATTGCAAGTGGAAATTTTTTTCTTTATGATAATAGTCAGCATAAGGAACTACGCTCGGAAGCCGAAATGAATACATTGCTTTTACATTCTGAAGATGTGAATTTTAGTCTCGTTGTCTGGGATGATGAGAAGCACACAATTTATATAGTAGAGTACAGAATTTAAGGAGGTTCGTTATGAAGAGGTTCGTATCATTAGTTCTTTCGGTGTGTTTTTTGTTTTCGATAAATACTGTGTCTTATGCTGCTAATACAAGCAGCCGTAAAGCTAGCAATCCTGTTATTCAAAGCATGAATGATAAGTATCATGTTGATTTTTCGGGAATGTCGATAGATGAATTAAATAAGTTTATCGATAAGATGAAAGATGAAGATCAAACACGCGCATCTGGAAATTTGTTAAATAATACACAGCTTGCATGGTTGGCAGCTGCGCAAATTGCACGGGATAAGGGATATGAATGTGCGGCTCTTATGGTTGAATTCTCTGTATATAATATTGACTATTCTGAGAGTGTGACGGACTCTTCGACGCCATTGCTTGACAAGTTAAACACGACAACAGTTTTTAATAATTATAAAAACAAAGTACTTAATAGTGGCTTGAAAGATTTTAGCGGAGGAAGTTGGTCTTTTACAATTCAAAAGTCTGATAATGCAGATTTATTCTATGCATTGCATAGGGTAAGCACCTCTGGAACAGGCTTCATGATTGGTAATTCTATAATGTATTATTTGATTACCGTTCATGACACATTTGATTTTGCATATGACAACAACTATGACGACTTGTTTACTACTACAGTGAACAATTGGGCTTGGTTGTGCCAGCAGACGCATGTGTTGAATCCCATAGAGATAAATCTTAGCACGGCTATTGGATAAAAAATCAGTGGTATTTATTTTTTTGCGAAAGTAAAAGTTGAAATCTAAAATAAGGATGGCTCTAACGTATGAAAAATTTTACGGAGGTGTTTCCAATGCAGAGCAACTGATGTATAAGAAATCTTGTGTATACTCTAAAAGTAAAGAAGGAAAATTAAAATAGCTAGTGAAAAAATATCTCGTAGAATTTTTTTGAAAGCAAGTGGGATTGTGGCTCTTTCTTCAATGGAGCTTAACTCTGGGCTGACTGCTTTTGCAGATAATCAAAGTGATGGAAGCAAATCTCATATCGAGAGATACCATAGATACGATTTTGATACAAAAGAAGAATCTATAGAGGAAATTATAGTTGAAACCAATTCCTTCACGGATGGAGAGACAACTGCAGGCTATTTTCCAAATGGAAAGATTTCGGATATTGATCTATCCGATCTGTATGCGATTATCGGAAGCAATGATATCACTGTTGTTGATAATCCAACGGCAACACCATATTGTAGTACGGTATGCCTACAGATAACGACCAATAATGGAGGGACAAATTATGGTTCTGGATTTATGATTGGGCCTAATGCACTTGCAACAGCAGCACATAATCTATACAGTATAAAGGAAAAAGCCTACGTTAAGTCGGTAAATGTCGCACCTGCTCGATCTGATAATAGTAAACCTTTTGGAAGCGAAAATGTATCGGCAAGTTCGATGATTGTTAGTGATTCTTATCTTGCTGGAACAAGTTCGGAGGATTGGGCGATTATTACGCTCAAGAATAATTTAGGAACGAAAACGGGATGGCTTGGGTTACATTGGCAGTCTAGCAATTATTCATCATCACAGTTGGTGTATGCTTATGGCTATCCGAGCCAAATAAATGGTGCCGATGCGAGATATCGGATGTGTAAATCTTCTGGGTATATTAGAAGTCAGACTTCAAAATATCTCAAGGGCGATTGGGATTTGACAGGTGGCTTTAGTGGTGGTCCTCTTGTAGAATATATTTCTGGAGCTGGGTATGTAGCTATCGGAATCCATAAAGATGGAAGCACAATTGATGGTTCTTCATATCCAACTTCTTATACAGGGGCATTGAGAATAACACAATCGCTTTATACGCTGTTCCTTTCATACAGAGGTTGATAAAATGAAATGCAAACGGAAGATTATGGTTGGCATAGCATTTGTGGCAGTGGTTCTCTGCATTCTATTTCAATCGAATACATTCGGAAGAAAAAATCGGAACTTATAATTGAAGAAGTTGACCTGAAGAACAATTGTATTTATGCGACTGCAAAAAATCAATTATATGATACGGATGACAATTATATAATTTATGGCGTATCAAACTACTTGAAAGGAAATCTTCAGTTGTCGTATCTTAAAGAAGGCGAAAGCATTCTTGTGATATCAAACGGTAAGGTGTTGCTATCAGATCCGTATCAATTTGATAAAATATACAGTATTCAACTGTTGCAATAGCGTTTCATTTTCTCAATAAATAATATAAGCTATTTACAGCTGCCTCCTCTGTTAAGTGGTGGTGCAGTGCTTATTCTCAATAACGATGCGATTGATGAAAATGATAGACCTTTTTGGAATTTAGAATTTTCTCAATAATCAAGCCCCCAAAATGGCAAACTTGAAATCATCGAGAGATACATAAAATATAGGGTTAAATCGACTTTCGTGTCGAAAAAACAAGTGCTAGAAATAGCAAAATTCATTGAATTTTAGAATGACATTTATAAGAAACCAGTAGATTTGCCTGATATTTGTGATTTCTTTGACCGTTGGGCCATTGATTTTGCACTACATTGATTTTGCACTACTATGAGCAAAGGAAAAACTTAAAATAAGCAAACAACCCGCCATTTGCAGCGACTGCAAGTAGCGGGTTGTTTGGCCTATTTAGAGGTTAGTCTTTCAGTTTGCCATGGTCACAGCCAAGTGAGAGATAATGCTCAATCTCACCACTCAGCACAAGCTGGACGCACTCCAAGGGCTTGTTGTATAGTAGCCAATCAAGTTCAGCTCGCTGTGCCGGGGTATTGCCGTATTCGTCCTCGATGGCAAGGCAGTCAATGGCAATGGCAGAGCCATCAGCGAACTGGGCTTCCGCTCGGTTGGTGTCCATATTATAGTGCCAAGAACGTGCTTTTTGAGAACTATTCTGGTCAAAAATTCGATTTTGTTTCATTTGAATGCCCTCTTTGATGCTTTTATGATTTAGTTTTTTGACGAGATGAGGTCTCTTTTTTCTTTCTCTTGAGTCACCCAACCGCACTATCCTGCATCCGTAGCACAGATCACGCTGTCCACATCCGGGCGGTGCATAAGTTTTTGCAGGATGCCAAACTGCTTTTTGGTGCCGGCAGACACCAGATACTGCCACTTTTGCGGCAGGATGGGCAAATCTGCGATGCTCCACTTGACGTATTTGGCATCGTAGACATTGGGTGGTGCCAACTCCACCAAGTGCCCCACGCACCAGCTGACGAGATAACCGTTGCCTTCAAGGTAGCCGTCCTGACGGCTGGTGGCACCAAGAACTTTGGCATAGGACATGGCGACGGACGGTTTTTCCGCCACGATCAATTTTGCGATAAGAATCCCTCCAATCTGTTTCGGATTGCAATATGTACGGCGGCAAATGCCGCCTTGAAATCAGATGGGTTCGGTGCCCGGTTCGTCCGGGGCTTCGTCCTCGTCCGGCACATCGGTCGGAATCTCAAAATCGCCCTTGTACTCGGTGTAGTTTGCATCAGGGTCAAGGGCTTCTTCTGCGGTAGTGCAGCTTCTGCTCTGCTTTGGCTTTCTCGCTACGGAAATAGGCGAGGTCAGTTTTTGGTTGGGTCATGGCATCACGCTCCTTTACAACATTAGTGACATTCGACATTCTTGTTGGTTCGTGGTACACTACATCCAATCCATGCGAATCAGTTGGAGGTGGTTGTGTTGCTTTCTCTGTACTTAGCTGTTCTTGACGATCAAAGCAATGAAGAACAGTTTATAGATGTATATAATACTTATAAGCGGCTAGTCTATCATACCGCTTACAAGATTATGGGCGATTCGTATTTGGCAGAGGATGTGTTGCAAGAGGTGTTTTTGTACGTTGCCAAAAATTTTTCTAAAATTCATCGAGAAAACTGTCACGAACTCGCTGCTTATCTCGTTAGTTGTAGTAGAAGCCGTGCATACGATATGCTTCGCAAGCAGCGAGAAGAACCACTGGAAGAAGTCCCGGACGCACCAGATAATGCCCCAGTGCAGATGATGCAGCAGTCAGTGCCGATAACATCCAACATCTGACAGAACTGATTGGCAGATGAAGCCGATGTACCGTGATCCACTGCGCCTTTTGGCGATGGGCTACACCAACCGGGAGATTGCCGAATCGCTTGGACTGACAGATGAAGTGGTTCGGATTCGTTATTTGTCAATTCTTACAAAGGGACTTCAACCGTCAATTACAGACACTTCAAGTTATTTGTATTATCGCACACCTCACTATCAGAGTCCGGAGACGATTGCGCGCCAGCACTATACCGATACGTGGGTTGAGCAGATTCTGTCTTACCCAATTGATGGCATTGATGTGAAGTCGTTAGCATGAACTGGTAAAGTTATTTATGATGAGAAAAAAAGAAAAAGTAATCACAATGACTGTGACCTTGATTTTGGTGGTCATACTGATTTGTATAAAAATCACTCACTTTGTGATAATAGAACGTCCATTGAAACAATGCAGGATAGTATCAGCATACCATCTTACAGTAGACACTAATGGTGCTCAAATTGACCAGTCTTGGCTATTTGAAAAGGATGACCTGACATATATAGATATTGCCAAAACTTTTGAGCAGACATATTTTGTCACTGATTATGCTGGTGGTTCTGGTGATAGCGGTGCACTCAATGAACTCACGATAGCTTTTGGTGAAACAATGGACGGAATGCCAGATATTCGCATAACGGTTTCTGAAAATGGCTACATTCAAATCAATGGTAAAAGAGCATATCCGCTTTCTCTTAAATATGCAGGCAAGAGGCTTTACGTACATCTTTTGGGGTGCTTACAGGATGGAGCCGATCTGCAGCAATAAGAATGACTAAGCAGAAGTTCCTGTGGAAGGTAAATGCATAAAAGTTTGCATGGAGGTGATTCCGATGCAGGATAAAAGTGAATCCTTAAAAACAAAGTCAGCCAAACAATTTTAACACTAAGTCCGGAAAATCTTATAAGCTGGAGTATTCTGCAACATTTAGTTATACTGATGGGCAGAGTGAGACCATTACAGGAAGCACCAGTAGATAAATCAAAAATCGAAAGGAATTAATATGAAAGTTGAAAAAATATCTCGCAGACTTTTTTTGAAGTCAAGCAGCATCATGGCATTGTCTGCATTAAGCTTTAATTCTGGAATGACTGTTTTTGCGGACGATTCAGGTGATAGAGAAAATTTCCGTACGGAAGAATACCATAAATACGATTTTGATACTGGAGAAGAATCAATTGAAAAAATTGTATTTGAAACTAATTCCTTGACGGATGAGGAAACAAGTGCAGGCTATTTTCCTAATGGAAAATTCCGAATTTTGATATATTGGATCCTAGTGCGATTGTCGGAAATAACGATATTGTAGTTGTTGATAATCCGGCATCATCACCATATTGCAGCACTGTCTGTTTGCAAATAACAACTAGTAGTGGCGGCACCAATTACGGCTCCGGATTTATGATTGGGCCAAATGCGCTTGCAACGGCGGCGCATAATCTTTACAGTATAAAGGATAAAGCATATGTTAAGTCGGTAAACGTAGCGCCTGCACGTTCTGGCAGCAGTAAACCCTATGGAAGCGAAAATGTTTCGGCAAGTTCGATGACTGTTAGTAGTTCTTATCTTGCCGGAAAATCTTCGGAGGATTGGGCTATTATTACACTCAAAAATAATCTTGGATCAAAAACCGGATGGTTGGGGTTGCATTGGCAATCCAATAACTATTCGTCATCACAATTGGTGTATGCTTACGGCTATCCGAGTCAGATAAACGGAGTAGATGCTAAATATAAAATGTGTAAATCCTCCGGCCATATAAAAAGTCAAACGTCTAAATATCTCAAAGGCGATTGGGATCTGACAGGTGGATTTAGTGGCGGCCCACTTGTGGAATACATTTCCGGATCTGGATATGTGGCTATTGGAATTCATAAAGATGGAAGCACAGTGGATGGCTCACAATATCCAACTTCTTATACAGGCGCTTTGCGAATAACGCAGTCGTTATATACGCTATTTCTTTCTTATAGAGGCGAATAAAATGACAAAGAAAGTGGTTTTCAGCATTTGCACTGCAATGATAGTAGTTTTTTCCTTTGGGTTTTTCAAAGTGAATTTTTTAGATAGAAAAGAATCGAAGCTCACAGTCACAAATGTGGATTTGCAAGAGAACTGTATCTATGCAATAGCAAAAAACCAGTTGTATGATGCCGATGATGAATACATAATTCATGGAGCATCAGATTATTTGAAAGGGCAAGTTCAACTATCGCAAATTAAAGAAGGCGAAACAATTATCGTGATTTCAAATGGAAAAGTTTTACAATCAGATCCATACCAATTTGATACGATATATAGCATTCGGCCACAATGATTGCGCTTCCGAAAAATACACAAATGATAGTTATGTAAGGCGGCAAATGCCGCCTTGAAATCAGATGGGTTCGGTATCTTCCTCGCCGGGTTCTTCCGGTTCATCCTCCACAGGAATCTCAAAATCGCCCTTGTCCTCGGTGTAATTTGCATCAGGGTCAAGGGCTTCTTTTTCGGCCTGCTTTTTCTGCTTCTGCTTCGCAAAGGCATAGAAAACGCCGCCTGCCGCCAGCGCAATCAGCACGACTACCCCCAGAAAGCCCGATGCGATCTTTGTGACCTTGTTTTCCTTGGACTGCTCCGTGCCGGATGCCGCCGCTTCTTCTGCGGCTTTCTTAGCTTCTTCCTCGGCTTTCAGCCTGTCCTGTTCCGCCTGCGCCGCCGCTTCCTTTTCGGCGGTATAAGCGTCCGCATCTTCTTCCTCCATAAGAGCCAACAGGTCGGCTTCGTCCACAAGGTTCATAAAGTGAACGGTCTGCTGCCCCTTGGCGTTGCGGTCAATGACCAGATAAAACGTGTTGCCAGACTTCGACACCAGCGTGATAAACTGCTGACCGCTGCCATCCGAGTAACTTGTGTGGTAATCGTCCACCAGCGTCAGATTGCCCTCCGGGGTCAGGGCACCAGAGGTTTCGTCCGTGACGGTGACAGTATCCTCCTCCACGACTTCCGGCAGAACCGGCTGCTCTACCGGGGCGCTTCGCCCTCAAAGGCAAAAACGGGAGCCGCCATGCCAGCGCACAGTGCCGCCGATACCAGCAGCGCACCCAGTTTCTTAATCTTCATCTGTATCGACCTCCTTCTCAAAAGTTGCACCCACAGCAGACAGCGCAGCCGGGGTCGGGGTAGTGGTGGCAGACTGCCGCAGCAGGGCGGCAAGCTGTTCCGGCGTGACCTTTGCAGTCCGCACCATCTCGTTGACCTCGGCGGAATCCTCCTCCTGAATGCGCCGTTCCAGAATCTCGATGCGGTTGTTCAGCTTGATGCGGCGTTCCTTCTCTTTTTCCAGCATCGCCCGCAGCTTATCCGATTTTTCGCTCATAATACTCCTCCAATCATTTTGAAAGCCGTCCGAACCCGGCGAGATGCTTCTCCCAGTAGGACGAGTGAATGTTTGCGTACTTGATGGGGTCTCCGGCACTGACCATCATGCCGTTGCCCAGATAGATTCCGGTATGGCTCATGCGGGAGTGTCGTAGGTGCCCTTAAAAAAGACCAGATCACCGGGCTTTGCTTCGGCTTCGGAAATGTGCTGGCTTTTCTGCCATAATCCGTTGGCGGTCGTTCTGCCCACATCGTAGCCGTTCTGGTTGTACACCCAGCAGACATAGCCGGAACAGTCGAACCCGGTTTCCGGGGTGGAACCGCCCCAGACGTAAGGTGTGCCCACATACTTTTGGGCTTCCTTGTAGATGGCGGCAAATTCCTCGTCTGTCAGGGCTTCTGCCGGAACCTGATAATCAATGCCGGGTGTGCCGGAGCCATCGGAGCCACCGGGCGGCAGACCGCCGTTGAACAGATAAGGCCGACCACCCAGCGTATCCTGAAAGATCTCATAGCGTTTCCACTGGTCGTTGTTCCAGTTCCTCCCGGATAACCACTTCCAGCCCTTTATTCAACCAATTTGGTGTGGAAGATGCGGTACTCATAGCACCTGCGTAGGGACTGGGATTCCTGCCGGACTGATGACCCAGACGGTCTTATACCGTATCTGCACC
>ENA-OQCX01001407-OQCX01001407.1-human-gut-metagenome-genome-assembly--contig:-NODE-1407-length-10957-cov-2.537027_pt1 | contig 10957 bp, 11 predicted proteins | sample MGYA00242762_ERZ504587 | MGnify/ENA primary metagenome ERZ504587 (study PRJEB26092, sample SAMD00036337) | human gut metagenome | host: Homo sapiens | study: EMG produced TPA metagenomics assembly of...
TAAATTGCCTCTTGTAAAATACACTGTAATCCTGATTTCCATACACCTGTCCGCCAGTCTCTACAGCATAGAGGATTTTCTTCATGACTTCCTTCTGGCTGCTGCTGAACTTTGAATTAGAAGAAGAGCTTTTTGGAGTTGTCACTGTATTGCTCTGCTTTAAAGTACCAAGATATTTTACATTTCCGGCTTTTTTGTAAGGTCTTACCGTATATACGTACTTTGTACCTGCGGATACTTTCTTATCTGTGTAAAATGTTTTTGAAGAACCGACATCTGCTGCCAGACTCCAGTTTCCGTTGTTTGCCTTCCGGTAAATACGATATCCGTCTGCTCTGCTTACAGCCTTCCACGCAATATTGATCTGGCTGCTGGATGCCGCTTTAATTGTTGATGATGTTCCATCTGGTCTGGTTGCTCCGAGAACGGCAGTATATTTACTGAAAACGTATTTTCCATTTTCTCTGCGGTATGCTCTTACTGCATACTGATAGGTTTTTGCCACCGGAAGACTTCTGTCCAGGTAAGATGTTGTACTTCCTGATGTTACCTTACGGTAAATCTTAAAAGGTTTTCTCAGAGACTCTCTTCGATATATAGTGTAGCCACTGGCACCTGAAATCCTGTTCCACTGAATTTTCAGTGCACGTGTCCCTGAAGCAGTTATAGATGTCTTAACTGTCTGATTCGTAATGCTGGATGCCGCATTTACAGATACTCCGCTTCCCAATAGCAGTGTCAGCATAAAAAGCACTGAAAGTCCATACATCTTGCATCGTTTATGTAACCTTGCTCTTTTCATATTCTGTTCCTTTCCAATACCCCACTGGTTTTTGTTCTGTCTGTCAACTTCTCCACGGAATATTGTAATAAATTCTATAAAAAAGCAAGTATATTTTACATTTCTTTTAAATTTGTTACATTTATCTTACATCGCCTACAAAAAACAATGCCATTGTTCCAGGACCGGAATGCGCCCCGATTACTGCTCCGACATCATTAATCAGTTCTGTTGTGATCTGATATTTTTGTTTGATTTTACGGGCAAGAAATTCTGCTTCTTCACGGCAGTCCCCATGACTGATAAAATCATATTACATGATTTTGCATAACTTCCAATCTTACGATCCATCAGATCTGCGAGTTCGAGAAGAGATTTTTTCCTTCCCCGTACTTTTCCTATCGGAATCAGCTTTCCTGCATCATCCACATGGAGAATTGGCTTGATATTCAACATTCCTCCCAGAAACGCAGTAGTTCTGGATACCCGGCCGCCACGATAAAGATGATCCAGATCATCTACCGTAAAAAGATGCACAATATTTCTTTTGTGTGTCTCAACCCAATTCGCAACATCCTCTATACTGCCGCCCTTCTCTTTGCGCTCCTGTGCAAGATAAACCAAAAGTCCCTGTCCAAGAGATGCCGATAATGAATCCAGCACCAGAACACGCCGTCCGGGATATTCCTGCATCAGTTCTTCTGCCGCGATCCGGCAGCTGTTGAACGTACCGCTAAGACCCGAAGAAAACGCAATGTGCAGAATATCTCTCCCGTCTTAAGATACGGCTCAAAAAGTGCTCTGGCACTCTCTGGATTGACCTGTGATGTTGTCGGCATACTTCCTGCACGCATTTTATTATAAAATTCTTCCACCGGAAGGAAATTTCCCTCTGTGTATTCCTTTCCCTCCAGGTATAGCTTAAGTATGTGCAGCCCACCTCATGATTCTTATAAAAATCCTCTGGAAGGTCGGCATTATTGTCTGTTGTGATATATAATCGTTCATAGCTGGTCCTTTCCGGCTTCTCACCATGTTTCAGACTCTGGTTGCATTGTTATTTTATCATACCCGGCGTCATTGCACCACTACATTTTTGTCATTCAGGATCTTCAGTGCCTCCTGAAGCTGGTTGTCCTCATCATGGCTGATCTCTGTTTCGTTTACGAGAGATGCATCCAGTTCCACTTCCACATCCGGCTCAATTCCTGTCTTGTTGATTGAATTTCCATTCGGCGTATAATAATTTGCCACGGTCAGCTTTACTGCACTTCCGTCACTTAACTGACGGATCGACTGCACCACGCCCTTTCCGTAAGTCGTCGTTCCTACGATCGTTCCGATTCCATAATCCTTGACTGCTCCTGCAAAGATTTCAGACGCACTGGCACTGTTTCCGTTGACAAGGACCGCAAGTGGCATGTCAGAGGATTTTTGCCATCGCAGGTTTCCTCGCTCCGGTTTCCGTTTTTGTCTTCTGTATAGACAATCAGACCTTCCGGAAGGATATCTCTCAGAATGTCGCAGACAATATTCAGAAGGCCTCCCGGGTTGTCTCGAAGATCAACGATCAGTCTGGTCATTCCCTGATCTTTAAGGTCTGCAAACGTTTCCTCATACTGCTGCGCCGTCACGCCCTTAAATTCTGTGATCTGAATATATCCGGTATTTTCGTCCAGCATCTCTCCGAAAACAGATGGAAGTTCCACGTCGCTTACTTTGACAGTGATCTCCTGTGTATCCTCTCCCTGCCTCTGTACAGTGAGGACAACGTCTTCGTCCTGCTTTTTCTTTATCATAGAAACAACATCACTTAATTCTGCATCTGTGATATTCTCTCCGTCAATTGCGGTGATCACATCACCGGCTTTGATTCCCGCTTCTTCTGCAGTACTTCCCTTATAACACTCCACGATCTGCACTCCACCGGCCGCATTTTGCTGCATGGATACTCCGATTCCAACGTAGGATCCTTCTGTTGTTGCATTTTCCTGATCGTATTGTTCTTTCGTATAATACCTGGAATACACATCATCCAGCCCGTAGATCAGTCCGGCATACACCCCTTCCTTCAGATCATCTGTACTGATATCTCCCAGATATTCCTCGTCGATCATATTTTCCAGATATTTTACTTTCTGTGTAAAAGATACATCTGAAAGGATCTCTCCCGAACGGTAAAACTGTACTGCCCTGATACCGCCTCCTGCAAGTATTGTCAGAACAACTCCCGTTGCCACGCCCTTCATGTATGTCCCGTGTTTCATCTTATTATTCACCTTTCCCCGGAATCAGAGAACGCACCGCTGGCGCTCCTCAACATGCAATGTAACAAGATATGCGGCCTATGAGTTCTGTCCTCAGCTTAAGAGGCTCAGCTTCATACGCCGCATATCAGATATTCAAATATTTATATTTATACTCTTAAATGCTTTCTTGAAGTCAGGAAACTTCCGATCAGGCCGATTCCGATTCCAAGTGCCAGTCCCATAGGAAGCAGTGTCTGGTAAATTTTCCATACCGGAATAAAGTCTACCACTCCTGTGAGGACATTGAAACGTGTCAGAATGTATTCTACTGTTGTGTTGTAAATGAAATATAAGGCGGTAAGCGGAATTGCCGCGCCGATCACTCCAAGTACCATACCTTCCAGCAGGAACGGTGCCCGTACAAAACCGTCTGTCGCACCGATGTACTTCATGATCCCGATCTCTTCCTTACGGACTGCAATACCAACAGAAACCGTGTTGCTGATCAGGAAAATAGAAATGACCAGAAGGATCGCAATGATGATCATAGATGCGTAAGATGCCAGCTTGTTAAAGTTTCCAAGTGTGTTGGCTGCTTTTTCTGACTGCTCTACATCACGCACATGATCCAGTCCCTGTATGTAGGCAACCAGTTCTGTCTGCTTCTCGATCTGATTGAGGTAGACCTGATAGTTGGACGAGTTTACCAGCGGGTTGTCATCCTTAAATCCATTTGCCGCATCAGAACCCTGGAAATACTGATCTTTAAATTTCTGCCATGCCTCGTCTGCGGATTCAAATTCAATTCTCTCCACTTCCGGACGCGCCTGGATCAGATTGCCTACTTCCTGCATCTGCTCCTCTGTGGTTCCTTCATCAAAGAATACGGTGACCGGAACTTCCTGTTCCACCTTATGTGCAATATTATTGACGTTTGTCACCATTGAATAAAAAACTCCTACCAGGAAGATGCAGGCTGCCATGGTCAGGATGGATGCCAGTGAAAACATCCAGTTTCTCTTTATGTTTATAATACCCTGTTTCAGAGTATACCAGATTGTACTAGGCCTCATGATATCCTCCTTCTTTTTCGTCACTGACGATCACACCATCATGCATCGTAAGTACTCGTTTCTTCATCGCATTTACGATTTCTTTGTTATGTGTTACCACCAGTACCGTCGTGCCTTTCTCGTTGATCTGCTCCAGAAGTTTCATGATCTCCTCAGAAGTCTTAGGGTCGAGGTTTCCTGTCGGCTCGTCTGCGAGAAGGATGTCCGGGCGGTTTACGAGTGCTCTCGCGAGGGCAACTCTCTGCTGCTCACCACCGGACAGCTCATCCGGAAAAGATTTGTATTTCTCGGCAAGTCCGACTTCCTGCAGTACTTCCGGCACACGCTTGCGGATCACCTTGGTCGATCTTCCAATAACGCGCTGTGCAAAAGCTACGTTCTCATATACGTTGCGGTCCTTGAGAAGTCTGAAATCCTGGAACACAACGCCCAGTTTACGACGATATTTCGCTACACGGCGGTGTTTCATCTTCTCGAGACGCTCACCACTTACGATCAGCTGACCGCTGGTGCAGTCCAGTTCTTTCATAAGAAGCTTGATCAGGGTAGACTTACCGGATCCACTGCTTCCTACAACAAACACGAACTCACCTTTATCAACATGCAGATTCACATGGTTAACGGCCGGAAGCCCTTTGCCATATGATTTGCTCACATCTATCAGATCAATCATCCGTTCCTCCTTCTTGCGCAAAAATGCTGCCAGAATCTCCGGCCAGCATTTCACTGCATTCTGCTGCATAAATAGTTTAATGTTTTTGTAACATTGTTGTAACATATCTTTTGGCAGAATGCAAGCATTTTTGTTGAATTCATAAAATTTTCACGATTTTAGTACTCAAGTGTCTCCATATACTTCATGTATCTTACAACCATCAGTGCGATCTTAAATGTGATTGCATCCTCAAACACACGAAGATCAAGGCCTGTGCTCTTCTGGAGTTTGTCCAGGCGGTATACCAGAGTGTTTCTGTGGATGTAAAGCTGTCTGGATGTCTCGGAAACATTGAGGCTGTTCTCGAAGAACTTGTCAATGGTGACCAGAGTTTCCTCATCGAAGTCATCCGGTGATTTGTTCTCAAAGATTTCCTTGATGAACATCTTACACAGCGGAATTGGAAGCTGGTAGATCAGACGGCCGATTCCAAGAGAGCTGTATGCGATGACATCCTTCTCTCCAAAGAAGATCTTACCTACATCAAGTGCCATTCTTGCTTCCTTATAGGAACGGGAAACTTCCTTCAGTTCATTTACGATCGTTCCATATGCGATATGTGTTTCTTCGTTCTGGTTCAGTCCGAGAGTATCAAGGATCGCATGAGACAGTTTGTCCAGGTCTGCATATCCCTCTCCCTCCTCAAGTTCCTTGACGATAATGATGCTCTTCTCATCAACAGCAGTAATAAAGTCCTTGCTCTTGCCACCAAAGAAACTCTTCACGCTCTCCATGGAACTGTGATCCTTCTCCTGCTGAAGTTCCAGGATCATAACTGCACGGCGTACATCTGCATCGATGTGCAGTTTCTTGGCGCGGTTGTAAATATCTACGAGGAGCAGGTTATCAAGAAGAAGGTTCTTGATAAAGCTGTCCTTGTCAAATCTTTCCTTATATGCAACGATCAGATTCTGGATCTGGAACGCTGCCAGTTTACCGATCATATAGGTGTCCTCATCGTCTCCATGAGCGACCAGAATATATTCCAACTGATAGTCGTCACAGACCTTGAAATACTGGAATCCCTTGACGAGCTGACTGTCAGCCTGGGATTCTACAAACGCCTGGATGTCTCCCTGCTGTATTGAAAAATCTGAAAATGTCGTTGCGAGCACCTTTCCCTCGGTGTCAATAATGCAGAATTCTGTCCTGGAGATTTCCTTTAATCCTTCCAGTGTATTCTGAAGTACCTGATTTGATATCATCTGCCTACATCCCTTCTCGCTTATTGTGCGTTTTCTCTTGTTATCCCCATATCAACCTGAATATTTACTATATTTTAATACAAAATCACCAAAAATAAAAGAGGAAAACACAACTTTTTTACAACTTTTTGTTTATTTTTGCTATTTTTCGAGGAATCCTTCGCCATGGACCTCTCTCGCATCCCCAACGATCACGAACGCATTCGGGTCGATCTCATCGATCATTTCCTTGAGATGTACCAGTTCTTTCTTTCCGACTACGCAGAAAAGCATCAGTTATCCTGTCCGGAATACATTCCCTTCGCAGAGATTCCGGTAATTCCGCGGTCAAGATCCTCCATTACCATGCGTGAAACTTCATCCGGCTTCTCTGTGATGATGTAGACAGATTTGGAGAATTTAAGACCTTCGATGATGCCGTCGGATACTTTTGTGACGAGATATACTGCAATGATCGCATAAAGTGCACGCTCTACCCCAAATACATACATGCCGACCAATACAACTGCTCCGTCAACAAACTGCATGATCTGCGCGATCGAATAATGTCTCATAAAGTTCTGGATGATTGCCGCAAGAAGATCGGTCCCGCCTGTCGTTCCTCCCCCAAGGAACACAAGACCGATCCCTACACCCTGCAAAAGACCTCCATATAATGCCACGAGAAGAAAATCTCCGGACAGTTTCCATGCCGGAAGGACTGCCAGCCAGACAGTCAGAGAGAGATCTCCCAGAAGTGCTTTTTTTACAAAGGCAACTCCTTTTATTTTGGCCGCGAGAAGAAACACCGGAATGTTTAATACAAGGTTTGTTACCCAGAGAGGAATTCCATTTCCGTATAAACTCTTTGTTCCTGCTTTGACCAGGATTGCAATGCCTGAAAAGCCTCCCGTTACCAATCCTGCCGCATCAAAACAGGAAGTGATCGCGGTTGCCATCAGTGCGGTTCCAACGATGATCAGCAGATATTCCATATACCATGGTTTTTTGCCCGTAATTTTCATAAGTTCTCCTTTCTACTCTCCTATCGCTGTACTGTAATAAAGTATCCCTTAACCAAAAGAACGGGATACAGCGATTTGGCTGTTTCCCGTTCTTAGTGTGCCCTACTTGGAAGGCTTGTTTGCAAATTTTATGAAATGATAGCTCTCAACGATCTGGAAATATTTGACGATCCTCGGATAAAGCGGCTCTGCTGCCTCCCCGAACTCGTCCTTGACCAGTGCTGCGATATCAGCAACGGTACGTTCTCCATCGATCAGAGGCCAGATAAATGTCCCCTGCTGATCCAGATGTACCTTGGTGAACTGCGGTTTGTTGAATACCTTCTGGGCAATCTTGTTGAACAACCCTGTATTCTCGACTTTGAGCACGATACGGTCCCTGCGGTCTGTAAACCACTGAAGTTCCTCTGCGCGCACCGGGATCAGATCCAGATAGTTGATATCCAAAACTTCTTTTTTGCTTTTTTATTCTGTTTTTTCATCAGGCTTTTTTCTTTTTCCATAAGGAGAATTTAAGCAGTGTAAGGATCATGATAACCATGAGGATAACACCACCGATGTTACCAAAGTTAGCAACACCAGAGATATCCAGCTGACACCTGCAACTGCAAGGATCGCAAGTGCGATACCAACAAGACCCTCACCGGCGATCATACCAGCACAGTACAGAGTACCGTCTGTAACCTGATCGTTCTTTGTCTTCTCATCAACGTTCTTTCTGCCATCCATCAGCATACGAACAACACCACCGATCATGATGGTTGCGTTCAAGTAGATTGGAAGGTAGAGACCGATTGCGAATGGCATTACCGGGATTCTCAGGATTTCCATACCGATTGCAAGGAATACTCCGATGAATACGAGTGTCCAAGGAAGGTTTCCTCCCATGATACCCTCAACGATCATCTTCATAAGTCCTGCCTGAGGAGCCGGAACTTCTGCTCCGCGTATCCCCATGCTGCATCCAGAAGGTAAAGAAACACCACCGATTGCAAGACCGGAAGCAACAACACCGATCAGCTCACCGATCTGCTGTGTCTTAGGAGTTGCTCCAAGAAGGAATCCTGTCTTAAGGTCCTGAGAAGTATCACCAGCGATAGCTGCGATGATACAGATAACAGAACCGATAGCGATAGCTGCTTTCATACCATCGATTCCAGTCTGTCCGCTTCCTTTGATCACCATTGTGGAAATCAGAAGTGTAGCGATCGCCATACCGGAAACCGGGTTGTTGGAGCTACCGATCATACCTACCATACGGGAAGATACAGTTGCAAAGAAGAATCCGAAGATTACGATAAGGAGTGCACCAAGCGGGTTAACCGGGATAGCCGGTACAGCCCAGATGATAGCTACCATTGCAAGGATTCCGATCAGGATAAAGTTCATCGGAAGATCCTGGTCAGTTCTTGCTGTTCCCTTAACAGATCCGCCCTTCATGCTCTTCATGGAATCACGGAATGTGCTGATGATCAGCGGCAGGGATTTGATCAGGGAAATGATACCACCAGTAGCGATAGCACCAGCTCCGATGTATTTAACGTATGTGCTCCAGATTGCAGATGCTCCGCCGTTTGCATACAGGTCAGCGATTGTAGTTCCTGTGCTGCCGGATACAGCCATGTGTCTGGTCCGAACAGACAGATCATCGGATGATGACCATCCATCCTACAAGTGAACCTACGAACATGAAGGATGCGATACGCGGTCCTACGATATAACCAACACCAAGAAGTGCCGGATATACTTCCATACCGAGCTCACCCTTGAGGGATGTAAATGCTGCAGAAACGTCTGCCGGGATCACCTTCAGACCGTCTACTACAAATTTGAATACTGCTGCAAGTCCCATTCCTGAGAATACAGTAGATGCATTAGCTCCACCCTCTTCACCGGCAAGAAGTACGTCTGCGCAGGCAGTTCCTTCCGGATAGAGAAGTGTTGCGTGCTCTTTTACGATAAGAGCGTTACGAAGCGGTACCATGAAAAGTACACCAAGGATACCACCGCAAAGTGCGATCAGAGTGATCTCAACCAGGCTCGGTTTGTCACAGAGACCTTCTTCTGCCCACAAAAAAAGAGCAGGCATTGTGAAGATAGCACCTGCTGCAAGTGATTCACCGGCGGAACCGATGGTCTGTACCAGGTTACTCTCCAGAATGGAGTTTTTCTTCATGATGACACGGATAACACCCATAGAAATAACTGCTGCCGGAATAGATGCAGAAACAGTCATACCGACACGAAGTCCGAGGTATGCGTTAGCAGCACCAAATACGATAGCAAGGATGACACCCATGATCACTGATGTTACCGTCATCTCTGCTGTGACTTTTTCAGCAGGAATATACGGCTTGAACTCTTTGTTCTCGTTCATTGATTTCCTCTCCCTTGTTTTTATTGGTCTATGAACCTCAGACCATTATAACCGACTTTGCTTGTATTAGCAAGGGCGATTTTATGAAATTTTTATATTTCCGTTCGTTTTATTTGACTCTTTTTGGAAATTTTGCACATTTCTGTCTATTATCCATCAATTTCCAGCTGTTTTGTCAGATACCTTCCGACAATCTTCGAGAAATTTTTGATATTACGGATATAGGCAAAATCCTTGCCGAAGATCTTTTTTTCCGTGGCAAGGTCCTTCTCCTCTCCTGCAAAAACACCCAGGACGCTGACATCCAGATTCCTCAGACGGCGAATCTCCGTTGCGGTATCCGCGATCGCTTCTTTTCCCTGATATGGTTTCGGATTTCTCGCATTCGGACGGTTCACCAGCACATCGTAAGGCTTGCCGTCGCTCAAAACGATCAGGATCTTTTTTTTCCTCTTCTCTTGCGAGAAGTCCGTATCCGGCGGTCTTGATCGCCAGTCCGTCCCTGTTGTTGGAAGATGTTACATAATTAAAAATATTCTCATTCGCTGACCGCGGGTCATCGTATTCCCGGAACCGGTGAAGGATCGTATAATCCCAGAATGTACAGAAACTCATCACCCTATGCGGGATCTCGACATTGCTTAGGGCTTCGCTGATGATATATGCCTGAAGTGCCACCTCTCCCTGCCGGCTCATCTGCGAACCGCTCGCATCGATCAGTACATCCACCACGAAATCTGACGCATCCGCCTTGAGCTCTCTTTCAAAAAGTTTCGCATCCTGGCTTCGTCCGACCCGCCACAGCCTCGATGGTACGATCTGTCCGCGGTCAGAAAGGACTGTCTGTGTCTCACTTCTGAGGACAAGAGATTTGCGGAGTGTATCTGTCAGCACAGAAATATTCCGCTTCACGATACGGTGCTTGTCATGGTACAGCCAGATATTCTTGTTCCGCAGGCGCTTCGCGTATTCATACTGGTAATTTCGTTTTACCGGATTCTTAAGGACTCCCTCTGTGAAATAAAGGCTGCAGTCGCTGTGAACGCCCCGGCACATCAGATAGTTGATCTTTTTTTCCTCTGCTTCGCTTAAATAGGTTCTGCCGTAGTTCAGTTCTACATAGGTGTAGGCTTTTTCCAGCATTTCGGGAGTGACTACTGTGATGTTTTTCTTTTTCTGGCGTTTCTGCTCCATCTCTTCTGTCACGGAGCGGTCCTCCATGCCTGCCATGTTGGTCGTCAGTTTCTCGACATAACTCTCAAGTGCTTCCTCATACATCTCCTCAGAGAGAAAATCTTCCCAGGAAAATTCTGTAAGTTCTTCCAGTGTGACCGCCATTACACGTTCCAGACTGCCTCGCCGCTGTTCAAATGCCGGGTCGATCATGGAATTATACAGTTCATCGATGCAGCGGATCAGTTCCATCGTATCCTCTGCCTCGCCGGAACGGATCACCAGATCCATAAACGGCTGAAGTTTCTGTTCGACTCTGTATACGCCTCCGTCCAGTCTCCTGCGGAGCACCGCGACCTTCAGTCTTCCCAGAAAGTCTG
>ENA-OQCX01001408-OQCX01001408.1-human-gut-metagenome-genome-assembly--contig:-NODE-1408-length-10955-cov-10.171130_pt1 | contig 10955 bp, 9 predicted proteins | sample MGYA00242762_ERZ504587 | MGnify/ENA primary metagenome ERZ504587 (study PRJEB26092, sample SAMD00036337) | human gut metagenome | host: Homo sapiens | study: EMG produced TPA metagenomics assembly of...
ATCATGATAAAAAGCAGAGACAGTAAAGAAATAAGACTTAAGGAATTTAGCTATGCGCTGGGGAGAATGGAGAGTTTAAAATCAGGAAATGAGCTGACTAATAAGATAGTTGAAATACAGGGAACCCGGATATACAGCAAAGGAGACAGCGTGCCGGAAATAGAGAGCATAAATACTTTTCTGACAACGATTTCATTTGCCGTGGAGGATTTATTTAATAATACATATGAGGTATTGAATAATTCGTTAGAGCAGTATATAGCCTCTGATGAAGCGATTGGAAAATTATGGGAACAAATACAGAACGATAATGACGAAAAGGGCAGTTCGAACCCATTCAAGGATGTAGTTACTAATTTTCAGTCAGGACATGATAGTAGCTGCCAATTATTTCGGCATGGATATGGAGATAACAATAAATAGGCATGAATGCAACGCATACGGAAAGCAAAATTTATTATGAAGAAACATTAAGTTAAAAAAAAGAAACAACTGAGAGGAGCATAGTAATGGAAGATAGTGAAAAGGTTATTGTAAATTTTGTGAATGAAAATAATGGAAAAAGACATGAATTGGAAATCCCCTTGAATATAACAGCCAAAGCTCTGGTGACTGCATTAAACAAAGCATATAATCTGCAAATTGATGAAGCCAATGAGAATGAATGTTATATGGCCTGTGAGCAGCCAATTGCATTTTTGAAAGGAAACAGGATGCTTGAGGATTTTGGTGTTAGGAATGGTTCGACAATTATATTTGGGAGAAAATGAAAATGGAAAATTATGGATGGTCAATAGAATTAAATCCGGGATATGTTCTGATAATAGGGAATGCACCTGATGCACATATACAGCTTGACAGTGCATATGGTAGAGCTGTGAGAGTAGGATTGCAGGTGAAAGATGATATATCATGTGCTATGTTATCGGAATATAGTTCGTCATACAACACATTAGTAAATGGAAAAAGTATTCAAAGGATTGCAACAGTAAAAAATCATGATTTCATATCAATAGGAGATTTTACTGCATATTACAATAATGGAAAAATTTTCTTTGATTATGGAGCTATCAGAACAAATGGAGTTGAGGTCAGACCGGAGAGCTTGGATATACATACAACATATCCTGTCTTTATTCGTAATACGCGAATACAGGCAAAAAGAGATAAAACTCCAATAGAAATATTAGATCCGGGCACTATTCCGACAAAACCGGAACTCAATCTGGTTACTTCATTGATGCCTTCGATTATTATGTTTGCTCTGGTAGTGCTGCTTAGAGGAGTGATGAGCAAGTCAAATGGAGCTTTTGTTGCATTTAGTATATGTTCCATGGGTGTTGGAGTCTTTACATCCATATTTGGTATTATAAATAAACAAAAGAAGTATAAGAAAGACCTTGCAAAACGAAGAGACACATATCTTGAATACATAGCAAAAAAACGTAATGAGATAGAAGCTGCAAGAAGAGAGGAGTTAGATTGTCTAAACGCTCAGTATTATAGCATAGAGCAGGATATTGAACATATAGAGAATTTTGACCCGGTATTATTTGATCGTATATCTACAGATGAAGATTTCCTTGAAGTGTATCTGGGGAGGGGAAACGTTGAGTCATTGCGACAGGTAGACTATAAAAAACAAGAGAAACTTGAGGTTGGAGATGATCTTAGCAGTCTGCCTGAGCATGTGGCAGGAGAATATATGGATATTGAAAAGGCGCCGGTTGTGATGAGTCTGAAGGATGCTAATGCGGTGGGGGTTGTCGGAGATGCGGATTCGTTGTATTCGATGATGAAGAATATGATTATGGATATTATCAGCAGACAGTATTATGGTGATATCTGTATATATGCATTACTTGATGATAATATCGGAAAGTATAATTGGCTTAGGGGAATAAAAGCTTTGAATAGCTCGAATGGCAATAGAAATATAGTTTGCGATCAGGAAAGCAAAAACAGAGTATTTGAAAATTTGTATAAAGAGCTTTCTATACGAAAAGATGAAAAAGTACATGGCAGATTTAATATAATAATTGTAATGCAGGACTATGGCATAAAGAGTCATCCTATTTCAAAATTTATAGAGCATGCATCAGAGCTCGATACTGTTTTTATATTTTTTGAATCAAAGACGTCTTTGCTGCCATTATATTGTAGCAGAATAATTGATATATTCGACAATGAGAGTGCTATGATATATGATTCGGTCAATAAGACGCAAAAGAAATATTTTGAGTATGAGAATATACCTGATTGGCGTGTACAGAAGGCGGTCAGCATTTTGGAACCGGTGGAGTGTGAAGAAATAAGCCTGGCAGGCTCTTTGCGTAAGAACATATCTTTGTTTGAGCTGCTTGGAATCAACTCGGTGCAGGCATTGAATTTGAAGGAGAGATGGAATTCATCAAAAATATATGAAACAATGGCAGTTCCGTTGGGAGTAAATGTGAAGGATGAGATTGTTTATCTAAATCTGCATGAGAAATTTCACGGTCCGCATGGACTTGTGGCCGGAACAACAGGCTCAGGAAAAAGTGAGATTTTGCAGACGTTTATACTTGGGGCAGCAACGTTATTTCATCCGTATGAAATAGGTTTTGTCATAATTGATTTTAAGGGTGGAGGAATGGTTAATCAGTTTAGAAAGCTGCCTCATTTGATTGGTGCCATAACAAACATTGATGGAAAGGCAATAGACAGATCACTCAGGTCAATAAAGGCTGAACTGCTGAAAAGACAGAATCTGTTTGCACAGCTCAATGTTAATCATATAGATAAATATATAAAGGCATATAAAGAGGGACAAGCAAAAGTGGCATTACCACACCTTGTCATTATTGTAGATGAGTTTGCTGAGTTAAAGGCAGAGCAGCCGGAATTTATGAAGGAGCTGATTAGTGCAGCCAGAATAGGACGAAGTCTGGGAGTTCACCTGATACTGGCAACACAAAAACCGGCAGGACAGGTTAATGACCAGATTTGGAGTAATTCAAAGTTCAAATTGTGTCTTAAAGTACAGACGCAGGAGGATAGTAATGAAGTCTTGAAATCTCCTTTAGCAGCAGAAATAAAAGAACCGGGCCGGGCTTATTTGCAGGTCGGAAATAATGAGATATTTGAATTGTTTCAGTCGGGATATTCCGGCAGCCCCGAGAGCATAAATGGTGAAGATGATACACCGTTTGATATATATGAACTTGATTTTTCGGGAAAAAAGAATTTGGTATATAGCATAAGCTCGAGAATTCAGAGCAGTCAAGGTCACAATTGGAGGCGGTTGTCGAATATGTAGATAAATACTGTAAAGCCGATGGAGTAAAAAAACTGCCGGATATATGTCTGCCTGCGCTGGAAGAAGTGATAGTATATGATGCTGAACTGGCACATAATGATACCCCTCTTTCTATGACTGCTGTAATAGGAATATACGACGATCCGGACAGGCAGAGACAGGGGCGGACAGTAATAGAGATAGGTAACAAAAATACTATTATCATAGGAGCATCGCAGTTTGGCAAGACCAATCTTCTCGAATTGATAGTGAGGAATCTGGCAGAAAACTATTCACCGGAAGAGCTTAGCATATATATTATTGATTTTGCATCAATGGTACTTAAAAATTTTGAGAAGCTGGCTCATGTAGGAGGTGTAGTATGCCCATCTGACGATGAAAGGTTGAAGAATCTGTTTAAATATCTGAGTGAACAGATAGAAGAAAGGCGTGAAAGACTGCTTGAAGCGGGAGTAAGCTCATACACATCATATCGCGAGGCGGGATTTACAGATATACCTCAGATAGTGGTACTCATAGACAATTATACTGCATTAAAAGAACTGTATCTGCAGGATAGTGACATACTGCTCAATCTGTGCAGAGAAGGTGGCTCTGTAGGAATAAGTTTCATTATTTCAAATTTACAGACAACAGGACTGGGATATAAGTATCTGGCAAACTTTTCCGGCAGAATAGCTATGTTTTGTAATGAATCAAGTGAGTATATGACTCTTTATGGAAGCTGTAAACTCAGACCGGATGAGACTGCTGGCAGGTGCCTGACAGAAATTGATGGGGAAATATACGAGTGCCAGACATTTTTAGCGTTTGAGGGAACTAAGGAAATTGAACGTGTTAATAATATGCATGCATTTGTAGATCAGATAAATGCTGTATATGGGGATATCACTGCTGACAAGATACCGGAAATTCCTGAATTGCTCACACCGGACTATGTGGATCACACATTCAGAAGAAAAAATGATGAGAATATTATAGGAATTGCATACGACACAGTCGCCCCGGTTTACACAGATCATAATAAATGCAATATCATAACTATCTCCGGAGCTGATAATATGGGCAGAACAAATTTTATAAAATATTTTGCGTTGCAGATGTTAAACAGCGAAATAGATACTCATATATATATAGCTGATGATTTCAGGCGCAAGCTGTCTGATATCGGTCAGGAAAATGTAAGCTATGATCTGGATCCGGATGAATTTATACAGAAAATAATAATGATAGAGGTTCTCTTAGAGGAAAAATATAAGAGACTCATCCATCAGGAAAATCCGGAAAAAGAAAACACCCTGATCATAATAAACAGTCAGGAGGTATATACAGCGATATCAGATAGCAAGGATGCTCTTAATGCTCTTAAAAATATTATGGGCAAATATAAGGTATTAAATGTGTATCTCCTGTTTGGGGCAGTACCAAATGCACAGATAGCATATGGTTCGCCTGATATATATAAAATGATGAAGGAGACTAAAAGCATACTGTTTTTTGATAACCTGGATAATTGCAAGATAGTGGATATACCGCTGGCTATAAAGAGAAAGAATCAAAAGAAAATCGAACCGGGTGATGCATATTATATATTCGAGGATGAGGTCAGTAAGGTAAGGATACCACTGGTCTCAGATTAAAACTGATATGATTGCATAAGCAATTATATATAAAATATTATTTAAAGGACAGTTGATGGTAACCTGGAACCAATAGAAGGTGCTGAATTGCATAGGGTAATTGATTCAGAAGATTCTATCGTAGCTATTTTTGATGGCGAACATTTCAGAGAGGTGAAAAAATGATAAAAAATGGAAAATATGCTTATTATAAAGGAAATGAATATAAATTTTCAAGAGATGCTGATGGTAATTATATTATTATAACATCAGATCTAAAGAAAACTGATTGTACATTTAAAGATAAATATAATACAGGAGTATACAGTAAATTAGTGAATATATCAGATGTAGATGAAATTTACAAAATTGCAACTTATGGAAAGGTGAATGAAGAGAGGGTTTCAATTATAAAGGAAAAAAACGGAGAATATTTGGTTAGTACAAATGACTGTAAGATAGGGGAAAAGCTGAAGTTGGATCGAGTTGACAAATATGCATATGAGGGATGGTTAAATTCAAATATAGTAAAGCTTGATGAGGAAAAACAAGTTATAAAATAATTGGTTTACATGAGCAGTTGGATCAGGAGCTATTGAATTTTATTACAACAATCCAAAATCAGGAAAGTAGTACCGTAACAGCGCTGGAGAATTCTGTAGACTTATTAATTTCGAGCCTGAACAGCTGTATTGCAAAAGTAGGGTTGAACCAGGGAACAATTGCAAATTATGAAAGCAACAGCTTTTATACAGATAAGGACGTGTATGCACTTGCCAATATCAGTGAATTGTTTTAATCAGCAGCATGAAGACAATAAAGATGTATATGATGCAATCTGTGAAGCGGAACAGAACCAAAAGGATGCAGCGGAAGAACGTGAGACGCAGGGAGTGTGGAAGACCGTTGCCGGAGTCGTATTGGTTGGTGTTGGGGTGGCATGTATTATTGCAACTGCAGGTGCAGCGTCGCCCATTGTTGCAGCGGTTGGAGTAGCTATGGGAACCGGAATGACTATTTATGGAGTCGCAGATTCTGCGGAAGGTGCCCAGGATATTTATTATGGAAGCATCGGAGATATTGACAGTACCGCAGTAAATGATTTAAAATATGCGGTATTCCAAGGAAATGAGGAAGCATATTATCTGACAGAAAGTGTCTTTGCATTTGCAGCATCCGCAATGATTCCGATCGGTCAGGCGGCCTCAGCAGGAAACCTGACATTTCGAAGTGGAGCAACAATCGTTGCAAAAGAAGGAATTGCAACAGCAGCAGGTGCAGGAGCCCAGAAGTATACGACGGATTTAACTGGAAACCAGACTGCAGGAATGTTAGCAGGTATGGCAGCAAGTATGGCAACTGCGAAAGGACTGAATGGAATTGAAGCAGGAGCGAAGAAACTGGCGAAACCGAAGCTTGGAGATGTGGGAACTGACGGTGGCGCAGTATTAAATGATGCGGATGTGGGTTCGGCTGTAGAGGGTGGAAGTACATCTTCTTATTCAGGAGAAGAATGGTGTAGATATTTTAGGGAAACTTATGGCTCAGACAAAGTAGTATGGGAAAATGCAACGCCATCTCAGTTGGCACGAAGTTGGCAAGGAACTGGAAAATACATAGGAGTTGATGATTATGTAGATACTGTTGTTAAAAAAGGGACAATACTGTACAGAGGAGAACCAAATGGAACAGAGTATTTTACAACATTGGATGCCATTGAGCAATCTGGAGGAGATGCAACTAATGTTTTTGAAGGATTGCAGGTTGAAAAGCATCCTATACATGGGTATAGGGGGGGGGAGATGCAAGGATATGTCTTTAATGAGGAAATAGCGAGTGCATATGGAATAACTAATGCAAATCCGCAATTTGGAAAAGGAGGGTTGCCACAATATTTTGTACCAAATGCAAATGATTATATACAAAAAGGCATTTTAGTTAAGGTTGATAATATTACATTAAGAAAGTAGGAATTTTAGATATGATAGATGTTACGAATGGTGAAGTAAGTACGCGAGAAGGATTAGTTATCGGGCCCAATTATTCATTTGATAAATTTAAAACAACAAAATTTTATAATGGACAAGATGGAGTTAGAATAATTTATTTAGACGAGCATCAAACGATTTATGGCAGGCAATTTATTATGAGTTTATTCTTTCGAGATGGAATAATTTATATGGTGTCTTTAATTTGTTGTGATGAAAAATTTTCTGAATCAAACGAGAGAGACAGAAAAAAGATACATGATAAAATTTTAACAGAAATGGGATTACTTCAAGGTGAAAAATATCAATGGGGAAAGATTGTATCAGAATATGACGTTAGAAGCAATATTAGTAGTATTAACATATATTATACTTAATTATGGTTATACTTTAGGACTTTCTTAGAAGTAAAATCTAATAAATCCAACTACCTCCATAACCATTGCCGAAGGCAAAACTTTTCGGTGACCGATTACTATAAATTGAGTCAGAATTCCGTAGAGGAATTCATAGGTTAAAGCGAAATTTGCCCCTAGGTATACGAAAGAACAAAACTTCATAACGAGGATGATAAATGAATCAGTTAGAAATACCAGATATTAAAGCTAAAATTACAGTGACGTGAAAAGATTTTTTATGGAGTGGATGTCGACCAGCTCATAGTGGCGGTCTCTATTTGACAACAGGATTACATACATATAAGAGAATACAGGAGGAAATCAAGTTATGGGAATTTTTGATGCGTTTAAAAAGAAGGAGAATGATGAGCCGGCAAGCTTTGTGCTTGGAGTTGAGGACAGGTTTGCTCTCTTGAACACAAAGGATATTGTGGTTGTGGGCTATGTGAAGGGAACTGTGAGAGTGGGGGCAGCAGTCTACGTAACCAACTTCTCGGATGACGAGGAGGGGGAAATATTACTGACGACAGTGCTTGGAATAGAGCTTGAACCCGGGAAAAGGCAGATGAGGCCAAGGATTGTCATGTGGGATTAAAGCTGGAGTGCGCGGCAGATTTTCCGTTTCGATGTGGTACTGTGCTTTATTCGAGACAGGCAAGCGTATCCGATGTTCATGATGCATATGTGAAGGCGTTGGGTAATCAGATGGTCTTTCACAGACAGATCGAGCTGACACAGGACGAGCTTGACCGTATGAGCATCACGGACGGTGCAGAAATGTGGCGACTGTATAGCTGGTATAGATGCAAGGTACTGCCGACAGCTACTGATGCAGATAGAGCGAAAGATATGCAGAAGATAGCAAAGCTTGCAGAGGCAATTGTGACCAAAATGCTCTCTGTATCACAGATATATTGTGTATACAGCAAAATAACCGGTGAACCGGCCATGTTTTCAGAAACGGTTGATCAGAAAGATGGTACTTATATGTGTACACCACCGGATATATGGATACTCACAAAACCCTATAAGGATGTGATAGGAGCAACATTCCCAGCTGAAAAATACGAAATAAGAGAGATAAAAAACGATCAGAGCAATGCGATAAGCGACTTTTTTGGAAGCATTTTTTATATGAATGGAGCCTGCGGAGTGCGTGTGGTCAATAGTAATACCTCGATATCGGCAGAGAAGATAGTCGAAAAGCCGGATTTTAGCAATCTTCCAGAGATAAACAGACCGGTTATGAATCCGGATCTGGAGAGATGGATTTTACTGATAGCGGAGCTTGGACACCCAGATACACCGGATAAGGAGCTGATCTATAAGCTATATTTTTCTTTCATGTCGAGAGAGCTTGTGAAAGCAAAGTTTTTAATTCCAATGAAGGCAGACAACGATATGCCAAGTCCCGACGAAAATGGCAAGGTGGTAATTGAGAAGGATACGACCATTGCACTGGCTACGATTGAGGGTAAACATGGTCGTCCTGCGGTGCGTATGTTTACAGATTGGAAGAGGCTGCGACAGGGCATGAAGGGCGAGGGTTGGAATGGATTTATACACCGATAGAAGGCATGATAGGCTCGTTTGACTGTGCCATAAATCTCACGGAGTATGACAAGGCTGGCTGTTATATAGATGAGGAAATGTTTAGGGGATTTAACTGATTTAACCGAGAATTGGTTAGATAAAGTTAGTATTGCCATAAAATAGAGATACTGAGGAAAAATATGTGAAAGGAGTGTGCTTATGGGGGTGGCAACAACTGTACGAGATGCTGCTAATATCAAACGCGCAAATGAAAATGAAACAAGACGAGAAATGATTGCTTCCTAGTATATTACCATGCCAGGCATCCCTTCTTCAGAAAAGGAACAGTTAGAAAAATCTTTGAGATACAATCTTTGGGCAAGCTTGATTCGTTTTATTGTTCTTAATTTTGTCCTTACATGTGTATGGTTTTTTGGGTTTGGTCTTGGATTTGATGCGATTAAAGCTGCAACAGGCCAGCAATTAAAAGGAACTATGACTGTGACAGGTGTAGTTCAGGAGGATGGACTTACATTATCTGTTAAGGATCCGAATAAAGGAAAGCACGTTGTCTATTCATTGACTGATCTTGGGGTAGATCCCACTGGATGGTCTTACGGAGGACGTCTTAACACTTACTGGTCTAAGGATGAAGATAGTGGAGATTACAGTATCATCGCAGTTATACCGGAGAAAGAAGCCTCTCGTATACAAGGATTGGAAGACGCAATTCTTATGACAGGATATTTTTCTATAATTGTAATAGGGCTGCTTATATTTTTTGTTCGACGTAGAAAATATACCTCATGGTATATTCCATTTTATTGGCGAATGGAGAAGTTTTGTTCAGAAAACCAGATCTACCAGATGTATCCAGGATATAATACAGAAGAGGCATTTATTGCCTATGGAAATGAGCATGCTGATACTTTTTCGCGGCAGTTTGCAGCTACACAGTTAACGGAGATGGAAAAGAAGAAAAAGAAACGAGAAATCGTAATCGGAGTTGTTTCAGCATTAGCTATTATGGCTGCTATCATTCTAGTAATCTGTCTGGGAACCACTATTCAGTCAATTGCTGACAACAGAAAAAATGACGACAGAACAGTGAAGGTACTTGAAGAACTTCAGACTGCAATTGATGGTGGAGAAGAACCATTAGGAGAGGAATCCGAGCGTTATAATTTTGCTAATATAGTGAGCAGAGCACGTGAGAGTTTTCCAGATGAAGATGTTTATTATAAACTGGTTACTACGGATGACTATGTGGCATTGATTATTACGACAAAAAAGAAGACAAATGTTTATATTGACAGATATACTCCGGTTGAAGGAGCAGTTGGCGATTTAAATACTATCTACAAACTGGAGATTTCGATGGTATCGAATGTAATACAACCATATGATGTGTTGAACAATTATACAGGTATTCTTTATAAATGATTTTTGGGTGAAAAGTCTGCTTTAAATACGATGATTCCCAAAAAGAAACCATAGTAACCAAAATAGCTGATAATCTAAATTTCCAGAAAACTATTTATATCCACATTGATGATAAAGAGTTCCCCAATGGTTCTGTGGAAAAGAAAGCAAAATTGTTCGGTTATGGACTTGGCTCAATTTTCCTGGTAATAGGAATTGTATGCATAATGAGCTTGTTTTAAAAGGGGTATAAGATGAGTAATAAATTATATAAAGAAGATACAAAAAAGAAGAAAATACGGAGGACTTTTCCTTGTTTGGTTCTGCACAGGACTTTGGCACGGTGCAAGCTGGAACTTTGTTTTCTGGGGACTTTACTATGGAATGTTCATATTCTTTGAAATGCTCATAGGCAAAAAGCGCATGAAGAAAATGCCTGTACCCCTTGCACATATCTATACAAAGCTTGTTATTTTCATAGGCTTTCGGAATATTCTATTTTGAGAACCTCGCTCGCTGGGTACGTTCTTCAAGGCACTTGTTGGCGCAAATGGAAACAAGCTGACCGACACAGTTACACAGCACCTTTTCATGAACAATATCTGGCTTTTGCAGCGCAGTGCTTTCACAATGCCTGTTATACCAAAGATCAAAGAAAAGGCGCTCTCTGCAAAGGGTACAGCCTATTTTATGCAGG
>ENA-OQCX01001411-OQCX01001411.1-human-gut-metagenome-genome-assembly--contig:-NODE-1411-length-10938-cov-3.834613_pt1 | contig 10938 bp, 17 predicted proteins | sample MGYA00242762_ERZ504587 | MGnify/ENA primary metagenome ERZ504587 (study PRJEB26092, sample SAMD00036337) | human gut metagenome | host: Homo sapiens | study: EMG produced TPA metagenomics assembly of...
TGTTTTCATAAGAAGCAGCTGCCGACAGTCGGCATCGGAAGAAATGCAGCGACGGAAACGTCGGAAGCATGAGTACGATGGAAGACGCTGACACCTGGAATGATCAAAGAGCTCAATGCCGGAGATGAAGTCCAGGTCGTAAATCCGACCGGCCAAGGAAGTGACGCTACATCGTTCACGAAGCTGCAGCAGCGCATGATCGGAGCCGGTCAGGGACTCTCATATGAGGCGACATCCCGCGACATGAGCGAGACTAACTACGCATCCGCAAGACAAGGAGCGATCGAGGATGAGATGACCTACCAGGAGGAAGTCGAAGCAATTCTGGCCATTCTCGATGAGATTTATGAGACATTCGTGATCAGCTGCTATCTGGCAGGACTGATCAAGGTAAACGGAGACTTCTGGACAAAGAAGGATGACTACCTGGAGCACGGATGGATCAAGAGCCCTAAGAAGTGGATCGATCCACTGAAGGAATCCAGCGCAAACAAGACCGCGCTGAATACCGGCCAGAAGACGTACAAAGAGATCGCTGCCGAGAACGGCCGCGACTGGAAGCAGCAGATCGATGACAACCTGGAAGTAATCGAGTATGCGAAAAAGAAAGGCTATGACTTAGGAGGTGTGATATTCGATGGCAAACTCGGATCAGAAAAAGAAGAACCGAAGCCAGAGCCGCCAAAACCGGATGATCAAACCGGAGACGGCCAGGAGGAAGGAACCAACGATGATGACAAGGGCACACAGTCCGGAGACGGAAAAGAAGGCCAGTCAGCATCAGACGAAGGACAGGAATAGAGGCCTGAGAGAACTGAGAGGTTCAATCAGAGCACTCGAAGGAGATGGCAACGAGCGAACATTCGAGCTGAGCTTCTCATCTGAAGAACCATATACAAGATGGTTCGGACAGGAGATCCTCGACCATTCAGAAGGCTGCGTCGATCTGACCAGACTGAATGAGATCGGATGCGTGCTTTTCAACCATGACCGCGATGAAGTGATCGGCAAGATCACCAAAGCGTGGATAGATAACGGACGCGGAATGGCTACAATCGAATTTGATTCAGACGAAGCGTCCGAAGTGATCTACCAGAAAGTAAAAGGCGGAACCCTCAAAGGCGTATCCGTAGGATACCTGGTAGACGACTGGGAGGAAGTAATGCCAAACAAGACCTCGACGGATGGCAGATTCATGGGACCATGCTCGATCGCTAAGAAGTGGGCGCCTTACGAGATAAGCATCGTTAGTGTCCCAGCAGATCCAACCGTAGGTGTGGGAAGGGAAATGGAAGAAAAATCCGAACCCGGAACACAGGACATCCCACTCGATATCTATGAGCGGCAACTTCAAATAAACAAAAACCGAATGGAGGTAAAAGAAAATGACGATTGAACAGATGATCGCACGTCAGCAGGAATTATTAAACGCTGCCAGATCCGCAGGTCGCAACATGACACGCGAGGAAGCCGCAGAATTTGACTCCCTGCAGAGAAGCATCGACGCAGCTAGAGCAGCTGGTGCTGGCATCGCCCATGGCGGCCAGAGTTCCACTCCTGCTGCACCAGCAAACAACACACCGGAAGGCCAGAGACAGCAGACACCTGCTGCAGGCGAAGGTGGAAACGGTGGACAGGATCCACAGAACGCACAGAGAGCCATCGAGGCAGAAAGACAGAGAATCCGCAGCATTGAGGACCTCTGTACAGAGTTCGGTCTTGATGCCAGATCTTACATCGACAACGGATCTACCGAGGAGCAGGTAAGAGCCGCAGTCCTTGAACACTTGAGAAGTCAGCACTCACCAGTAGCGACCGGCATCCAGGTGACAGATACACAGGAGGATAAGTTCAGACGCGCCGCTGCTGATTCCCTCCTCATGAGAAGCGGCATGACATTAGAGCGTCCGGAAGATGGAGCCAGAAGTCTCATGGGAATGTCAATCAGAGACCTCGCCATCGAGTGTCTGCAGAGAGACGGATCCAGCGAGAGCAATCTGAACCGTAGAAGCTCTGATGAGCTTTACACAATGATGGCCAGAGGTTTCTACAATCCAGAGGCATCCTTCCCAGCAATCCTCGATCAGACAATCGAGAAGGCATACAAGGAAGGATACCGCAAGGTAGCCGTGACCTTTGATAAGTTCACAAAGAAGGGATCCCTGAAGGACTTCAAGAAGCATGACAACTACTACGTAGCTGGACCAGTCGGCGAGTTCTACGAGGTACCGGAGAACGGAGAGCTCAAGCATGACATCTTCAAAGATGACAAGCTCCCTCAGAGACAGCTGAAGACTTACGGCCGCCAGTTCACTCTTTCCAGAAAGGCATTCATCGATGACGACATCGGTCTCGTGACAACCTCCCGGCGAGATATGCAGCCGCAGCCAGAAAGACCATCAACAAGCAGGTATACCAGATCCTGATCAACAACTCCAATATTTACGACGGAGCTGCACTCTTTGGCAAGGAGCACAAGAACCTCCTCGCATCGGTACCGGAGTAACACAGGAAGCAATGCAGACCATGATCATGGCACTGGCAAACCAGAAGGATCAGTTCGGAGAGAGCATCATCATCAATCCGGCAACCATCGTCGTACCTTCAGGAATGAAGTTCGACATGTACACGCTCTTCTTCAGTCCGACAATTAACACAAGCGACAACACCCAGGCAGTGAACCCACTCTACCAGTACAGAGACAGCATCGAGGTAGTCGAGGATCCGACAATCAACGCATTGTGCGGCGGCCTTGGAAACGTGATGCCATGGTTCCTGATTGGCGATCCTGGAGACACAGACTTCATCGAGGTCGACTACCTTAACGGTCAGGAGATCCCGAACATCAGAAGAATGGAAGCTCCTGGACAGCTTGGATTTATCTGGGATATTTACCTCGACTGGGGTATCTCCGTAATGGACTACCGTGGAGCCGTAAAGAACCCAGGAATCAAGGTCGACACGAAGCTGAAGCTCGTCTAAGAGGAAGGAGGAATAAATCATGGCAACAGCAACATTCTGGCAGAGAGGCGAGACTATCGATCGCATCAATGACACAGCAAAAACCATCCCGGCCAATACCATCCAGGCTATCGGTAAGAGAATCGGAGTCGTAGCGATGGAAGCAGCACCGGGACAGAAATACAGCGTCAATGTGGTAGGCGTTTACAGCTTCCCAAAGAAGGCAAGCGAGGCAATCACTGCAGGCGCCGATGTTTACTGGGACAACACAAACGGAGTGATCACCGCAACAGCCGAGTCCAACATCCTCGCAGGCTACGCTATCGCAGACGCAGCCGCAGCGGACGCGGTCGTATCAATTAAGATCAACGCCTAAATGAAGCTCGTGGCAGTTTATCCGATCTTATACGGAGCACGTCAGTATGAGGTCGGAGATGAGCTTCCTGATTCAGAGATGAAGCAGACCTGGCTGGATGCCGGAACCGCCACCCTGGTAGAGGATGAGCCAGAGGCACCGGCTCCAAGAGCGCAGATGCTGACAGCTCAGCCAGGACAGATCGGAATCAGCAATAGTGGCAACGAAGATGACCTCGCTGGAAGAATCCCAAAGAGCATCGAAAGAGCCACTGATCCGGTAAAGAAACCAACCCGGAGCCGAAAAAAATGAGTTTCAAAGACGTAATCGCGTCGGACGTGCACGACACATTCATGGACGCGGATGAGTTCTCGGACATGCATGATCTCAATGGAAAGATGATGCCGGTTCAGGTAGACTCCAACGAACAGATCGAGCGTGAAAAGAGATTCAACCAGCACATGGATGGAATTTATAAAAACCAAAAACTGATCTACGTAGCAGCCACCGACTATGGTCCAATGCCGAAGCAGGGATCCCTGATTCAATTCGACAAGAGGCCATACAAGGTGGCTGATGCTATTTCAGAGGACGGTATCTATTCAATCACACTGGAGGCGAACAGAGCATGATCGAATACCAGGTAGACGAACAGATGCTGGAGGAAGTGCAGGCGAAGCTCGGAGAAATGAGCCGAAAAGCGCCAACGGTAATATCGCGGGCCCTGAATAAAGTAGCAGTCACAGCGAGAGTAGATCTCGCAAATAAAGCGCAGGCGACCTACACGGTAAAATCCGGAGGCTTTAAGAAGGACATGACGATCCGGAAAGCGTCCGCAGGAAGACTGGAAGCGGTGATCCATTCACAAGGCAAGCCGCTCTCAATCACTAAGTTTCACACGACTGCACCGAAGAAAACCGGAGCGAAAGCAAACATCATCAAAGGCGGCGGCCTGAAGCAGCTTATATATGGCAATATTAAAGCCTTCAAAGGACCAAACGGCCAGATCTATCAAAGACGAAGCACCGCCAGGCTGCCAATTAAGAAGCTGAGCTCCAACTCAATCCCGAAGATGATCGGCAACGAGGAAAAGGTATACGGAGTCGTGAAACCATCCATCGACCGGAACCTGCAGCATTACGTGGAGCAGCAAATAGAATTACTCACAAAGTAGGAGGAAGACAATGACACCATGGGACCTTCAGAAATCGCTAATCGCTGAAATCGAGGAACTCCTGGCGCAGATGCAGCTGAAAAATGCTGCAGGAGAGGACGTGTTCGGAGTAAAAGGCTACGAGCAGAGACTGCCGGAGATCACAGACGATGAGGAAGACCAGTCGCAGTTCTTCCCTTACTTCATCGTGAGAATCGAAGAAGGCAACACACCGACGGACGATGAGCCATGGCTCGTCGGAACCACGGTATTATTCGGAATTTGTGACTACGACAAAGAAACGAACGGACACAGAACCATCCTGGAGATGATCACAAAGATTACAAACCGGTTCCTGGAAAGACCGCTCCTGGATAGCAAATTCAGAGCAAACCAGAACGTGAGCTTTGCACTTCAGGATGAGGACACGTATCCGTTTTACTTCGGAGCCATAGATATCAAATTCTACGTACCAAAAATAGGAAGGAGCGATGACTGGTCATGAGCGAATCAGTAAAGGCGCCGGAGACAAAAGCACCGGCAAAAAAGACACAGGCAGTGACGGAGGCAAAGACTGAAGCAGTCCTCTACGTAGGACCAACAATCAGTGGAATCGCCATCACCGGCACAGTCTACACGACAATCCCGGAGGCAGCAAAAGCAGCCAAAGCGGATGCACCAATGATCCTGAACCTTTTCATTCCAATCAGAGAATACGGCGAGGCCGAGAGAATGATCAGAGAAAAGAGAGGATACGTATACAGCGCTTACGCAGAAGCGCAGAAATTCAAACTTGAAAGAGGAGGTAAGAACTAATGAGCATCAGACATGGAGTTTATATCCAGGAAGAAGCTACAGCCGTTCAGGTACCAAAGACCGGCAACAGCTCCGTCCAGGTAGTCGTCGGAACAGCTCCGGTCAATATGGCCGAGAATCCAAGCGAAGCCGTGAACGTTCCAATTCTTGCGAATTCAGGAACTGAAGCCATGGCAGCACTCGGATATTCCGTAGACTTTAAGAATTTCACACTTTGCCAGACGATGTTCGCAACATCAAACCTGTTCCAGGTTAGTCCGGTCGTTTACATCAACGTCCTGGATCCGACAAAGCACAACAAGGAACTCGCAGAGGCAGAGTACCAGGTAAACCAGAAGCAGGCAGTGATCGAGAAAGAAGGCATCATCCTCGAAGGGCTCACCGTCAAGAATTCAACCGGCGATACAGAGCTCAAGGCCGGTGAGGATTACAGTGCTGCATTTGACAGCACAACTGGATTCCTCACAATCACAATGCTCGCAGGCGGAAAAGGCGCAGCAGCAACAGCCATCAAGGTAAGCGGAAAAGTCATCGATCCGTCCAAGGTTACGAAAGAGGACGTCATCGGAGCCGTGGATCCATCCACAGGAGCTGAGACAGGAGCGCAGGTCATTAGACAGGTATACCCAAGACTCGGCATCGTTCCGGGACTCATTCTCGCACCAGGCTGGTCGCAGATTCCGGAGGTCGGTCTTGCACTTGCAGCCAAGGCGGCCAAGATCAATGGCGTATACAGCGCAATGGCACTTCTTGACCTTGATACAGCCAAGGCAAAGAAATACACAGACACCAAGAGCGTGAAAGAGGAATCCGGATACACAAGCCCATTCTGCTATCCGCTCTGGCCATGCGACAGAGTCGGCGAGTACATTCTCGCAAAATCTGCAGTGGCAGGAGCCATGATCCAGTACATGGCATCAGATAACGAGGACGTACCAAACCAGTCACCGTCCAACCATTTACTCGGAGTCGGAGGCCAGTGCCTCGAAGATGGAACGGAAGTATATCTCGACCAGGACCAGGCAAACACGGTCAACGGCTACGGCGTAACCACAGCGATCAACCAGAACGGCTATCGCTTATGGGGTAACTACACCGGAGCGTATCCAGCGAGCTCAGACGCGAAAGACATCTGGTTCGCAGTTCGCCGCATGTTCAGCTGGCAGGGAAATAACTTCATTCAGACATACTTCGATGAAGTCGACGATCCGATGAACAACGTCCTGGTTCAGAGCGTAGTAGACAGCGAGAACATCCGCTGCAGCGCATACGCACCTAAATACTGGGCCGGAGCTTCCATCGAATACAAGTCAGATGACAATCCAAAGACTGCCATCCTGGCCGGAACGATGAAGTTCAGACAGCACATTGCACCGTACACACCAGCGCAGGAAATCGTGGACATCATCGACTACGATACAGACACACTGGCAGCAGCAGTAGGAGGTAACTAATTATGGCAAGCATTATTCCTGAAGTATTAAACCACTTCAACATTTATAACGGCGCCAATGCCCTCGTCGGAGTATCCGGCGAGGTGGAGCTTCCGGAGCTTGAAGCCATCACGGATACCGTGGAAGGCACCGGAGTGCTCGGCGAGATCGAGGATCCGGTAACTGGACAGTTCTCCAGCGCCACAATCAAAATCCCATTCGCAGTTTTATACAGCGATATGTTCTCCATCGTAAACACCACAGAGCCGCCGCTCCTGACACTCAGAGGATCTATGCAGTGCACGGATCCAAAGACCGGAGCAACCGGATACTACCCGATCAGAGTCGTGGTACGAGGCAAAGCCAAGACAACCACACTCGCAAGGTAGCCAAAGGAAAGAAGATGGAATCAGAGGTCGAGCTTGAGATTTTATACATCAAAGTAGAGATCAACAACGCCGTCGTTTTGGAGCTCGACAAACTGAACTTCGTATTCGTATTAAACGGAAAAGACATGCTGGCGCAGATCAGAAGCCAGTGCTAGATAACAGGAGGAACGCAAAATGAGTGAAAAAGTCACAGAAATCAACAAGCCAGAAGACAACGAGATGAAGCTCAAGCTCAGTAGAGAGTATGACTTCGAAGGACAGAAGATCTGCGAGATCGACCTCAGCGGGCTCGACAATTTGACTGCTGCAGATATGATCCAGGCCAACAAGGTCCTCACAAACAACGGAACCGTGTCGGTTCTTCCAGAGACAACTCTGGAATACGACCTCATCATCGCAGCCGGAGCTTTGAAGATGCCGATCGAGTTCTTTAAGCAGCTGAAGCCAAAGGACGCCCTGGCGCTCAAGAACAGAGTGACATCTTTTTTATTCGGCGAGGAATAAACCTGCGGACTTCTCAGAGTTGCGGAAATGCTGTCTAACCCTGTCGCTGAACCTCAGCACAGGGTTAGATTATTTTTTGCAAATGAACATCTTTGACCTTATTGATTTATGCGCCGATTTGAAGGAGGTGACACCTAAGAAATGAGCGAATTCGAAGTAGCGATTAAGATCGCCGGAAAATTAGATAAATCGCTGCAGACGTCAGTCAGCAGCGCACAGAAGATGCTCGGCAGCCTTGGAAAAGGCGGACTGTCTTCTGCATTGACCGGTATCGGAAATGCAATGGAAAGTACCGGAAAAGCGCTCACCACAGGAGTCACGATGCCGGTAATTGCGCTCGGTGCCACATCCGTGAAGGAGTTCGGATCCGTAGATAAGTCCATGAAGCTCGTCCAGGCAACCATGGATCAACAGACGCCCAGGCCAAACAGCTCGAATCAACAATGAAAAAAGCAGCGGCAAATTCCGTATTCGGAATGCAGGACGCAGCAGACGCAACGCTGAACTTCGCACGCCAGGGTTTCAATGCAAAGCAGGCAGGAGACATGCTGACGCCCGCGCTGAACCTGGCAGCAGGAACGGCGACGGATTTATCAGTCGTAACCGGCGGCCTCGGAAACGCCCTGAAGATGTTCGGCAAGGACTCAAACTACGCAGCGACAGCAGCAGATATCCTATCGACAGCCCAAGCGCAGGCCAACACGACTGTCACGGATTTATTCGACGCCATGGCAACAGCAGGACCGATCTGCAGCTCAGTCGGATGGTCAATGTCCGATCTGGCCGCAATTACTGATATCTTCGGCGATGCCGGAATCAGTGGTGCTGAAGGAGCCACGGCACTGAAACAGGTCTGGCCAGATTAGCAAGTCCGGCCAAAGACGGAGCTACCTGGATTAAAAAACTAGGATTGGAGATATTCAATTCAGATGGATCCATGAAAAGCATGGTCGACGTGCAGAAGCAGCTGCATGATAGCTTTCAGGGCTTAACCAGCCAGGAACAGATGAGTGCGGCGGCCGCAATCTTCGGAAAGAACCAGATGGCCAAGTGGATGACACTGATCAATGCATCACCGGATCAGGTACAGAAATACGCAAGCTCGCTGGAAGGAGCGGCCGGAAGCTCGCAGAAGATGGCAGACGCACTCCTATCCGGAATGGTGGATCCCTGGAAAAACTGAATTCATCCTTTGACGTTATGAAATATACGGTCGGAGGAATCGCCAGCGAAGTCCTGAAGCCTTTCGTGGATAATTTGACCGGGCTGATTGACAAATTTAACAACCTGGATCCGTCGATGCAGAAGAACATCGTGAAGTGGGTAGCATTGCAGCCGCAGCGGGACCAGTTCTGCTGATCGGCGGTCGACTGTTCAAAATGGCCGGATCCTGGTGGGAACATTCGGCAAGGTTGGAAAAGTGATCGGAAGCATCGGAAAGAAAACTAAAGGCATGAGCGCACCGCTCAAAGAGGGAAGCAGTGTAATGTCCGCAGCAGCCAAGAATGCGCTCGGATTCGGAATCGGATTCGCAGCCGCAGCCGCAGGCGTGTGGATATTAGTAAAAGCAGCCAAGGAACTCGCTGCAGCGGGACCAGGAGCGCAGATAGCAACCGTCCTGATGGCCGGAGGCATTATCGCGTTGATGGCAGTAGCAGCACAGCTCGCACCGAAGCTGCAGGCAGGCACACAAGGTCTCCTGGCATTCGGAGGTGCAATCTTAATGGCCGGAGCCGGTATGAGTTTGATGGCAATGGCAGCAACACAGGTGGCAGCCGCAGGACCTATGGCATTCGCAAGCCTGGCACTCATGGAAGGCGGCATCATTGCACTATTGGCAGTAGCCGGAGCAATGGGACCACAGCTCGCCGGAGCATCTGCGGGACTTCTCGCATTCGGCGGAGCAGTTCTGATGGCAGCGGCCGGAATGAGCCTCATGGCGATGGCAGCAACACAGGTAGCGGCAGCCGGACCGATGGCAATCGCAGCACTCACAATCATGGAAGTAGGAATGATCGCAATGATGGCAGTAGCCGGAGCGCTCGGACCTGCACTCACAGCAGCATCAGTCGGACTGATTGCATTCGGAGCTTCTATCGTTCTGGCGGCAACAGGATGCCTGATCATGGTCCAGGCGGCGACACAGATCGCAAGCGCAGGACCGGCAGCGCAGATAGCCTCGCACTCTTAGCGGCGGGACTGATCGCATTCGGAGCAATAGCCGGAGCCTTGGCGCCAATACTCCTGGCAGGAGCTGCAGCGATCGCAGCACTGGGAGCAGCGCTCACATTAGTGGCAACAGCGGCCATGTTGGGAGCAGCAGCGCTGGCCATTATATCGGTATCGCTTCCGCTTTTATCAACATACGGAGCGACCGGAGCATCGGCAATCCTGACACTTAGCGGAGCACTAACAGCATTCGCAGCATCTGCAGCAGTATGCGGAGCCGGAGCATTAGTGGCAGCCGCAGGACTTCTCGCAATGGCAGCCGGAGCCTTGGCGGCCGGAGCGGGCGTTTTAATGGTTGGAGCTGGAGCCGTGGTACTTGCTGCAGCAATCGCAATGATCGCAGCAGGAGCAACAGCCAGCATGGCCTCATTCATGCTTTTAGCAACGATGGTCCGTTTATTCGGAACCGCAGCACTATCAGCAACAGCGCCAATCCTAGCACTCACAGCGGCAATGCTGCCATTCGCGGCGGCCGCACTTGCAATGGCGAGCCGGAGCAAGTCGGCAGGAGGCGCAGCCTTCTGATACTGGCAGCCGGAGCACTAGCCGCATCAGTCGGCATGGTACCACTCGCAGCAGCCTGGCACTTGCAGCAGCATCGGTGGAAATCATCGGAGCCAGTGCAAAGGCAGCTGGATCGGCGCTTAAATCAATGGCCAAAAGGTGCAACAGGAACCGCGGCAAGATGGCAATCATAGCTGCAGGAGCCGCACCACTCGCGGCAGCCCTGGCACCACTCGCGGTCGCAGCGGCAGCAGCGGCAGCGGCAGTCCTGGCCTTAGCGGCAGGAAGTACAGCGGCAGCAGCTGCAATCATGCTCCTGGCAGCAGGAATCACAATGACAGCCGGAGCGCTGACGCTTTGCAGCGCATCGATAACAGCATTCAAGGCAAGCGCGGCAGGAATCAACGCAGTGGCAACGCAACATCTGCAGCATTCACAAGGATGGCAGCGGCAGTGGCACCGTTCACCGCAGCAATCACAGCGCTGGCCGGACCGATGATGGCAACATCAGCATCCATGGTCGTATTTGCAGGAGGCATCACAGTAGCGGCAGCTCAGCAACCGCGCTGGCCGTATCACTGCGGTCGACAATGG
>ENA-OQCX01001412-OQCX01001412.1-human-gut-metagenome-genome-assembly--contig:-NODE-1412-length-10937-cov-1.947271_pt1 | contig 10937 bp, 17 predicted proteins | sample MGYA00242762_ERZ504587 | MGnify/ENA primary metagenome ERZ504587 (study PRJEB26092, sample SAMD00036337) | human gut metagenome | host: Homo sapiens | study: EMG produced TPA metagenomics assembly of...
ATGCTGACATGTATCAGATCAAAACGGCAGAGAGATGCAGCGGAGTATGCTTTACGAACTATTCAGTCATCATGCATAAGGCTTATATTAAGACAATATATCTGTATGGCAGTTGTGCACGGGAGAAGAGAAATATAGCAGTGATGTTGATCTGTTTCTGGAACTGTCAGAGTCATTCCGCTCCCGGCCGGAACTTAAAAAATATCTTTATCTTCTAAAATCAGAAGTATCCTCTGAGGAATTGGATGATGCAGAAACGGATCTGAAAATTGTAGTTGGCGATGACTGGAAAAGGAACAAAATGCTGTATTATACAAATGTGCGAAAGGAAGGAATTCAGATATGGCCTTGAACAGTTATTTTGATTTTGCAGAAAATGATTTTCAATATTTTAAAAGCCTCTTATGATGCGGGGATAGTTGCAAATATGATGGGTGCCATGGCGCAGGAATATGCGAAAAATATATGAAGCATCTGATCTCAGAATACTATAAACCGGATGATGCTATGCAACAGAAAGATTTTGAAAATATTTTGCGTACACATAGTCTGAACAGACTGATGAAATTTCTAAAAGCAAATATGGGAGCAGAGTTTTCAAAAAATACGCAGACACATATGAGAATGATAGATGGTTTTTATTTTTCGACCAGATATCCTGGTGACGATAGCATAGAGATAGATGGAGATGATGTGGAAACCTGTAATGATGCGATAGAATTGTGCAGAAAAGAAGTTTTAGAGTTAGAACAAAAGTTAAAAAAGGGTGAGGCACTCAGAGATCATTTACAAATCTGGTGATTCTGCTGGCATCCTTTGGAATGCTGGCACTGACTGTATGGCTTTACGGAAAAGGAGAGATCGGATTCGAGGGAATCATGACCTGTACCATTGCAATGATGGGTTCTTTCGGACCGGTAGTGGCACTGTCCAGTCTGTCCAATAATCTGAATCAGACACTGGCAAGCGGAGAGAGAGTTCTGTCTTTATTGGAAGAAACACCGATGGTGGAAGAAATCTCCGGGAATGTGGATATAAGAAATCAAAAGAATAGTCCGGAAAAGAAAAATATATTTTGAGAGGTATTTTAACAGGCAGAGCAAAGAACAGCGTAAATGCATTCTCAGGTGCAGAAGCACAGCATGTTACCTTTGCTTACGAAAATGAAACAATCTTGGATGATTATTCCCTGAAACTGGAACCAGGCAAGATCACCGGTATCCACGGGGCCAGCGGTTCCGGCAAGTCTACACTTCTGAAACTGCTCATGCGTTTCTGGGATGTAAACGAGGGAAGTGTATTTGTAGACGGCGAAGATGTGAGAAAAATCCCAACCAGACATTTGCGAGACATGGAAAGCTACGTGACACAGGAAACTCATCTGTTCCACGATTCCATTGCCAATAACATTGCAGTTGGCAGCCCGGGAGCTTCCAGAGAGGCAATCATCGAAGCAGCAAAGAAAGCTTCCATCCATGACTTCATCATGAAACTTCCGAAAGGCTACGACACAGAAGTTGGCGAATTGGGTGATACCTTATCCGGCGGGGAAAAACAGAGAATCGGAATTGCGAAGAGCATTCTTGCACGACAGTCCGCTGATCCTTATGGATGAGCCAACCTCAAATCTGGACTCCCTGAATGAAGGAATCATCCTGAAATCCCTGAGGGAAGCCTCAAAGAAAAAGACAGTAATACTTGTATCACACAGAAAATCTACGATGAATATCGCAGATACTGTATTCGAAATGAAAAACGGCAGGATCTCATGATTCTGCCGTCTTTTTTCAGTGTTATTTGTACAATTTGACATATTCAAGTGTTTCCAGATTTTATATAAAAAGATGAGAAATTTGATTTTATAAATCAGTATGAGACTTGACGAACGATATGAATGTGGATATAATAGGTTCAGAAATAAAAAAAATTGGAATTTTTAACCGGATTTGACCGGCCCTGATATCGCTAAGGAGGAACATGTTATCATGAAAATCGGAAATGATATTTATTATGTAGGTGTAAATGATCATCAGATAGATCTGTTTGAAGGTCAGTATGTAGTGCCAAACGGTATGTCCTATAACTCATATGTGATCATGGATGAAAAGATCGCAGTTATGGATACCGTAGATGCTAATTTCAAAGACGAATGGCTTGAAAATGTAGCCAAGTCTGGACGGTGCAAAACCGGATTATCTGGTAGTACAGCATATGGAGCCGGATCATGCCGCAAATATCGAGAACTTCATGAAAGCATATCCTGACACAACTGTAGTTGCAAATACCAAGACCTTCACTATGATGGGAAATTTCTTCAGAAACCTGAATCTGGACGGAAAGAAACTGGTGGTTGCAAACGGTGACAGCCTGACACTTGGAAAACATGTGCTGACCTTTGTATTTGCACCAATGGTTCACTGGCCGGAGGTTATGGTTACCTATGACAGCACTGATAAGGTTCTGTTCTCAGCAGACGGTTTCGGTAAATTCGGAGCACTTGACGTAGAAGAAGACTGGGACTGCGAAGCACGCCGTTACTATATCGGAATCGTTGGAAAATACGGTGCACAGGTTCAGAAGCTTCTGAAAGCTGCCGCAACTCTGGATATCCAGACAATCTGTCCGCTTCATGGTCCAATCCTCACAGAGAACTTGGGACATTACCTTGAGAAATATGATATCTGGTCCTCCTACAAAGTGGAGAGCGAAGGTGTTGTGATCGCCTATACATCTGTTTATGGAAACACAAAGAAAGCAGTAGAACTTCTGGCACAGAAACTGGAAGAAAAAGGTTGCCCGAAAGTAACTGTATTTGACCTTGCAAGAGATGACATGGCAAAAGCAGTGGAAGATGCTTTCCGTTACGGCAAACTGGTACTTGCCACAATTACATACAACGGAGATATTTTCCCATTTATGCGTACCTACATTGAGAACCTTACAGAACGCAGCTACCAGAACCGCACTATCGGTCTCATCGAAAACGGAAGCTGGGCACCTGCAGCAGCAAGAATCATGCAGGGAATGTTCGAAAAGAGCAAAAACATTACATGGCTGGAAAATAATGTAAAGATCACTTCTTCCTTAAGCGAAGCAAACGAAGCAGAGATTGAGGCTATGGCAGAGGAACTCTGCAAATAATTGATAATTGTAAACAGCAGGATCGAAAGATTCTGCTGTTTTTCAGAATAAGATAAACCCGGTTACTGAGAACGGAGTGCACAAGTAACTAAACCCGTAAGAGAAAGGCAGGAACAAAACATGACAGTAGCAGAAGTTGTAAAGAAAATGGTAGAGTATTCCAAGGGAGATCTTCATGACATCAGCCATTTCATGAAAGTATACGCATATGCAAAAACAATCGCAGAAGGCGAAAATCTGTCACCGGAGCAGCAGAAGCTGGTGGAGGTGACTGCGGTTGTCCACGACATTGCCTGCCCTCTCTGCAGAGTAAAATACGGAAATGCCAACGGCAAACATCAGGAGGAAGAAAGTGCGGCACTGCTAGAGGAATTTTTCGCAGATTCAGATCTGCCGAAAGAATTTGTAGATCGTGTTTCTTATATTGTAAGTCATCATCATACAATAACCGGAATCGATGGTATTGATTATCAGATTATGATAGAGGCAGATTATCTGGTAAATGCAGATGAGAGTAATTTTTCCGGAAATAATGTGAGAAACATGCTGGAAAAAGTATTCAAAACAGAGACAGGAAAATTCCTGCTCCAGTCTATGTATCAGAAGAGATTGAATGCTGAAGAATAAAAGGAAAACATTAAGAAAGATTATGAGTGATAAAAACCGGTGCAGAAATGTGCCGTTTTTGTGGGAAAATTCAGGGCTTATAATTTGTTTGTATTACAATTATATGCGGATGAGAGGTTATAATAAATATAAAAAATCTCACACCTGAAAATTTAGTTAAAAGATATGAAACTTTTCTTTATATTTCCCCATCTAATAAGTGTAAAACAAAACAACAAAGCTTCATTCGAATGAAACATATTTGTAAAAACATAAGAGCTACTGGACATGAAGTAAACAGTAACACATAAAACTCTAAGCAAGGAGGATCAGCATTTGATACAGTTGGTAAAACGCTCCATCTCAGGAGATGCGGATGCATTTCTGGAACTGATGGAAAAGAATTCTCTGGCAATGTACAAGGTGGCAAGGGGAATCCTGGATAATGATGAGGATGCCGCAGATGCCATACAGGATACCATACTTACCTGCTTTGAAAAAATACATACACTGAAGAATCCGGAATATTTCAAAACCTGGATGATCCGTATCCTGATCAATGAATGCAATAAAATCCACAGACACTACAAAAATTTCAGCAGAGCCGAAGAACTTCCGGAAGTTCCCGGACAGGATATGTCCATTGAGGAATTTGAGTTCAAGGAAATGCTTGGAATGCTGGACGAATCCTACAGGATCATACTGGTTCTGTATTATGTAGAGGGATTTCGGATCGCAGACATTGCTTCTATATTAAATATGAATGAAAACACAGTAAAAACCAGACTGGTCAGGGCCCGGGTGCAGCTAAAGCAGGAATATACTTCAGCAGAAGATAATATTCAGAAGGAAAGACTGCAGCAGAAGAAAAAGAAAAACAGAGAATTTACAGGTATAACAGAAGAGCTTGCGGAAAACCAGAATGGAAATATGAGAACAGGATCGGTAACAGCAGGAAGTATAACGGTAAGTGCAAAGAAAGGGATGAAGTGATCATGGCGAAGAAGTTGGATTTTGATAAAGAAAAGAATAACAGAAATGATAATGCGATAGAGGAAATCATGCAGGCAGATTTTCCATTGCCAAAGCAGGCAGAAGATGCAAAAAACGAAGCATTTGCCAGAATCAGAGAAATGGCAGCAGCTTCTGGACATACGGAAAATACAGAGAATATGGTGCAAAGATTACAGGAGAAATCAACAGAAAAATCAACAGGAAGTTCCGGAAAGAAATCCACAGGAACAGCAAAATCGCACAAGAAATTCAAAACAGTATACAAAACAGCTTTGGGACTGACTGCAGCTGCAGCTGTATTTTCAACAGTATGTATCACAAATCCGGCATTTGCAGAGAACATCCCTCTGGTTGGAAATGTATTTAAGCAGCTCGGTAATTCCATGGGATTTTATGGCGATTATTCGAAATATGCAAAGCAGTTGACAGATTCTGCAGAAGATGGAGAGTTGGCAGATACTGATGAAAGTCAGGAGGACGGAGGTAATCCTCAAAGTGCTCAGGCTGAGGATCAGAATACAACAGAAAATAACAATGCAGATAAAACGAAAGACAATGAATCATACAGTAAAACAGTAGATGGAACAACTGTCACGCTTTCAGAAGTATACTGTAATGAAATGGCTCTGTACTTGTCCATGACAATCCATACAGAGGATAAATTTCCGGATACATTCATTACACCTGATGGAAAACCCAATATTAAGCTCAGCGAGAATTCTACAGTGAAATATGATTACATGGATGAAAAAAGTAATCTGTTCAATGCTTATCTGGATGGAAAAATGCTGGATGATAACACCTATGCAGGAGTTTTGCGTATTCCTGTAGAAGATATGACAGTGGATGAGGCAGGATGGACAAAATTTTATGAGGTGCGTAATGCATTTTTCAAAGAAAAAGGGATTGATGTAGATTCTGAGGATTTTAGTTTTGACAAGTTAGCCCAGACACTGGGAATGGATGAATACAGTGATGAGAAGCTTCCTCAGGTGGGAGGTCCGGCAATCAGCGATTATGTCAAAGACATAAAAGTACCTGACAGGTTTACCATGGAGATGGATCTGAAAGATATTGTGGGTACTCTTCCGGATGACCAGGATACCACTCCGGATATCCCTCAGGATCTGCGGGATGAATATAATCAGAAAATGGCAGAGCATGGAATCAGCACAGATGATGCAGATTATGAAAGCCTGACAGAAGAGCAGAAGAATCTGGAACATCAGTTTTTCACTGAGATGTGGAATGAGTATTATGAACGATATCCTGAGGCAAATGAAGGTAATAACAGATATAACTCATGGACACTGAAGGGTGACTGGAAGTTCAACGTAGATGTAGAGAAAAATACTTCTGATACGGTTGAAAAGGATGTAAATGTGGTGGATGAAAATGGAGACGGCGTTCTCTCCATTACGAAAACACCATTTGAAATTACTATGAAAATGCAGGATCCGGAAACAAAATATGTTGCTGTTATGCTGGATGCCAATGGAGATATACTGCCAGATGGCGGAGTGGCAAACGGTAATGCGGGCACCTATGCAATACAGGACAGGGATATTTCAACAGTATATATCTATCTTTGTGATTACTATGAGTATATGGATGAGCTGAAAGGCTACTACTGGTCCGATGACTACGAAGAAAAAGCAAAGACCAAGACCTTCAAACAGCTCCTGGATGAGCGGGCAGTTGCCGATACAGAAGTACATTTTGATACAGATAAATAATGATATAAAGCTCCTTTTTGCCCTTGATATCAGATGATAAAGTCCCGTAACTGAAACAGCATCTTCACAATTTTCTGCAGAAAGATGCTGTTTTAGTTATTTTGATAAAAAAAAAGGTCAGAAAAACAGTAGAATCTGAGCCGAGTTAATGTTACAATGTAGGCGTCTCAAAAAAAGAGTGCAGAAGGGAGCCAAAACAAAATGGACTACGCAAAAGAATCTTTAAAAATGCATTATGACTTAAAAGGTAAAATTGAGGTTGTATCAAGAGCCAAAGTAGATTCCAAAAGATGCTTTAAGCCTTGCTTACACACCGGGTGTTGCTCAGCCTTGTCTGGAGATTCAGAAGGATGTAAACAAGAGCTATGATCTGACAAGACGTTGGAATACAGTTGCTGTTGTAACAGACGGAACCGCGGTACTTGGACTGGGAGATATCGGACCGGAAGCAGGTATGCCTGTTATGGAAGGTAAATGTGTACTCTTTAAAGAATTTGGCGGTGTAGATGCGATTCCGCTCTGCGTCCGCAGTAAAGATGTTGATGAGATCGTTAAGACAGTAAGCTCCTGGCAGGATCCTTTGGAGGAATCAATCTTGAGGATATTTCCGCACCAAGATGCTTTGAAATCGAAAAGAAACTGAAAGAATGCTGTGATATTCCGATCTTCCATGACGATCAGCACGGAACAGCAGTGATCACACTTGCAGGTGTTATCAATGCGCTGAAACTGGTTGGCAAGAAGCTTGATGAAGTGAAGATCGTTACTTCCGGAGCAGGTGCTGCAGGTATCGCTATCATCAAACTGTTAATGTCCATGGGACTTAAAAACGTAATCATGACAGACAGAAAGGGTGCAATCTACGAAGGCAGAGAAGGATTAAACCCGATTAAAGAAGAGATGGCTAAGATTACAAACTTCAACAAAGAGAAAGGTACTCTTGCAGAAGTGATCAAAGGCGCAGACATCTTCATCGGTGTATCCGCACCTGGAACACTGACACAGGATATGGTCCGCTCAATGGCAAAAGATCCTATCATCTTTGCATGTGCAAACCCGGTACCTGAAATCTTCCTGACGAAGCAAAAGCAGCAGGCGCAGCAGTGGTATCCACAGGACGTTCTGATTACCCGAACCAGGTAAACAACGTACTCTGCTTCCCGGGACTTTCCGTGGTGTACTGGACGCAAGAGCATCAGATGTTAACGATGAAATGAAAGTTGCAGCAGCATATGCAATCGCAGGTCTGGTAAGTGACGAAGAATTAACAGCGGAATATATTCTTCCGGCAGCATTTGACCCACGCGTAAAAGACGCTGTAGCTAAAGCTGTAGCAGAAGCAGCAAGAAAATCAGGCGTAGCAGGATCTAACCGAATAGAATAATGAAGCCCTCTGTTTCATGTGAGCAGCATGCAGACAGAGGGTTTTTTTGTGTTATAGGAAATTACTCCGTAATGTTCCTATAACACAAAAGGCCCTCCGGGCAGGATCGCACTGCGACGGAGAGGAATTATGTCGCTGAAGCGACCGCCGCAGTCGGAGAATCCTGCAAGCAGGATTCTTTTACATAATATCCAATCTGACCTCTAAAAAATTCAAAAAATTGGTCATTGAAATAATGACACATTTCGCGTATGATAACTTCAACATATTGATGCGTCAATATATAAAAAATCTGATAGTGAGAATCAAACAGGCAATCTGGCTTATTGATATGGGCCTTCTATCAGATCATATGAGAGGGGACAGTTATTATGAATACTCAGAACAGCACAATTACAAAACTTGCAGAGACAGCTCTTATGGCTGCGTTATGCTATGTATCTTTTACATTCCTGCAGATTAAGATCCTGTACCGGGCGGTGATGCAACATCCATCCATATCGGAAATGCATTCTGCGTACTGGCAGCACTTCTGATCGGCGGTGTATACGGCGGATTGTCCGGTGCCATTGGAATGGGAATCGCAGACCTGATGGATCCTGTATATATTACAGGCGCACCAAAGACATTTGTACTGAAATTCTGTATTGGCCTGATCACAGGTCTGGTAGCACATAAGATTGCAAAGATTAATGAAAGTACAGATAAGAAATACGTTTTCAAATGGAGTGTGATTGCCTCTGTAGCAGGTCTTGCGTTTAATGTTGTGGCAGATCCGATCGTAGGATATTTCTACAAACAGTATATTCTCGGACAGCTCAGGAACTGGCACAGGCACTTGCAAAAATGAGTGCTGTAGCGACATTATTCAATGCAGTTGTTTCGGTGATTCTTGTAGCAGTGATCTACAATGCAGTACGTCCGGTACTGATCAAGAGCCATCTGCTTACAATCACCGGTAAGAAAAAAGAACAGGCAGCATAAACGGAAACAAAATGAATAAGACATAATAAAACAGCATTTCGGGTGCAGAACCTGAAATGCTGTTTTATTATGTTACAGGAAATTATTCCGTAATGTTCTGCGCAGAAGTTTTTACTTGTCTGACGAAGGAAAAACAGGCACAAGCCATAGGATACAATTCAAAGAGTATGCACTTTTTTGACCTCAAAGTAGCACTTTTTTGGACATAGTGTAATAAGATAGAAAAAATAAATTGTGCATATTTAACAAATGACGAAAAAGAAAGATAAAAAAATTAAAACTTATGCGAAAAAAGGTCTTGCTATTTCAGAAACAAAGTGGTATGATACAACTATCAAAAAACCTTATGCGCAAAAGGTAAAAAGAAACAGTTAAAAAAATGACGAGGTGACGAAAATGAAGAAAAAAGTATTTGCAACACTTTTAGCAGTATCTATGATCGCATCAATGGTTCCGGCAGCAGTATCCGTACAGGCAGCAGACGGTGACAGTATTCGTCTTGTAAACGGTAAGATCGAAGTTGACGCTCAGCTGAAGAAATTAGCTGAAATGTATGAGAAAGAAACAGGAACTAAAGTAGAAATCGAATCCATGGGCGGTGGAATCGATATTCAGGGTACTCTGAAAGGATACTATCAGTCAGATAACATGCCTGATATCTTCGTAAATGGTAGTGGAGCAGACTTTGCTAACTGGACAGATATGTTAGTAGATATGAGTGATCAGAAATGGGCTTCTGATACAGATGCAGCTTATGTTGATGAGAGCCAGGTACAATCGGTTTCCCATATACAACAGAAGCAATTGGTCTTGCTTATAATAAAGATATCCTTGATAAAGCAGGAGTTGATCCTTCCACATTAACAAGTCCGGATGCAATTCAGAAAGCATTCGAGACAATCGACTCCAAGAAAGATGAACTTGGACTGACAGCAGTTGTAGGTTATGCAGCAGAACCAGTTAACCTTTACTGGTCAACCGGTAACCATTTATTTGGTACATATCTGGATGAAGGTCTTGACAGAGATGACACTACTTACATTGACATGCTCAATGATGGCGGTAAACTTGACGAAGGCCGTTTCACAGATTTCGCTAACTTTGTAGGTCTTCTGAACCAGTATTCAGATCCTGCGCTCCTTGTTTCCGGTACATATGATCAGCAGATTCTGAACTTCTCATCCGGTAAATATGCATTTGTTACACAGGGATCTTGGATCGGTGCAACAATGGTTGGTGATGACGCTGACGCTTACAAAGAAGCTGGTAACTTCGAAGTTGGTATGATCCCGTACGCATTCGAAGATGGACAGGATACAATCCTTACAAGCTCCCCATCCTGGTGGTCCGTATACAAAGATGGTAATGTAGAAGCAGCAGAAGCATTCCTTCAGTGGCTGACAACAGATGAAGCACAGGAAGTTCTTGTAAAAGAGGCAGGATTTATCAGTCCGTTTAAATCCTGTGATATCGTAGGTGATGATCCGTTTGCTCAGACAATTACAGATTATCAGAAGAATGAAAAGACATCTTCCTGGCATTGGCTTGTACCTGGTATGAAGGAAGGTCTTGCACAGAACTATACAGGACAGGTATTTGCAGATTTTGCATCAGGAAGTCTTGATGAAGATGGATTTGTAAAAACAATGAATCAGGTTCTTCAGAGTGCATATGCAAATTAAGTAACGAAGTATTTAACAGTGGGCGGCGTAAAAGTTGCCGCCTGCTTTTTATGCAAATGAAATGTGAAAAATATATAACATTTAATTTTGCTTTGAAATAAGAAATAGGAAGGGTGAAGGCAAAATGAATGCAAACAGTGCTAGTAAAAAAGTAATATCAATGGTATGCCTTATAGCCGGTATTGTTTTGTTGGCTGTAGCATTGATTCAGGATATTTCCAAAACCGGGGCAGGCTGGAGAGGTCAGGCACTTATCATTGGCGCGATCTGCGTTTTACTGGGAATGTATTTATTCCCAACATTAAACATCATAGAAGTATTGTTAATTTTATCTTTGTGTTTCCGCTGTTGTCTACCTTTGCGGTAACAGTAATCATTCCATTATGTTTG
>ENA-OQCX01001413-OQCX01001413.1-human-gut-metagenome-genome-assembly--contig:-NODE-1413-length-10937-cov-1.193432_pt1 | contig 10937 bp, 18 predicted proteins | sample MGYA00242762_ERZ504587 | MGnify/ENA primary metagenome ERZ504587 (study PRJEB26092, sample SAMD00036337) | human gut metagenome | host: Homo sapiens | study: EMG produced TPA metagenomics assembly of...
GCAAGTTACAAGTTCTAATCTATGAACTTAGAAAGGAAGGAATAACTTAGAACAGCTCTCAAATAAATTTGGAATAAACATTTCTAATTTTAGTTATATAATTAAATTGATTAATCGTTAACCTTTATTTTATAATTAGATAAACAAATTTGAATTTCTGGAGTAGTAGTGCAATGAAAAAGGATAAATATAAGAATTTGATTTTCGCATATACGGTTTTATATACATTTGTAACGGTGCTAAACAGCATTTTGTATTTATATAACGGAATATATGAGGATCCGAGCGGAAACTGGCACGAAATAGACAGAGCAATCATAGTTTTAATAGGTGTAGTGGCATATGCTCTTGTTACAGAGCTGATTATAAAGCCTATGGTTCTAAGATATGCAGTTTCGTACATACCGACAGTTTTGCTTGCATTTTTTTATGTATGGTCTACGAGCTTTAGAGAAAATTTAGCTCAGTCCGCGTATATGGACATCTGGATAAATTTCACGTCTATGTTCGTTATATTTTGTATAGTCCATTTTATTGTGTACAAATGTAGAAAAAAGAAAGAGACAATGAAGTAAATTAATTCCAATTTATAGGATTGTATACGGCAAAGGTAGCAATTGAATATGGTAAAATTACTGATGGCTTTTTTAAAGCAGGACTTGTGCCAAAAGAAGTTGGTCCTAGTGGTGGAACATTAGCATTTTACCCAAAGGAGTATCTTTGACTGGTTCTGTAATGTCATCGCCAATGAGAAAGCCGATGATCAGTCAGATAAAAGTAAGGATCGTATCTGGGTGGGTAGTCACTTTATGGCACTACAGACGATAGCTATTTCTTCTACAAAGTGGACTAATGATTAACAAGCTGAAACTGAAACGTTTCGGCTTTTTTGTTTTCGTCATAGTGACATTTATGTCACTATTTTTTATTGGCCGTATTACCTATAATAGAACCATAACTGAGAACAGCGACAGGAGTTCTTAATAAAAAGGAGTGTCGTACTATGATTGAATTTTTGATGTCAAATGTGACTTATTTGGAGTTGTTTTATATCTTTTTGGGAGTAGTTCTTTCAAAGGTATACCTTGCTTTGCGTGGCCGGAAGCACGCTAAACGTGACGTATAACAAAAAGGGTAGCACTCAATGCTATCCTTTTTTGCTGTCTTCATAAGTTTTAATCATTTTCTTTTGTGGTGTGGCCATTGGGAACTGGTCGAAGTCCTCAGCCGCTACCCAGCATAACTCCTTATCGGTAGTGAGTTTGTCGTCATTGACGCTACCTTCTACCATCTCGATGGTCCATTTTTGGTGGCTGAAGGTATGTTTTACAGGTGTAAAATCATTGTTCGTCCACTCTGGATTAAGGGCATAATTTTCTTCAAAAATAGCTTTTGAGAGACTGTCTCGAGAATATAATCATCCTTTTCAAAAAGGCTGAGTTGTTGACCAATAAAGTCCGTTTCCATGATAGGGAAGGACCAGAAACCACCTAGCAGACGTCCCTCGATATTTTTTTTCGAGCAGAAATTCACCCTTTGCATTTCTGATAATAAAAGCTTGAATTTGCATAGGTTTAGGCTTCTTCTTAGGCAATTTGATAGGGTACTTGTCATAAGTTCCATTGAGATAGGCTGCACAGAAAAAAGCGAATAGGCTTTCGTCTGGTCTTGGATTTTTAGCCGATTCGATATCGGTCCCAAGGTCCATAAGCGCCTGATTAAAGTCCCCTGGACGGTCAGGGTCAATCAAAATGTCCATAATCGCTTGGAAAATCTTACGATTTTTGGCGTCTCCAATATCGTAATTAACCTCAAAGAGACGAGCCATGACTCGCATAACATTACCATCAACAGCGGGTTCTGGGAGCCCAAAGGCGATGCTAGAAATAGCACCAGCAGTATAGGGTCCGATGCCCTTGAGTTTGGCAATATTGTCATAAGTATCTGGAAACTGACCATCAAAGTCATCCATGATTTGTTGAGCAGCCTTTTGCATATTTCGGACACGTGAATAGTAACCTAGCCCCTCCCAAGCTTTGAGAAGCTTCTCTTCTGGAGCTTCAGCCAAATCTTTAACTGTTGGAAACCAGTTTAAAAAGCGCTCGTAATAGGGAATGACAGTCTGAACCTGGGTTTGTTGTAGCATGATTTCACTGACCCAGATATAGTAGGGATTTTTAGTTCTTCGCCACGGTAGGTCTCGTTTCTCTCGATCGTACCAGTCCAGGAGGGTACGACGAAAAGAGGCGATTTTCTCAGCATCCCACATGACAATGCCGTATTCTTTTAAATCTAACATGTCTCTATTGTAGCAAAGAAATCTTTTTTCAAAAAATTATGCGTTTTTCTGTTAAAAAGATTGACAAAAGTAAGCGTTTACATTATACTAAGAGTGCAAAGAAGATAAGGATTCATCAAGGAGGTAAAAGCCATGGTGAGAGTCAATATTTCAAGGTACAAAAACGGAGACTGAGATCTCTAAACAAAACAGTAGGCAAAACAAATAACTTTATCAATCATCTCTGAGGAGCGTGACCGCATGACAGTAGGACGTTACAAGAACGGAGATTAATTCGGTCGCATAAAATAGCTACAAGGGAGTGATACCACCAGAAGTCGAAGGCTAAACTCAAATCTGTTAACTTAAGAAGAAGTGAGGTAAAGCTCATGAGAAATGTTAGTAGGTATAAAAATGGAGACACTTAAGCTGTTGCGTAAAATAGCTTAAGGAGTGATACCGATGCCAAATGAGTAAACTATCGACAAAAGTTAAATGCTTAAATCTTGTAACAAAGTACCGAGGTGACGCTTATGTTGATGTTTGATGTAAGTCGTTATAAGAACGGCGACAAGTAAATCTCATTGAGTGGTCAATGGGAGATAGGTCTCAAATCATACGAATCAGAGGTGATTACTATGATGATGAATTTAGGACGTTATAAAAATGGAGACACTTCAAGTTATTGCATAAAATAGCTTAGGGAGTGATACCAATGTAATAGAAAATTTACAATACAAAAAAGTTATTTGTAAGTTGATGGAGGTAATCTATGATTGCTAGGTATAAAAATGGTGACACACAAATGATCTCCATCCTTTATGAAAATTATTTTTTACAAAATTCCAAAAGGATGTTCTAATGACAATTGAAGAATCTTAAAAGCTCATTCTAGCGTGTAAGAATGAGCTTTTTGATATGTGGAATTTTAGTGAAAGATACTTAATCCTTATTGTTTAACTGAACCTTTCGTAGGAGAGCTAGTCTTTTTTGTTCTTCGACTAGAGCCAATAAAGATTTGGTATTGATTTTTAAGATGCGGCGAGGAAGCTCTTAGGAATCTTGCTGTCAAAGCTTAGGTTGTTCAGAAATAGGGGGGCGCTACTGTCTCTATAGATTTGTCCTTGGAAGAAGTAGTTGTCGGTCACGATATCAATTGAGATACGTGATGAGCGCCATCGACGTTTGCGCATGTACTTGGGTTTCCAACGAATCTTAAGTTGTTGGTCCTTGATATACCACCCCATGATGTCTATTTTAGCGGTCTGTTTCGTTTTGTCATCACAGTAGGTTACTGGTACGCTTAGAACCTGTTGGCTTCTTGGTGAGGTTAAGAAGGGATGAAAATCAGGAATGAAGTCGTAGTCCTTGCTGGATACTTCCGAAAGACCGTTTTTCTTCTCGTATTTTTGCTACGACTGGCGTACTTGAAGAAGTCAAAACTCTTATCCTGTCTTTCTAGTCGATCAGCCTCTAATTGATATCTTGTCACCTGATCACCGATATTTTTAGTCGTCTTGAGGTAACGCATGATTTCTTCATCCTTGTAGTAAAGAGCGACGAGATTTTTTAGACGCTGACTAGGGTCCAGAGAGTGTAACTTGTCTGGAAAAGACAAGATTTGTATGCTATGAACAGAGGCTAAAGGGACAGCAGCGATGCCTGATAAGACCTTGTCTTGTTCAAAGAGGGAGACGGTATCAAAATGACTGGTATGTCCAAGCGAATGTCTTATGTCAACAACAAAGAGGTTATTGTCCTGTTTAAAAGTGATAATATAGGTATCACTCGGACCTAAGTTTTTAAGGTTATATTCTAGGGAAGTAATAGGAATATTATAGTAGTGGTTAAAGGTTGGAAGTCCTAGTTTTTCTCCTAATTTCTTTTTATGATAAAGCATTCTCTTATTTTAGCATGAAGTTTGGCCGGAGAAAAGACGACTCATAAGGCTTAATTTTTTTCTTAGCGATTCAAATTCCTATCTATTCAATTTTCCCTTGCATTATCCCTCAAACTTTGGTAGAATTATATCTTGTGAGTGCACCTCACTTACTCGTGGCGAAAGACCATGAGTCATTAGACCAAAAGAGGAGGAAAATATCAATGGCTAAATACGAAATTCTTTATATCATTCGTCCAAACATTGAAGAAGAAGCTAAAAACGCTTTGGTAGCACGTTTCGATTCTATCTTGACTGACAACGGTGCAACTGTTGTTGAATCAAAAGATTGGGAAAAACGTCGTCTTGCATACGAAATCCAAGATTTCCGTGAAGGACTTTACCACGTCGTAAACGTTGAAGCAAACGACGCTACAGCTCTTAATGAGTTCGACCGTCTTTCAAAAATCAACGGCGATATTCTTCGTCACATGATCGTTAAACTTGACGCGTAAGAAGGTAAATTATGATTAATAATGTCGTACTCGTTGGTCGCATGACCCGTGATGCGGAACTTCGTTATACACCAAGTAACGTTGCTGTTGCAACATTCAGCCTTGCGGTTAACCGTAACTTCAAGGGTGCTAATGGTGAACGTGAAACTGACTTTATTAACTGTGTTATCTGGCGCCAGCAAGCTGAAAATTTGGCTAACTGGGCTAAGAAAGGCGCATTGATTGGAATTACAGGTCGTATTCAGACTCGTAACTATGAAAATCAACAAGGTCAACGTGTTTACGTAACTGAAGTTGTCGCTGATAATTTCCAAATGTTGGAAAGCCGTGCGGCACGTGAAGGTCACAGTGGTGGTTCTTACAACGCTGGAGGATTTGATAATTCAAATTCATTCGGTGGAGGAGCTTCAACTGGTGGTTCATTTGGTGGATCACAACCTGCACAATCTACACCAAACTTCGGTCGTGACGAGAGTCCATTTGGTAATTCAAATCCAATGGATATTTCAGATGACGATCTCCCATTCTAAGAATGGACAAAACGAATTAAATATATAAAGGAGAAATAAACATGGCTCAACAACGTCGTGGCGGATTCAAACGCCGTAAAAAAGTTGATTACATCGCAGCTAACAAAATCGAATATGTTGATTACAAAGATACTGAGCTTCTTAGCCGTTTCGTTTCAGAACGTGGTAAAATTCTTCCACGTCGTGTAACAGGAACTTCAGCTAAAAACCAACGTAAAGTAACAACAGCGATTAAACGCGCTCGCGTTATGGCACTTATGCCTTACGTAAACGAAGACTAAAATAATGCCCTCGATTGAGGGTATTTTTTTCTGTCTTGATTTTGTAGATTTTAGACATTTCTAGGGCTACATGGAGAGATTTAGTCTTATAGTTAAGCGTAAAGAAAAACCAACTGGTCTCTCATTTGTCTTGAGGAGCTAGTTGGTTGTTTTGTGGTATATAGAGTGTGTTTTCTAAGAAATCATCAAATTTTTGGTCGTTAACGAGGATATCGACATTATCTTTGAAGACCTTGAAGCGGTTTGATAACCAATGTGTTTTGATATCTGCCCAATTATTGAAGCGGCTCCACCTATAAGGAAGTGTTGGGTCCTGTTTTCAAAGACATAGATACTGCCATCTTTTTCGTAAGTTATAGCCGTGTGGAAATTGCTGACATCACCAGGGCTATTTTGAAAGACTGAGAGGAGTTTAACCTTTTCTGGAAACTTGAGTCCAGCTTTTTTTCCAAGCTTTAAGGAGGTCATCCGTAGACTGGTAGCTGATATTATCTCCAAAGAGGAGACTATAGAGAGCTTGATCCTTGGAAGTTAGCTCTTTGTGGCGTGACTTAAGATCTATAAATTCGTTTTGAGAGGGGAGGTCCAATTTGGTGAGGTCCTCTGAGCTTGTAATAAGGTCATGAAGAAGGAGGAACGATGTTCGTCGGCAGTTTAAGTCATCAGTAAAATGTGATTTGTTATCTTCGAAAGTTTTTTCATTAAGGAAGGTGACGAATTGATTTTGATCCTTGCCGATTTTACTTTGGGTCCATTTTTTGACAACAGGTTGGAGATTTGTATTTTCCTGATTGTAACGACTAATATAAGGGGCTAGATTGTCCCAGTCTTTTGTCGGAATACCCTTGCTTTTTAAGGCTTTTGCTAGCTGTTTTTCCTGAGTGGAAGTCGTCACATTGTTAAAACTATAGTAAGCTTGATAGTTTTTCTGAGTATTCTTGTGGCCACAAGCCATAAGTAGTAGGCAGCAAGCAATGATTAGTAGAGGGAATTTGATACGCATCTATTGGAATTCTTTCTTTTGTCTATTAACTTTAACATTTTAGTATAGAATAGCCAACTGTGTCAAGATTTCTGACGTAAAAAAGCACCCTTATGGGTGCTTGAGGTTGATTAAGATGCAGGTGCGTAAGTACTTTGGACGTTGTAATGACGTTTGAAGAAGTATTTGGCAACACCAGCGATGACACCAATGATAAGGATTACAATTGGTGAAAGACCAGGGTTGAGGTAGCTTGGAAGAAGGGCTGTAAGACTAAAGAGAGCAAACCATGCAATAAAAGAGAGTGTGATGACGGTCATGCTGAACCACCATTTTGGACGTTCTTCTTTTGGTTTGTTATTGTGACGGTAGATGTAGTGATAAGGGGTATACATAGCAAGGCCTCCAATGAATGACACTGAAAGAAGGGTTGTGAGGCCGTAGCTAGTTTGTGTACCTGAGAAACCAAAGATAGCGTTCATGATAGCAACGATGGCTAGAAGGAAGAGTGAGGTATCAAGCCACATCTTCCAAGGAGTTTTATCTGTTTCTGGCACTTCTTTGTTAGGCTTACCAGTTTCAGGTTTTTGGTGTTTTTCAGGAGAGAAACTAGCTGCCCAAACAGTTGGAGCACCAAGGAGTCCACGTCCTGTAATTCCTTTTTTCTGATTTTCGATAAGTTCAGGAATGACATTGCCAAGAATGTCTTTGATTTCTTGGTCTGATTTACCATCTTTGATGAGTTGGTTAGTTGCGATGTGGATAAATTCTTGGTTTTCTTGGTGAGTTTTTGGATGTCCATGAGATGACCTTTCGATAATTAATATTATTTTTAGTGTTGAAGTTTAGAGAAAAGAAGAGGGGCTCTATGTTAGAACCATTTTTTTCTGATAAAGTAGATAACAACGCAAGATGACCCGAAAGCCGCAATGAATAAAATGATCCAAAAGGCGTTTATCTAAATCGTTTAAGTTGGCATAGAATTGTTTTTAAAGTTCATACCGTAAGCGGAGAAGATAACGGTTGGGATGTCCAGAGCCATAGTCATGAGAGCGAGTGTTTTCATGATAGTGTTCTGGTTGTTATTGATGATAGAGGCTGAGGTTTCGGTCATGGCGTTCAAGACATTTTCATAGATGCCTGCCATCTCAATGGCCTGTTGGGTTTCGACTAAGGTATCTTCCAAGAGATCCTCGTCCTCGATATATTTCTTCAAGCTAGAGGCGTTACCTGTTAGCTTTTGACAATTACGCTCATTCATCTTAAGTGATGCTTTAAGATAGACAATGGATTTTTCCAATTCCATCATGTCAATCAAGTGCTCGTTTTTAGTCGCATTTTCCAACTGAGCTTCCAATTTATCGCTCTGACGGTCGATAGAACGTAGGGCGGTAAGGTAAAGTTGAGCATTGCGATAGAGAATCTGAAAGACAAAACGGGTCTTCATAAAGGTGTAGAAGTTACGTACACGGTGGTTGAGGAAGTTGTCCATGAGGCTGATGTCCTCGAGACAGGTTGTAACAACCACCTCATCGGTAACGATGATACCCAATGGAATAGTGACGTAGTAGCTTTTGTTATTACGCTCTTCCTGGTTGGAACGTCGACAGAATCAAGGTGTAGTCATCTTCGACATCGATACGTGAAGTTTCTTCCACGTCCAGAGGGGCGCGGAGGTCTTGAATATCAATGTTAAACCGTTCTGCGACTTCATGGCTTCTTCTTGGGAAGGGTTCACCAAATGAATCCAAGCACCAGGCTCGAATGTTTCAATTTCTTTGAATTCTTTTCCGGTGGATAAGAACATTTGTTTCAATGGGAACCCCTCCTTTGTCATTAAGTAAGCGCTGGCATCTTGATTATAAAAGGATTTTTACAATCGCTTTTAAGTCTAATTAACACTGCTCTTAGCTTTTTTAGTGCTGTCAAAAGAGGCTTGGGATGATGTTCCTTGCCTTTTTTAGACACTCCACCATTATACTACATTTGAAACATTTTTGGGCTGGATAAATTGAAATTTTGTTATAATTATGAGAGAAAGTCGGGATGGATTTTCCATCCGTCTGTAGAAAGGAGCGGCAGTAGCTTTTGGGCTAGGGCCTCTTAAAAAAATGCAAGATAAGTTAGTGATTCATGGAGCAAGAGCTCACAATTTAAAAAATATCGATGTGGAGATTCCGCGTGATAAACTGGTGGTGGTGACGGGCTTGTCAGGTTCTGGTAAGTCTTCTTTGGCCTTTGATACCATCTATGCAGAGGGGCAACGTCGTTATGTTGAAAGTCTCTCGGCTTATGCCCGCCAGTTTTGGGAAATATGGAGAAACCTGATGTGGACTCGATTGATGGTTTGAGTCCTGCTATCTCCATTGACCAGAAAACAACAAGCAAAAACCCTCGTTCGACGGTCGGAACGGCAACAGAGATTAATGACTATCTTCGTCTTCTGTATGCGCGTGTGGGTGTCCCTTATTGTCCTAATGGTCATGGAGCCATTCAGTCGTCCTCTGTGGAACAGATTGTGGACGAGGTTCTAGCTCTTCCTGAGCGTACACGTATGCAAATTTTAGCGCCGATTGTTCGTCGTAGAAAAGGGCAACACAAGGCCGTTTTTGAGCGTGTACAAAAGGACGGTTATGTTCGTGTTCGTGTAGATGGTGAGATTTACGATGTCACAGAAGTGCCAGAGTTGTCTAAGTCTAAGATGCATAATATCGAAGTGGTTGTGGACCGCTTGGTGAATAAGGATGGTATCCGTAGTCGTCTCTTTGATTCGGTTGAGGCGGCCCTACGTTTTAGCAGATGGCTACTTGATTGTGGATACTATGGATGATAATGAGCTGCTTTACTCAGAACATTTATTCTTGTCCGGTTTGTGGCTTCACAGTGCCTGAGTTGGAGCCTCGTCTCTTTTCATTCAATGCGCCATTTGGCTCTTGTCCGACCTGTGATGGTTTGGGTAATAAACTAGAAGTTGATATGGATTTGGTTATCCCTGATGCTAGTAAGACCTTACGTGAAGGTGCTCTGGCGCCTTTGGAATCCTATTTCGTCCAACTACTATCCAGCCATGCTTGAGCAGGCTATGGAGCAGTTCGGCGTGGATATGGATACGCCATTTGAAAATCTTAAAAAAGAAGAACAAGATTTGATTCTCTACGGATCTGGGGATCGTGAATTCCATTTCCATTATGTTAATGATTTTGGTGGGGTGCGTGATATTGACATTCCTTTTGAAGGGGTTGTGACTAATATCAATCGTCGCTATCACGAGACCAATAGTGATTTCACTCGCAATGTCATGCGAGGTTATATGAATGAGCTGTCATGTCCAACTTGTCATGGCTATCGTCTTAACGAAGCAGCACTCTCAGTTCGTGTTGGTGGTGAGAATGGTCTCAATATTGGTCAAATCTCTGATTTGTCTATTTCAGATCATCTTAAGGAAATCGATAACCTTTGAATTAGGTGAAAACGAGGGAGTGATCGCTCGTCCAATTGTTAAGGAAATCAAGGATCGCTTGACTTTCTTAAATAATGTCGGCCTTAATTATTTGACTCTCTCTCGTATGGCTGGAACTCTTTCAGGTGGTGAGAGTCAGCGTATCCGTTTGGCGACACAGATTGGCTCCAACCTTTCTGGAGTCCTTTATGTTTTGGATGAGCCTCTATAGGGCTTCATCAGCGTGACAATGATCGCTTGATTTCAAGTCTTAAAAAGATGCGTGACCTGGGCAACACCTTGATTGTGGTGGAGCATGATGAAGATACCATGCGTGAGGCTGACTGGCTTATCGATGTGGGACCTGGTGCTGGTGCTTTTGGTGGTCAAATCATGGCCTCTGGAACCCCAGAGGAAGTGGCTAAGAACAAGAAGTCAATCACTGGGCAATATCTGTCAGGTGCCAAATCAATTCCTGTACCGACGGAACGTCGTGTAGGTAATGGTCGTTTTATCGAGGTTACAGGAGCTAGCGAAAATAACCTTAAGAATGTGTCTGTTAAGTTTCCACTTGGAAAGTTGATTGCAGTCACAGGTGTTTCTGGTTCAGGAAAATCAACTTTGGTTAACGGAATTCTCAAGAAAAAAATTGCCCAAGACTCAATCGCAATAGTGAGAAGCCAGGTAAACACAAATCAGTGACAGGAATCGAGCATATCGAGCGTTTGATTGATATTGACCAAAGTCCAATTGGGCGTACACCTCGTTCTAATCCAGCGACTTACACAGCGTCTTTGACGATATTCGTGATCTTTTTGCCCAAACCAATGAAGCCAAGATTCGAGGTTACAAGAAGGGGCGTTTCTCTTTCAATGTCAAGGGTGGCCGTTGTGAAGCCTGCTCTGGTGATGGTATTATCAAGATTGAGATGCACTTTTTGCCTGATGTTTATGTCCCTTGTGAGGTTTGTCATTGGCACACGCTATAATTCTGAGACCCTAGAGGTTCGTTATAAAGGGAAAAATATCGCGGA
>ENA-OQCX01001415-OQCX01001415.1-human-gut-metagenome-genome-assembly--contig:-NODE-1415-length-10933-cov-2.439571_pt1 | contig 10933 bp, 12 predicted proteins | sample MGYA00242762_ERZ504587 | MGnify/ENA primary metagenome ERZ504587 (study PRJEB26092, sample SAMD00036337) | human gut metagenome | host: Homo sapiens | study: EMG produced TPA metagenomics assembly of...
AGCTCTTCCTCTGAATCCGCGGTCTTAAGAACCATAACTGTATATCCATTTTCATCATTGCGGAATATGACATGATCTATATAGCCTGTAACTTTCTCACTCATTTGTTCTTCTCCTGCCGCCAGCACTAACCAAAGGGCACTGCTAGAATGTGTTTGAAAAAGTATTCCCGCAATCTGCACGCCCCACTTTGCAGAAAGCCTTTTTCAAACACACTCTAGAACGCAGTACCCTTTTCATTATAGTTTACATAATATTTTATCTTTTGCAAAACAGAATAGCCAAATTATATGTTACTGTTTACGCTTTTCAAAGCAATCAGATTATTCTTCCATCCTGGTAATTACTTCCGCATATTTACCGGTTCCCACCACAACCGCAGACATAGCATCCTGCACAGTAAGAGTGCTTACGCCGGTCTTCTGCTCAATGAGGGTGTCCATTCCATGGAGCAATGCTCCGCCACCTGTGAGAACAATTCCTCTGTCTACAATATCTGCAGCCAGTTCCGGCGGAGTTTTCTCAAGCACTCCGTGCACAGTCTCCACAATCTGATTGGTAGCATCCCTCAATGCAATACGGATTTCTTCTGAAGTCAGAGTTACAACCTTGGGAAGTCCGGTGATCACATTTCTGCCTTTTACCTCCAGCATCCGCGGAGATGCTTCCTGGCAGGCAGTTCCGATTTTTATTTTTATGTTCTCAGCGGCCTCTTCCCCAATAAAAAGGCTGTGATTTTTTCTCACATAGCTCATGATTGCCTGGTCGAAATTATCTCCGGCAACCTTTACGGAAGCAGACACAACAGAGCCAGCCATGGAAATCACGGCAACATCAGTGGTTCCGCCTCCTATATCCACGATCAGATTACCAAAAGGCTTCGTCACATCTACTCCGGCACCAATTGCAGCTGCAATCGGCTCTTCCACAAGAAACACTTCCCTTGCTCCAGCCTGATAAGTAGCTTCCTCTACTGCCTTTCTTTCAATCTCTGTGGTTCCGCTGGGGATACAGATACTGATTCTAGGCTTTCGAAAGGCATGGCGACCCATTGCCTTGGAAATGAAATACTTCAGCATCTTCTCCATAACCGTATAATCTACGATCACTCCCTGGCGGATTGGCCGGATTACTTCCATATTTGATGAAACATGTCCGGTCATCTGTCTGGCTTCCTCACCGATTGCTTTTATTTTCTCTGAGTTCTTATCATAAACCACTACAGACGGCTCACTGACTACCAGCCCCCGTCCAGTGGAATATACCTGACTGTTTCTGGTTCCCAGGTCAATTCCAATATCACTGGCAGGCATTAAATTCCCCTTTCTCTCAAAACACTTTGTCACACTTTCTCTGCAAGAATTGTGCAATAAATGATTACCATTCATATTCCGAACTGTAATCATAAACACCACATTCTGCAGATGTGACTTTATAATTGTCTCATAGATTTTTCATAATTAATAGTCTTCGTACCATTATAAACAAAAATGCTTCAATTGGAAAGAGGTTTATTATCAGAATCACTTCAAATATTTCGCAACATAACGTCCTGTATAAGAAGCTGGATTCTTCGCCACTTCTTCAGGTGTTCCCTTGGCAACAACTGTTCCCCCGCCATCTCCGCCTTCCGGTCCGATATCAATTATATAATCAGCGGTCTTGATCACGTCCAGATTGTGTTCAATTACAACAACCGTATTTCCACCATCCGAAAGTCGACGCAAAATCTCCACCAGTTTCTGAACATCTGCAAAATGCAATCCAGTGGTAGGCTCATCCAGAATATAAATAGTCTTACCTGTACTGCGCTTACTCAGCTCTGCAGCCAGCTTAATACGCTGTGCTTCTCCGCCGGAAAGAGTGGTGGAAGGCTGTCCGAGACGAATATAGGAAAGACCGACATCATATAAGGTCTCTATCTTCCTTCTGATGGATGGAACGTTCTCAAAGAACGTCATTGCCTCCTCAACTGTCATATTCAGTACATCGTAGATGCTCTTATCCTTATACTTCACTTCCAGAGTTTCCCGATTATAGCGCTTCCCCTTGCAAACTTCACAAGGGACATAAACATCTGGCAGGAAGTGCATTTCAATTTTAATAATACCATCACCACTGCAGGCTTCACAGCGTCCGCCTTTTACATTAAAGCTGAAGCGCCCTTTCTTATACCCCTTTGCCTTGGCATCTGCTGTAGCAGCAAAAAGATCTCTGATCTGGTCAAACACGCCTGTATACGTAGCAGGATTAGATCTTGGTGTACGGCCAATTGGAGACTGGTCAATGGCAATTACCTTGTCCAACTGGTCTATTCCAATAATTTCATCATGCTTTCCCGGGATCACGCGGGCCCTGTTCAGATCCCTTGCAAGATGTTTATAAAGGATTTCATTGATCAGAGAACTCTTTCCTGACCCGGAAACACCTGTAATGCAGGTCATAATTCCAAGAGGAATATCCACGTCTATATGTTTGAGATTATTCTCTGCCGCCCCCTTAATAGTCAGATAACCGGTAGGTTCCTTTCGTACTTCCGGAACCGGGATTTTCAGTTTTCCGCTGAGATATGCTCCTGTAATGGACTTCGGATTCTGCATAAGTTCCTCAGCAGTGCCCATTCCAACAAGCTGTCCACCATGTTCTCCTGCGCCGGGTCCGATATCTACAATACAGTCCGCTGCGCGCATGGTATCCTCATCATGTTCAACCACTATAAGACTGTTTCCCAGGTCTCTTAAGTGCATCAAAGCACCAAGAAGTTTATCATTATCCCTCTGATGCAGACCAATACTTGGCTCATCCAGAATATAGGCAACCCCGACAAGGCCGGAACCGATCTGGGTAGCAAGACGGATTCTCTGTGCCTCTCCGCCAGACAGAGTACCAGTGGCACGTGCCAGGGAAAGGTACTCCAGACCTACATCTGCCAGGAACCCCACTCTGGCTCTGATCTCCTTTAGTATCTGCTTTCCAATAAGCTGCTGCTGCGGAGACAGCTGCATTTCTGCCAGAAATCTCTTCAGCTTATCAATGGACATATTGGTAATTTCATAAATATTCTTATCCGCTACCGTAACCGCAAGTGACTCCTTCTTCAGTCGCTGTCCCCTACATGCTTTACACGGAGTGATCTGCATAAAGCTCTCGTATTCCTGTTTCATAGATTCAGAGCCAGTCTCTTTATAGCGCTGTTCCACATTCCTTATAAGCCTGGAAAAGCCACATCATAAACCCCCTCTCCGCGCTGTCCCTTATAATAAACCTTCACAGAATGTCCGCCTGTGCCGTATAGAATAATATCCTGTATCTTCTTGGGATAATCTTTAAAAGGTGTATCCAAATCAAAACCGTATTCCCTGCAAAGGGCATTCAGAATAGCATTGGTAAAACTGCTCTTATCTGTGCAAGACTGCCAGCCCATCACTACAATAGCCCCTTCAGAAATGCTCAGAGACTTATCCGGGATCATAAGATCCGGGTCAAATTCCATCTTATAACCAAGGCCAAGACACTCCGGGCAGGCCCCAAATGGGTTATTAAACGAAAAACTTCTTGGCTCGATCTCATCAATACTGACTCCACAATCCGGACAGGAAAAGCTCTGGCTGAAATTCATATAATTTCCGTCCATGGTATCCACCACAGCCAATCCGTCAGCCAGATTCAATACTGTCTCAAGAGAATCTGTAAGTCTTTTCTCAATTCCAGGCTTCACGATCAGACGGTCTACAATAATGGCAATCGTATGTTTAATATTCTTATCCAGGGTAATCTCCTCTGAAGTTCATACACATTTCCATCGATTTCCGCACGTACATAACCGCTGCGTCTGGCCTGATCCAGTAATTTCGCATGGGTACCCTTGCGTCCTCGTACTACCGGTGCAAGAAGCTGGATCCTGGTGCGCTCCGGCAATTCCATGATCTGATCCACCATCTGGTCTACTGTCTGCTTGGCGATCACCTTGCCGCATTTCGGACAATGTGGAATACCAACACGGGCGTATAAAAGACGGAAATAATCATAAATTTCTGTCACCGTTCCTACTGTGGATCTGGGATTGCGGTTAGTAGACTTCTGGTCAATAGAAATAGCCGGTGGAAGTCCCTCTATGCTCTCCACATCTGGCTTCTCCATCTGGCCAAGGAACTGTCTGGCATAGGAAGACAGAGATTCCATATATCTTCTCTGCCCTTCTGCATAGATCGTATCAAATGCCAGTGAAGACTTTCCTGATCCGCTTAAGCCGGTAAGAACTACAAACTTATCTCTGGGAATATCCACACTGAGATTCTTCAGGTTATTCTCATTGGCTCCTCTGATTCTGATAAACTGTTTCTTATTCTCTGCTGCCATCTGTTCCTCCATTTCTTAACCGGAAAGCACCGGCTGTAACTCCCTGTATCCTGATCTGATCCGGAATCCTCCGGCTCAGATATTTCTTAATGTGTTCTTCAAGAATATCACAAGAACATTTGTTCGTCAACCATTTCTAAATTCTTTTTCCACCAAAACTTACAGCAAAAAATCTGCCATCACTGCATTACTCACATGAATGCCTTCTCTTGATAAAAATATCCTGCCGCTTTCTTCCAACAGCAGTCCCTGTTTCTTATATTTTTTCAGAACTTCTCCATATATATTCTCTATTGCAGTGCCAAAATACTCCTGAAATTCCTTTTTGGACACGCCCTGTGTCATACGAAGTCCAAGAAACATAAACTCTGCCATCTCATCTTCTCTTGTAAGAAGTTCCCTGTTTTTTCGAATTTTTTCTGGTGCACTGCTGTTTTTCAGATATTCCTGCATATCGGAAGTATTGGAAAAACGTTCCTTTCCCAATAAGGAAGCCGCTCCAAGCCCAAGCCCCAGATAATCCTTTCTCTGCCAGTATCCTTCATTATGTCTGCATTCACACCCTGCTTTTGCATAGTTGGAAATCTCATACTGATGATAGCCATACTCTTTCAGAACTACAGCAACATCTTCATACATGCGGTACTCCGTATCTTCATCAGGCAAATCCAGCTTTTTTCTGGAAAAAGGGGTGCCCTCTTCAATAATAAGACTGTATGCCGAAATGTGCTCCGGGCCAAGTGCCGCCACCATCCGAAGGTTCTCTATCCAATCTTCATAACACTGTCCCGGAATGGCAAACATCAGATCCACATTTATATTGGAAAAGCCAGCCTCTCTTGCCATCTGAAAGCTTTCCAGAAACTGTGCATAATTATGAATTCTTCCAAGCATAGCCAGTTCCTTATTGTTTGGCGACTGTAAGCCAATGCTGATCCGGTTAATTCCGTATTTTCTGTAAATAGAAAGTTTCTCAGGCGTCAATGTTCCAGGATTTGCTTCAATCGTTACCTCCGCATCCGCCGAAAACAAAAAATAATCTCTCAGCCCCTGTAAAAGCTTTTCCATTACATCACATTCCGGCACAGAAGGTGTTCCCCCGCCAATGAAAACTGTATCTACCGGACGTTTTTTCAGATTCTTTGAAACCGTCTCCATTTCCCGTAAAAGTGCATAAATATAAGCTTCCTGCCCGGCCCTGGTAGAGGGACCTGACAGGAAGTCACAATAATCACATTTCTTTATGCAAAACGGGATGTGAAGGTACAATTCCAAACCATTCTTCTTTGTTCCCATTCTGATTTTCTCCACATTGTTTATTTTCTTCTGTTTACAATGCTGTTTCTGTAAAATTAATCTCCACTACCGGTCTCAGTTTCTTCATCTGTTGAATTCCAGTAGCATCACTGCCGCTGTCAGACGAATCTGCAGCAGTCTGCTCTTCTGAAGAGCCGCTCTTACTGCTGCCTGCAGCCTTTCCCTCTTCTTTTTGAACCAGATACTCATTCACCATAGTCACGCTTCCGCTTTGCGCTACCGCATCTTTATTTACCTGGCGAGGTACCGGCGTAGGTGTTGCTGTAGGAATCGGCGTGATCTTCATTACGCCCTGCGACTCTGCGTCTGGTGCTTTCACCGTTTTCTTCCCACATGCACAGCTGCCTGCAAAAATTACGATCACCAGCAGGATCACTGTCAAAATCCCGCCCTTGATCCACTGTTCCCTGTCTTTTTTATAACTTCTCTTTATTCTTCTTGTCAGAATACGTATCTTAGCTTTCATCGGATACCTCCGCGTCTGATGCCAGCTGGCATATATCTTATGTCAATCAGTCACACTCAGACACCTTTATTTGTTGCTTTTCACCACAGGATTGACAACAATTAATTTTCATCCAGTTTCAGTACGCTCATAAATGCTTTCTGCGGAATCTCTACGTTTCCAACCTGGCGCATTCTCTTCTTACCTTCCTTCTGTTTTTCCAGAAGTTTCTTCTTACGAGAAATATCACCGCCGTAGCACTTGGCAAGAACATCTTTACGCATAGCCTTAACCGTCTCTCTGGCAATGATTTTGCTTCCGATTGCGCCTGGATTGGAATTTCAAAGAGCTGACGCGGAATCTCATCTTTCAGCTTCTCGCACATCTTGCGGCCTCTTTCATAAGAAGTATCTGCATGCACAATAAAAGAAAGGGCATCCACTTCTTCTTTATTTACCAGAATATCCAGTTTCACAAGCTCACTTCTCTCATAACCACAAAGTTCGTAATCCAGAGACGCATATCCTCTGGAACGAGATTTCAGGGCATCAAAGAAATCGTAAATAATCTCATTCAATGGAAGCTTATATTTCAGAAGAGCTCGTGTCTCTTCCATATATTCCATGCCAAGATACTGACACGGCGCTCCTGGCAAAGATCCATAATGGCACCGATAAATTCTGTAGTTACCATAATCTCAGCATTCACGATTGGCTCTTCCATATATTCGATCTCAGATGGATCTGGAAGATTGGTCGGATTTGTCAGATCAATCACTTCGCCGTTTGTCTTGTGTACTTTGTAAATAACGCTTGGAGCTGTAGTAACAAGATCCAGGTCATATTCACGCTCCAGACGTTCCTGAATGATTTCCAGATGAAGCAATCCAAGAAATCCGCAGCGGAAACCAAATCCAAGAGCAACAGATGTCTCCGGCTCATAGAATAAAGAGGCGTCATTTAACTGCAGTTTCTCCAAAGCATCACGAAGATCCCCGTATTTCGCTCCGTCAGCCGGATAAAGGCCGCAGTAAACCATTGGATTTACCTTCTTATATCCAGGCAAAGCTCCTCGCAAGGGCGGCTATTGTCTGTAATAGTATCACCAACACGAGTGTCTCTTACGTTCTTAATGCTGGCGGTAATATAACCTACCATTCCAGCTGTCAGTTCCTCACATGGAATAAACTGCCCAGCTCCAAAATACCCAACTTCCACAACTTCTGCCACAAATCCAGTGGCCATCATACGGATGGTTGTGCCTTTGCGGACTTTTCCATCTACCATTCGGCAGAAAACAATGGCACCCTTATAAGAATCATAAATGGAGTCAAAAATAAGCGCCTTCAGCGGTGCATCCGGATTTCCTGCAGGTGCCGGGATCTTAGCCACTACCTGCTCCAGAACCTGATCTACATTCAGACCTGTTTTTGCAGAAATCTGCGGTGCGTCCTGGGCTTCAAGTCCAATCACATCCTCAATTTCATTGATAACACGCTCTGGCTCTGCACTTGGAAGATCAACCTTATTGATTACTGGAATAACCTCAAGATCATGATCCAGTGCCATATAAACATTTGCCAGCGTCTGCGCTTCAATTCCCTGTGCAGCGTCAACTACAAGGATGGCACCGTCGCAGGCTGCAAGGCTTCGTGAAACTTCATAGTTAAAATCCACATGTCCAGGTGTATCGATCAGATTGAAAATATACTCTTCTCCATCTTTTCCATGATATACCGTGCGGACAGCCTGGGATTTGATGGTAATTCCACGTTCTCTCTCCAGTTCCATATTATCCAGAACCTGGGCCTGCATTTCCCTCTCAGTCAAAAGTCCTGTCATCTCTATAATTCTGTCGGCCAGTGTAGATTTACCGTGGTCAATATGTGCAATAATACAAAAATTTCGAATTTTACTCTGGTCTGTCATTCCAGACATTCCTCCTCTGGTTATGCTTTACTGTTTATTCTATCAAGAGATTATAGCACAGATTAAATCTGTTTGTCACTTCCTTTTATATGGTTCCTGTTCACTCCGTTCACAGTAACATTCTTGACGGGATAAATTATATTATTTTTATCCTGTTCCGCAGCCCTTTAACACTCTGTTCAAAATGTCTGCAAAGGGTTCCATGGCGTTTTTTACTTCCTGCACCGTATTTGTCTGGGCACCGGCTTCCAGAAGCAGGGCTCTTTTTCGTAAATGAAGATTGTAGCGCAAGCCCGCCAGGTAAATCCCTCTGTAAAAATCAGGATAATACAACGCCGCCTGATATTCCAGCTGAAAAGAAAAAGCAAGATTGTCCTGTATGTAAGGATTTGGCAAATAAGAAACCTTCCCCTGGTCATTCGTGTAGCTAAGGCCATTATAAAAAAGAATCTGCGCAGTATCTTTTCCGTTTATTTCAGTTACCAGCCGTCTGTCTTCATCGATGCCATCTCTGTGCAGATCAATAACCACCTCCACAGACGGATTTTCTTCCAAAACCTTTTCTACGTAATCACAAGCATAATTATAGGCCTTATTCCGATCCAGTTCTCCGCTCATCATATCAAAAGCTTCTTTTATATGGATCACCTGATAACCATATTTTTCTGACAGCAAACTGGTCAGATAATTTCCAACACCCACAATCGTATCTTCCTCTTCTCCTTCCCTGGAATCGGAAAAACGTTTCCTGGGAGTGACTGTGATAAATAAGAATCTGCGGCTCCAACGGTCCATGACTCAAGGAAAAATCCTCTGCCAGAAATTCAGCAGCATTTATTTTTACGGCAGATGCATCTGTGTTCTCATCTACAATGTAAAAATTGTTCATTAGATAATCGTAATCCGACAGCTTGTCTCTGGACAGATCCAGAATTGGATGCGGGAGAACGATGTTAGACTGAGGAAGGGTATTTGCAGGCTGAGTTTCTGAATTTAAGTGATTTTCACTATTTTCTATGATTTCTGACATCTCAGAGTTATCTTTATTTTCTATTTTATCTGTATTATTTATTTTTTTACTTTCCTCAGAAACACTGCTGTTTTTTTCCAGATTGGCTTCCTTGGATTTCTTTGCATTTTCCTCTCGCAAATTACGCTCATTCTCTGCAACTTCTTCTAAATATGCTCCATTTCTCTTCCCAATCTCAGCCAGAGTTTCCCCATCCATTTCCATCCAGGTTTCCTGTGCTTTTTCCTCTGTAAAATAATAGAACGGAAACTGCCTGTACACATTATGCACAATTTCCCGCATGGAAAAAGGTCCTGGCAGCATAGCCAGAACCGCAAAAAAACACAGACAAAGAAACACGCAGAAAACCTTCTGGACTTTTGTCACGAAATCACCTCTTTAAGGTTATCCTATGACAGATTTTTCCTCCGTATGTTTCTTTTTTTAGGCTAACTTTCCATATTTTCAGTATTTTTCCACAGCTCACCACCTTTACATCAGCTTCATGCGCCAGAGCGTGTTTGAAAAATCATTCCCGCAATCTGCACGCCCACTTTGCTGGAGATTTCACCCGAATTCGATTGCCGTAGCCCGCTACGATGCCCTCATCTAGGCAAAATCTCCCACAAATTGTGACGCACATCTTGCAGAAAGCCTTTTTCAAACACGCTCTAATAGATCTCTGCAAAAGTCATATTTAATCCTTCTGAAATCGTAAAACTCAGATATTTTATGGTCTCGTCCACATCTTTCGGCGTCACAAACATTCCATGAAGATGTGGGGAAATCATTTCTTCCAAAAATTCTTTCTGTTCGGCCTCGTCCAGTGTCTCAAGCAAATGAGCCATAGAATCATGAACAATAGTCGCCGCATCCACCACCGTAGGCACTCCGATCCCAATCACTTTTACATTCAGATTTTCTTCTGTAAGACCATTTCTGTGGTTTCCCACCCCTGATCCCGGAGTAATTCCTGTATCCGTGATTTGAATGGTCCGATTAAGGCGCCTGGTATTTCTTGCGGCAAGAGCATCCACAGCGATCACTACATCTGGCCGTGTTATTTCCACCACGCCCTCCACGATTTCCGAAGTTTCCATTCCAGTCTGCCCCATTACTCCTGGAACAATTCCGCTGATTGCATGAAGAATCTGCTTTTCTGTACTTTTCAGTCCATACTCGCGGATCAGATGGCGTGTCATATGAAGATTCCCAATTACTTCCGGTCCCAATGAATCCGCCGTAATACCCGGATTTCCAAGCCCAACAATAAGCACGGACTTTTCCTTTTCCAGACCGATCAGCTGGCGTAAATGTCTGGAAAGTTCTTCAGACACTTCCCTGTGATAGTCCTCATCTGGCGCTGAAAGCCCTTCCGATTCAATTGTAATATATGTCCCCTGAGGTCTCCCCATCGCCCTGGCACCATTTTCCGTGGTTATTTTCACCACAGTGGTTCGAATGTCTTTTTCCTCATTATAATCTTCCTGAACCTCCACCGCGCACTTCTACATTGTCCTCTGTAAAGCGTTCTCTTGCCTCTACCGCCAAATCGGTTCTGATCTTATAAGTTCCCAGCATATCAGTTCCTCCATACTTTCCCAAATTCTCCCATATCACCGGCTCCGCCCTGCTGTTTTCTATGTGCAAAATGTATTTCTCATTGCAATTCATACCTTTCACAGCCACACCTTTCGATTTTTATATAATCTCCCCACTTTTTTGCAAAATATGTATGTCAAGCATTTTTGTAAAAATATGTATTGACAATCCAAGGTAATTATTATAAACTATATAAGCATGTTCATAGGAACGCCCGTGTCTGTTCTTATGATGCAAAAAATTAATCATCATTCACGAATTGGAGGTGTACGA
>ENA-OQCX01001416-OQCX01001416.1-human-gut-metagenome-genome-assembly--contig:-NODE-1416-length-10931-cov-1.391799_pt1 | contig 10931 bp, 14 predicted proteins | sample MGYA00242762_ERZ504587 | MGnify/ENA primary metagenome ERZ504587 (study PRJEB26092, sample SAMD00036337) | human gut metagenome | host: Homo sapiens | study: EMG produced TPA metagenomics assembly of...
CGTTAACCCAAACAGTCCATTTAGCGGGAAAACCAGAACGATATGGAAAGTCAAAACTGGTTCGGTATTTTGAACTTTTACTGGAGGATGTTCAGCCAGAAGATGTTCGAGATGAGGTATTAAAGGATATATGGGAACTGGATAACTGAACATAGAATTAAAGACAACTCCAACAAAGAACTATCGGACAATTCGGTTTACGGAAATTTATCAGGCAGATATCAAAGAGGAACTGAAAAAAGCAATTTATGTTCAGTTAAAACAGGAAAATGTAAGTAGTGTGGCGAGAGAAATGACAGCAATGCGTAGACTGTCCAGATACTTGAAAGAAAAACATCCGGAGATAGAAAGCTGCCAGGATATCAGCAGGGCAATTGTAGAGGATTACCTGACTTACCTGAATACAGAGAGTCTGCAGACGAAGGAATTTCGCTCAGAATTAAACAGACTGCGTAGTGTTCTGGAGATGGTTGGAAAGCTGTATCACTACGAACAACTGGACAACATTATTTTGAACAGAGACATTCCACCATCCACAAGAGCTGAATTTAAAACCTATTCCGATGCAGAGCTGAAACGAATAAATTCTTTTCTGGTGAAAGTGGATGAACAGACAGCAAGGTTGATGATTATTCATCAAATGCTTGGAACAAGAATATCGGATACCCTGACCTTACGGACAGACTGCCTGATAGAAAAAGGAAATGAAGTCATCATTCGAATCAACCAGCCAAAGTCCCATTATTACGAAAAACCAATCAGTATGGAACTGGCATCTCTGATAAAGGCAGCTATTAAATACACAAAAGAAAAAATCGGAGATACGGAATACATTTTTGCGAACGAAAACAATCCGAAAGTTCCCTGGACATACGGACGGATCTGTGACAGAATCCTGCGTCTTATTTACAAAGAAGATATACGGGATGACAACGGACAGCTATTTGGTTTTAACTCCCATATGTACAGACACTACTACGGAGTAAAACTTACAGAAATGCATCTGGATGACTGGACGATTGCCAGATTGTTGGGACACAGCAGTTTAAGAAACGTAAGGTATTACCGAAGGATGAGCAACCAGATCCTGGCAGATGAGACCAGGGCAGTCAGGAATAAATTATCACAGATCATATTAGATAATCTGGATGGATGGGGTGAAGAGTATGAACAAATACGATACGATGATAGCCTGCAATAAAAAGACAAGCGAAGAAAAAATAAACCGGGCAGTTACAGAAATCCGGCAAATGCTGGCAGAGGAAGAAAAAGTCACAGTTCCAAAACTGGTAAAAAGGACAGGCTTGTCCAGAGGATTCTTCTATAAGAATGAGACGGTCAGAAAAGAAATGGACCGGGCACTGGAACGGCAAATGGGAATGATCAATCCGAAAAGATACATCGGAGATATTGTGATGAAAATCGGATCAACTTACTGGAGCAACAAATCCGGGAACTGAAACGTGAGAAAGAGCAAGTCGAACAGGAAAATGAAAGACTGAGAAAAGCATTGAATAAAAAAGATTTGAATGTGCTGAAAAATTTATAAATAAGAGCGAAAGCAATCTACAGCAGCCGGGAGAAGATTCCTGGCTGTTGCAGTTGAAATAAAACGAACACTGGGAGAAACGGTGTCACGAAAAGTACAGACAGGAAAACATCACCTGCCAGAAAAGCAACACGGTACACTCGTGTCTCTGCCGTTAAAGCCAGCGTTTTAGAGGGATGGGAGAGGGCTACCCAATTTTATAGATGAAGCCACAAGCAGCGTTGACCCGGAAAATGAAGAAGAATTGCAGCGGGCGATTGCGGAATTGACGCACGACAAGACCATTATTATGATCGCCCACCGCCTGAAAACCGTCCGGGGCGCGGATCAGATATTGGTATTGGATGATTCCCATATCGTCCAGAGCGGCACTCATGCAGAGCTGATCCAGCAGAAGGGCCTGTATGCGGATTTCGTATCCGCAAGACAGGAGGCTATCGGCTGGAAACTGGCACAGTAAGGGAGGCAGAAATGAAGATTTATGCGTCGGGCGAGGACTATTTAGAAGCAGTCCTTGTATTGCAAAAGAAAAAAGTCATGGTTCGTTCCGTTGATCTTGCCCGGCACATGGGATTCAGTAACCGAGTATCAGCCATGCAGTAGGCGTTGTTAAAGAATGGCGGTTTTCTGACCGTGGATGAAGATGGATATTTCCATCTGACCGAAGACGGGCGGGAGGTTGCTGAGAAAATTTATGAACGCCATCAGTTCTTTACGGAGCAGCTTGTAGCTGTCGGGGTTGATCGGGAAACCGCAGAAAGGGATGCCTGTCGGATAGAACATGCAATCAGCGAAGAGGCTTTTCAGAAATTGAAAGCTTCGGTTGAAAAACAGAGCAATGATACAGCATAACTTGAATGAATTATTTAGCACAGAAATTTGCATCTAATTAACAGATATTATCTATATATTGTGCTTGAAATGTTGACGCAAACAAAATCTGGTGCTATGATAAATGTGTAAACAGTTTCATTCGGGAAATATCCTGAATAAGAAATTTCATCCCGGAATGGTCCGGGATTTGAAAACAGATTGTGCAAAACGCACCGAAGAAGTCTGTTCGGGCTTCTGTAATATTGGTTCAGGCGTCAGCCTGAAAAGACAGAAATGACATCAAAAAGCAAAGAATTGTTTTTGGTGTCTTTTTTTTATGTTCAGGCTGGCGGAAGGAGAAAAAAGACAAGAAGAGCCTTTGATCGGATAGATTATAAAACGAGCAGGAAATCGGGAAACAAAATGAAAACTAAAAAAACAAAGAAACTGATGTGGAGCGTTAGAAAGGAAATGTTTGCGGCATAATAAAAAAATATCCGATGTCTAGATAATAGAAAAATGTTTTGATTTAATGGAGTATTATTGTGGCAAGTAAGAAGAGATTAATTGAAGGTGAATATTATGAAGTTTAGGGTATGGAATGACAACATTATTTAAGAACAGATATTGGGGAATGTCGAGCTTAGATAAACCCAAAACCATTTGGAGCGATTTTGAACCGTTCAGAGTGGCGCTGATGTTCTGATTCTTGTATAGTATAGATGTGCAGAATCGTTCTGCACAAATTTTTACAGAATGGGTTAGATTGTGCTAACCTTTGGAGGAATACCTATGGAAAAGAATAAGTTACAGGCAAAAGACCTAATCAATGTTGGTATCTTCACAGCCATCTACTTTGTTTTGTTCTTTGCAGGTATGATGTTGGGATATATACCAATTTTCATTCCCCTGCTTGGGCTGGTTTGCCCGATTATTTGCGGCATCCCTTTTATGCTGTATCTTACAAAGGTAAAAAAGTTTGGCATGGTAACACTGTCTGGCATTATCCTTGGATTGCTGAATATGCTGATCGGCAGCGGCGTCTTGGTTTTAATTTTCGGTATTGTTTTCGGTGTTGCGGCTGACCTTATTATGAAATCTGGCAAATATAAAAGCTGGAAATTCACCCTGTTGGGTAACGGTGTATTTTCCCTGTGGATTATGGGTTTTGTGAGCCGGATGTTTCTGACCCGTACCGAGTTCTTTGATTCTCTTGTCAGCAGTTATGGGCAGGAGTATGTCGATACGCTGATGTCTTATACGCCTGGTTGGATGTTCCCAGTTCTGTTTGTTGTTACATTCCTCGGCGGCATCCTGGGTGCATTACTTGGTAAGGCCGTATTGAAGAAACATTTTGAAAAAGCAGGCATTGTATGATGGCAGAAACCACAGGATTACCTTTTGAAAAAAAGGCAATCATTCCAATAGACCCACGCACTAAAATTTTTCTTACTGTTACTGTCAGTACCATTATGGTGGCAGGAGGAACAGGCGGAATTATGACTGTTATACGGCCCTGCCTGATGGCGTTCCCTATGTGCTTGCTGCTCTTATCGAAACGATGGAAAAGCGTTCTGAAATTCTCCGCGATGTATGCTGTCTTATTTGCGTTAGAGCTGACGGTATTGCCATTGTTAACTGGAACATGGAATTTTGTCTTGGGTGCAGCTATTGGCATTTACACACATATGTTACCAGGGTTCATCATGGGATACTATTTGATTGAATCCACAACAGTCAGTGAATTTGTAGCAGCTATGGAAAGGGTACATATCCCGCAAGGGTTTGGGATTATACCAACAAGCATTTTTTCATTTTCGGGCAATGGACCTGAAAATCCGAAAAATCGCAAGCGGGTACTCGCTTGCTATCGAAACCCTACCTTCTATTTCTCCCTCTACTAATACTACAATTAGAAGGTGGAAAAATGGCTGTATCCGCAAAGAAAAACAGAAAAAGGCCACGGCTGAACCTCCATTCATGGTGTGATCCATCATGGCCCTAGCTACACAAGGAATACAAATTGACTTTTCCAGGTTGGTGTTGTAAACTATGATTAGTTTTAGCTAACCATAAGGGGCACTCATACATGACAGATATGGAAAAAGTAAAGATTCATGGTGTCCCGGAAACCATGCTGCAGACTCTGTTTGCCCGGGCGGCCCATTCTCAGAAGAAGGAACATAAATTTTATGATGCGAAGGCTATAGAGATCGTGAAGCAGCTGGACTATGACTTTTCCAAGGCGGAGAAGGATGCTGCCATGAGCAGCGGTGTGATTGCCCGCACCATTCTGTTGGATCAGATGGTGGGTGCCTTTTTAGAGGAACATCCGGATGCAACTGTTGTTAATATCGCCTGTGGCTGGATACACGGGTCTACCGGCTGGATAATGGACAGGCTCGCTTTACCTGGGCCTGAAAAGCGGTAAGGAACTGGAGAGCATAGTGTCGGGGCTTACATGGATCGAGGATGTGAGTTTGGTCGAAGGATGAAGGAACTGTATCCTGTCTATAAGTTGCTGGGATGGATACAGCCTGTTAAAAACCTTTCTAACAAGCTGGTAATACTGAGAAAATAGGATAGATATAAACTGCCATTCAGCTTTGTCATAGGAGATGCGTCAGCCATGGAGAAATTGAATTATTTAAGACAGGACAAAAAAATACCGGGGAAGGAATCCTTTGTGACCTATGTGGATTTTCAGGTAAAGGATGGCACCGCCGATATGTGGCTGTATGACATTTTTCCGGGAGTACAGCTCATGGTTGTAGATTTTTCTTCTGAGAGCTGTTTCCGAAGCGGTGAAAAGCAGAATGTAATCGGGATCAATCATTGCCGGAAGGGGCGGTTTGAATGTGCGTTTGACAGCCGGAATTATCTCTATTTGGGAGAAGGCGATATTACCCTGAACAGCCAGATGCACCCGCCAATCGCGTCTTCCTTCCCCTTGAACTACTTTTATGGGTCCACTATTATTTTGTTTCCGGAGGTCATGAAGGATGTACCGGAGCTTCAGCCTTTCAAATCAGTGCGGAGGCAATCACAGAGAAATATTCTCTTGAATCAAGATCCCCGGTATTTCGCCGCAATGCGGAAATAGAGCATGTATATCAGGAACTGTATACACATCTGGATCGTCCGTCTCTGCTTTTGCGGCTGAAGATTTTGGAGCTTCCTTTATCATTTCCAATTCAGACAAACTCTTTTTGAGGAGAACCAGGACTATATTTCGGGGAGTGACTGTGGAGCGGATCAAGCATGTCAGGGAGCATCTGGTACAGGATATGGAACACCGGACCAATCTGAAGGAACTGGCATTGGAGCACAATTTAAGTCTGACACAGTTAAAAGATGGATTCAGGCAAATTTATGGCGAATCACCTTATGCATATTTGCGTAGTTACAAAATGCATCGGGCGGCACAGCTTTTGCGCCAATCAGATAAAAAAATCAGCGAAATTGCGCTGGAAATGGGTTATCAGAATCCAAGCAAATTTTCAGAGGCATTCCATGCGGTGATAGGCTGCAGACCAAGTGCCTATCGAAAGGAAAAAAAGTAGAAGAAAATCATAGTGACACCTTCCGGATGGAGGTGTCATTTTTTGGCTTTTTGGAGCATTTTGCAGAAGGCATGGCTTTTCGGAGTGGCAAAAGGATCTTTCACATGGTAATATGTTTAAGTTAGCATAGACTAACTCAAAATACAGAAAGGAAAGAAATACATATGAAAACAAAACTTACAACAAAGGATTTAATTACCGCAGGCGCCTTTGGCGCAATTTATTTAGTGCTGCTCACGGTGTTGTCTTCAGTCCTGACCATTGTTCCAATCCTCTTTCTGGCAACGCCGTTGATTGCCGGCATCATACTGGGAACTGTGTATATGCTGTATGCCACCAAGGTGCCGCGCACCGGTGCGATCCTGGTGCTGGCGATCTTGGTGGGGCTGATTACGTCCATGGCAACCATTTATCCGCTGATTTTTGCAGTTGTATGGGGATTAATTGCTGAACTCATTACCGCAAAAGGCGCAAATCCGCAGGTGCGCTGGCAGTCAGCTACTGTGTGTTCAACCTGACTTCTATGGGTCCCTTCTTTGCCCTTATTCTGGCAAAGGACGCCTTCTTAGAAAGTTGTGCAGGGTACTATGGAGAAGAATATATCGCAACGCTGGATAAGCTGACGCCCCAGCTGGATTGTTCTTGTGCTGATTGCTTTGGCTTTGGTGGGCGGATTGCTTGGCGGTCTGTTTGGAAGAAAGATCCTGAAAAAACATTTTGTGAAAGCCGGTATTACAGCGTGAACCGCGAAAAGATTTCCAGTGGTCTTTTGGATCCGAGAAGTAAGCTGGCGGTATTTATTGCCGCCTGCCTTTCGGCATTTTCCGGGCTGACACATCCGCAGGAATTTGTCCTTCTTGCCTGTGTGTGGGGATAACGCTTCTGTGCCAGAAATGGAAGAGGGCTTTTTATACCGGTCTTATCTTTACAGTTATGTTTTTATGCGATCTGTTTCTAACACCGCGATTGTCAGGGATACTGCAGAATATCATCATGCTGGCATGTCATTTCTGCCGGTTTATTTTACCGATGTTTGCAGCCTTTTATATTGTGACACAGACTTCCAGGATTGGGGAATATATCAGTGCATTTACTCAGATGCATCTGCCAAACGAGGTCATCATTCCTCTGGCGGTGATGCTCCGTTTTGTCCCGACTATCCAGGAAGAATGGCAGATGGTGAATCAGGCGCTTCGGTTAAGAGGGATGGCGCTGACATGGAAAAATGTTCTTTGTCGTCCGCTGCAGATGATGGAATATATGCTGGTTCCCTTTTTGCTGCAGTGCTCGGTTATCGTGGATGAGATGTCAGCTGCTGTTATGGCGCGGGGGTTTGACAAAAATATGCCGCGAACCAGTTATGCGGAGGTTCAGATGAAGGCTCTGGATTGGTGTATAATAGCTGTCTCTGCCGGACTGCTGTTCTGGAATCTTTGTTTCTGAGGAAGGGAGGAGATGTTTTGATCAAACTGAATCATGTTTCCTTTTCTTATCAGAATGGGGAAGCAAATGAAATGCAGGTGCTGTCTGATGTAAGCTTTCAGGCATCACGCGGAGAATGTGTGGTACTTTGTGGGAAAAGCGGATGTGGGAAGACGACCATGCTTCGCCTGGTAAACGGTCTTATCCTCATTTTTATGCCGGGAAACTGGAGGGGAATGTCCTTGTAGGCGGACAGGAAATGCAGCAGACACCGTTGTCCCAAACGTCCCGGATTGTGGGAAGTGTCTTCCAGAATCCCCGTACCCAGTTTTTCCATCTGGATACGACCGGAGAGATGGCTTTTAATCTGGAAAATCAGAATGTCCCCCGCCCGCAGATGAAGAAGCGTCTGGAGGAGGTGTCCTATCGTCTGAACCTGCAGGAGCTGATGGACCGGAATATTTTTGAACTGTCAGGCGGCGAGAAACAGCAGATCGCCTGCGGCTCCGTTTATGCGGCTTTACCGTCGGTCATCGTTATGGATGAGCCTTCTTCTAATCTGGATATGGAGAGCATCCGAAAACTGCAGAAGTTGATCCGCATGATGAAGGATGAAGGAAGAACTGTGCTGATTTCAGAGCATCGGCTGTGGTATCTGGAGGGAATCGCTGACCGTTATGTGCTGCTGGAGGATGGCCGGATCAGGCAGGAATTTACGCCGGAAGCAGCGGCAGATCTTTCGCTGGAGAAGCGCAAAGCGTTGGGACTCAGGGCAGTAAAGCAGGAGCAGCTTTATGAACTGAGGCCCGATATGGGGCTGATAAAACAAAAGAGTACCGGGCTGGAAATAGATGGGCTTCAGTTTAGCCGCCAGATGCGCCAGGTACTGAATGTGCCGCATTTAGAAATACCGTCAGGGGCAATCGTAGCGGTGATCGGAGAAAACGGTGCCGGGAAATCCACTTTCAGTCTTTGCCTGGCAGGTCTTTTGAAGCATACGGGTACAGTACGGATCGACGGCAAGAAGATCGCGCATAAAAAGCTGCCGGAGCAGGTCTACCTGGTCATGCAGGAGGCAGGACATCAACTGTTCAGCGATACGGTATTGGGTGAATTGACCTTGAATAATCCGGCACTGTCAGAAGAAAAGGGCAAAGAGGTTTTGACAACGCTGGGCTTAAATGGTATGGAGAACCGTCACCCTGGCTCCCTCTCCGGAGGTCAGCAACAAAGGCTTTCTCTGGGAACAGCTCTTTGCATGAAGCGAAAACTGATGCTCTATGATGAGCCGACCAGCGGTCAGGATGGAGAAAATCTGCTGCGGACAGCGGAGCTGATCCGTGCAGCCAATAAACAGGCAGCCAGTACCCTGATCGTGACACATGATCCGGAGCTGATCTTGCGCTGTGCGACCCATATTCTGCATATCCACGCAGGGGAAGTAAAGAAATTTATACCGCTTGATGAGAGAGGAGTGATTTATATGAAGAAGGTATTTGGAGAGGATGCGCAGACAAAGAAGCCGCAGAAAACCGGTATTCCGCGCCTGTTAGAGTTTACAGGACGGCATCGTCCCCTACTGGGCGCTGCGCAGTTGTTGTCCGGCATCAGCGCCTTGTTCCTTCTGGGACCGTTTGTGTGTGTTTATTTTGCGGCCCGTGCGCTTTTAACCGGACTGACCGGAGGAGGTTTTGCTATCTCGTCCCTGGTGCAGTGGGGCGTGTGGGCATTGGCGCTGGAACTGGCCGCTGATCATTAATTTTGCGGCACTTATGTGCTCCCATACCGCAGCTTTTCATACAGAAAAGAATTTAAAAATGGCAGCGCTCCGTCATTTGTCCAGGATGCCAATGGGGTATTTTGAGGAAAATCCCAGCGGAAAGCTAAGAAAAATCATTGATGAAAACAGCGCCCAAATGGAGACTTACCTTGCCCATCAGCTGCCGGATCTGGTGAGCGCTCAGGTCACGACGGTTGCCAGCCTTGTGCTGATGCTGGCTATGGACTGGCGCATTGGCCTTCCACTGATCGTTCTGATGCTTGCAAGCTTTGCCTGCCAGATGACAATGATGGGCGAAAAACCATGAATTTCATGAAGTGCTATCAGGACGCTCAGGAGGAAATGAACCACGAGGCGGTGGAGTATGTCCGGGGAATCTCCGTGATCAAGGTATTTGGACAGTCGGTACATTCGATACGGCGCTTCAAGGAAGCGATCAATGCTTATCGGGATGACGCACTGGCCTTTACTATGGCCTGCAAGCCGGATATGTGGGCTTCAATACTGTGGTCAATGCCGCTTTTCTTGTGCTGATCCCTGCCGCACTCATCGGCATGACTTCGGCGGGAGATTTGACTGCTTTATAGAGAATTTCCTGTTTTATCTGATTTTTGCACCTGCATGCGCATCTGTTCTCAACAAGATCATGTACATGAGCAACTATAAGATGCAGGCTATGGAATCTATGCGGCGGATTGACACAATTCTGCTTGCCAGAGAGCAGTCAGAGGCACAGGAGCCGCAAATGGCACAGGGCAGCGACATTTGCTTTGAGCATGTGACCTTTACCTATCCCACAGGCGAACAGCCTGCGGTTTCAGATGTCAGTTTTACAGCAAAAGCCGGAACCGTTACGGCACTGGTGGGACATTCCGGCTCCGGCAAGACCACCATCGGGACCCTGGTCCCCCGCTTTTATGATGTGCAGGAGGGGCGCATTACGCTGGGCGGCGTGGAACTTTCTGAGATTTCCCGACAGGAAGTCATGGGAAAGATTGCTTTTGTCTTCCAGAATCCCAAATTACTGAAAACAACACTGGAGGAAAATATCCGCGGCGGCTGCAAAAATGCCAGCCGGAAAGATATCCTGCGGGCAGCCCGTCTGGCACAGTGTGATGATATTCTGGCAAAGCTGCCGGAGGGCATTGACAGCATCGTGGGCGGGAAAGGCGTCTATCTTTCCGGAGGAGAAGTACAGCGGGTGGCTATTGCCAGAGCAATTCTGAAGGACGCACCGGTCATCATTCTGGATGAAGTCACGGCATTTGCCGACCCCGAAAATGAGTACAGATTCAGGCAGCCCTGAAGGAACTGACAAAGGGAAAAACAGTCATTATGATTGCGCACCGGCTGTCCACCATTCAGGATGCGGATCAGATCCTGGTAATGAAAGCAGGGCGTCTGGTAGAACAGGGAACGCATCAGGAACTGCTTGGTAAGAATGGCGAGTATGCCATATGTGGGCAGATTACAATCAGGCAATCACCTGGAAGATTGACAGGAAAGAGGAGGTGAAACCATGCTGAAGAAATTATTCGCATTAAGCGATCAGGGGGAACGGGAATTAAAGCACGGGATTGTGGCAACTACGATAGGACATTTGTGCATCATGGCTCCCATTTCCCTCTTGATGCTGGTGACCATGGGACTTCTGAACAGGCTCTGCGGGGAGACTGGACTGACAATGCAGCCAGGAGTGATAGTTCTGATGGCGGCGGTTCTCTTACTTTTGATCTTCATAACCCAATGGGTTCAGTATAACCTGACTTATAAAAGTGGCTTACGAAGAAAGCGCTAAACCGGA
>ENA-OQCX01001417-OQCX01001417.1-human-gut-metagenome-genome-assembly--contig:-NODE-1417-length-10921-cov-2.127571_pt1 | contig 10921 bp, 17 predicted proteins | sample MGYA00242762_ERZ504587 | MGnify/ENA primary metagenome ERZ504587 (study PRJEB26092, sample SAMD00036337) | human gut metagenome | host: Homo sapiens | study: EMG produced TPA metagenomics assembly of...
CCCCACCTCCCTTAATGTACCTCCATATTTGCTCCATGATTTGTTTTGCAGTCAGCAAGTCGGTATTACTTACTTTTCCGCTGGCGTTGGCAATGTGGGCAAGCTGGTTTAGATTGTTGCCAAGGGCTGCAATTTGGCGTGACATTTTTATGTAGTCGGCTGTCGGACGCTCCAGAAGTGGAGCGTCCATTAATACTTTGCGCAGCACTTGCTCTTGATTTAGCCCTGTGCTTTTACTTAAATACCGCAGTCGTTCCCACTCGTCTTGATTGAGCCGTAGGAGTTTTTTATAGGTTCTTGCTTTCATAATTCACCATCCGATGCAGGGGTTTTAGGGGTATTCCCCTAACAAGTGGCGATGTGATATCACATTGCCGTGCTTGCTCGTACTGTGCCATAGGCACAGTACGCCGCCCGCTGACAATCACCACGCAGCCGCAGACCTTTTCTGGTCGCATAACGTCGACACGACGAGCCAGCCGAAACATATTAACCCGGTCACGCAAGCTGTACTCGGTGGCCGTGACCTGTACCCCATGCTGCATAAGCCGCTTGAAAAAAGAGTGCAAGTGGCGCTCCTTGCCGCTGATCTGCCGCATACGGCAGATATAAACGCGGTCAACTTTTCCACCCTTAATCTGCTGCATCATATCGCGGTAGCCGGGACGCAGCAGCCAGCCGCCGCGCTCGTCAATGCTTCCACCGACAATATCACAGCCGTCATGCAGAGCCTGCATTGAGCAAACTTTATAGCTGTTCATTGTGCCGTCATAGTCACCGGGAATTCTCGCGTACACCCACGCGCGGGGTCTTTTCTGTTCGTCCATTGTTCACCGTTCCTCATAAAAACTTAGTTGTTCGCCCTCCTGCCGAAAGCGTTCGTCTATCTCACGAAAAGTGCGTCGCCAACTAAAACGTTCGGTGGGTTTATTCGGCACGTCCTGTAATTCAAGCAAAAGCTGCCAGAGTTCGGGGTGGTATCTGTAGAGATGCCGCAGTTCGCTGATTGATGCGTTCGGGCAAAACCAACAACCCCCGCGTTTAGTGAAGTCATACAGCGGGGACAGCAGCCCCTCAGCTGCGCACATAGACCTCGCTTCTGGTTCGGCACATGGTACTTGTCCAGCAAAGAAATCTGACCGGGCTTTAATCGTGCCAGTCGCTTGGGTTCATCTGCGGCGATGCCGATGTACTGCACCGTGTCCGGGGGCAATGCCTTCTGATATGCCTTGATCGGCGGCAGCTTGCAATCCCGCTGAATTGTACAGCGCCCCGCTCAGAGGAAATCCCGAAAGCATCCCCTTGGTTTTTCCTCGTGTGACAACATGGTAAAAGCAGGATAGATAGGTCTTTTCGGAGCGCAAAACCCGTGTCGGGATGCCGCGCTGTTCAAAATACGGGATTGCCGTTTCGTGGATAAATCGGTTGTGTTCGGGCAGCTCGCCGGATATTTCCTCGTTGAACATGACCTCGCAATACACAAGTTCGTCCAGCGGTTCACCATGCTGCAAGGCCAGCAGCGCGGTGGCGATACTGTCTTTTCCGAAACTGCAACTTAAAATATGTTTCATGTTTTTTCTCCAATAAAAAGCGGGCGGTCCGCGTGGACCGTCCGTCTGATAAGTGTACTTCATTTTTGCTTATTCCTCGGTGTCATTATCCTCATCGGTGCGGGGAGCCAATTCCTTGCTGCGGGCACTCTTATAGATCAAAATTGCCAACCTACAAGAGAGATTCCCGCAATCGCCAGCAGCAACCCCAGCGGAGAATTGTCGCCGGTCTTAGGAATCGTCAGCAGCGGCGTGGGTGTTGCAGTGGGTGCAGCGGGCACGGGTGTCGGCGCTGGGGTCGTGTTCGGCGTGGGCTGCGGAGTATGGTCCGGGGTCGGCGTGTTGTCGGGGTAGGTGTCGGTGTGTCCTCGCGAGCATCTTTCATTACCACGGTCTGCATCTCGCCGGTGGGCAGAACGGTAAAGTCGATACTTTCTGCAACCTTGTAGCCGTTGGGTGCGGTGATTTCCGTCAGTGTATAATCTCCTGCTGGCATCTTTTCCACATAATGTGGTCCGTTTGTGGAAATCCAACGGTCAATCTCGGTGCCGTCCTTGTCCTTGATAACCAGTTCTGCGCCGGGAAGTTCTTCGTTGGTGGTGATGTCTACCTTGGAAATTTTTACCTTGATGGTATCATCAAACATTTCAAAGGTCTGCACCTCACCGTTGGGCAGCACCTCAAACTCCATGCGCTCCGCAATGGCATAACCGTCCGGGGCAGTCACCTCGGTCAAAGTATACTTGCCAGCAGGCAGCCTTTCCATGTAGTGCGGTGCATCGGTAGAAATCCAGCGGTCAATTTCGTTGCCTTTTTCATCGGTAAGCGTAAGTTCTGCGCCGTGAAGTTCTTCCTTGGTGGTAAGGTCTTTCTTGGAAATCTGCACTTGGTAATATCATCCCGCATAATAACGGTGGCATCGTCCAGCAGTCTCCAGTCATCCCACTTCCAGAACAAAATGTTCTTGGTGGTCAGATAGTAAACTTGGCACTCCTCCAAAGGATTGCGCCCTCGTCAGTTTTCTGAATCAGGCGGAACGTAATATTATCGGCCAGTGCGTACCCACCAGCGGCGCGGATCTCCGTCAGTGTGTAAGATTCACCGAAATGCAGCCCGGTCACGCGATGCGGTTCATCGGTGGACACCCATGTGGTTACGATGTTGCCATCCATGTCCTTGATAGCAAGTGTAGCGCCGGGCAGTTCCTCGTCGTTGGTAAGGTCACGTTTGCTTACCCACATTTCCGTAGGCTTGTTGGCACAGGTGTTATCCAGCACCATAATAGCTTGTCCATCATAGGTGAAAGTGACTTTCATCGGCTCCTCGTTGACGTAATAGCCGAGAGGGGCGCGGAGTTCCTTGACGATGTAATTACCGCTGTTGGTGGTGGCGTCCTTGCGGATGCTGCTGCCGTAATACTCGCCGCGAATAGGAATATCGCAGTCAAAATAGGTGTAGCCGTCTGCGCCAGTTTCGGGGCTGGTGGCGACCAGTTCGCCCGCTGCAAACAGCAGCTTTCCGTCCACGCTGTAAATATCGTCGGCAGCGTACAGGTTGAATACCGCACCCGCAAGGTATTTGCCGCTTTCCAAGTCGGTTTTGTAGATGCCAATTTTGGCCTTTTCGCGGTCATTGTAGAATTTTAAGGTTTGCTGCTCGGTGAAATCGGCGTTGGCATCCTGCTGCGCACGACCTCAAAACTCTGGGAAGATGCAACGCCGTCAACCTTGGCAATGCTCGTGGCCATAACCACATCGTTCCGTTCGTTATCCCATGCAAAGGTGACATCATAGCTTTCAGGGGTGCCGATATAGCCGTAAGGCGGCTTGGTTTCCTCAATGTGGTAGCTGCCCAGCGGCAGGGTCACGCTGACTTCGCCAACCGTGCCATCGTGGATGACGGACAGAAAATCATAGGTCGCCGCCGTGCGCGCAGGGGCAAAGACGGCAGTGTCGGCAGTGCCGTCACCTGTGGTTACGACTGCCACTACATCGCCCTTGGCATACCAGAGCGTGCGGTTGCCATAATTGTCGGTCTGCCGATCCTGCGTATAAATATCCTCGGCGGCTGTGATGGTATACTCCGCACCGGCCAGCGGGCGGGTTTCATACACGAAATTGCCGTTTTCGGCTTCACCGGTCATCCACGGGTCAAGTGCGCCCGCTTCTGTTTCCCAGCCAGCTAAGACTTCGCCTGTTTTGCGGATTGTCAATTTGCCCAGCGTCTCATGGTTAGAGTAGTTTTCACCAATCACAAGGGTATCCATGCCGTTCTCGTTTTTGTTGCCGGTGGCTGCATAAATGCGGTCTGTGGTGATTTCAAAATCTACATAGTAGCTGCCATCGGCATCATCGGCAAGGACCCCGTTTTCGTACCCGGCAGAATCCAGCCATTCGTTGTAGAATCCGTTCGGGCCGGTGACTTCTACAATGCGATACTTGCCCAACGGCAGCTTTTCGGGCAAGGTCAGAATGCCCTCGCTGTTGGTGTAGAAAGTGTCTACATCTTTTGTCAGATGGCCGTTGACAGTATCGGTCATCGTGACGAGTTTTGGGTTGCCGTTGCTGTCATAACGGTAATGCCCCTGCTCGTCCAGCCAGTAGATTTGGAAAGCGGTGTCGGGCAGCAGTACCGGTTTGCCGGTTTCCTCGTCAACTTTGGTGATGCGGAGATAAACTTCGATTTCCTCGTCCAGTACCGTAAATTTCTGATAGCTGTCAGAGCCTGTCATTACGCTGCCCTTGGGGGTAGCCATAGCGCCCCACGGGTTGTTATCCTGTTCGGGGTCAACGGTGACAATAAAAGGTTCAGCTTGGAACAGGTCGTGCGGTACGGTGGTTTCCACGACCAGATAAGTGCCATAGGGCAAGCCCTGCACACGAATATTCCGGTGTCATTGCTGAAGATCTCGCAAGCTGGTATTCGTTGGCGCTGCCGGTGGCTGCCAGCCGTTGCCCTTGCCGTTTTTGTTTTCTCCTGCGGCAGTCAGCGTTTTGTTGTACGCGGCAATTTCGTCAGCGTTGACCTCATAGGTCTTTGCGATGGCCTGCGTTTCCGCAGAAAAATCCCACTTCGGATGCTCGTTATCGTAGGTCTTATCAATGTAGGCATCCAAAATGCTTTGCAGGGTGTAGCTGCCGCTGCGGGTCTGCTCAAACTGCTTCAATTTGGACAGGTCGGACACAAGGAAGAATGTAAAGCCCGCGCCCTCCAGTTCCAGTCCATTGCTTTGGCCGCTGGAGGATACGATTTTGCTGATTTCTACATTGCCTTTTGCCACTTGGTCTTGGCTCTCGGCCAAAGCGTTATCCGCATGGATGTGGTAATTGGCGCTGTAGCTGGTCTTGTCGATCTGTTCACCGGCTGCCTGTCGATTGTCAGCAAAGGTGGTCTTTTCTACATACCAACCCTCATCAGAATAGGCAGGCGTGATGTAGTAGTTATGTTCATCGCAGAGGTAGCCGTCTGCAAAGGACAGGTAATAGGCATCGTAAGTCCAAGAGCCATCCAACGCTTTACCTTTAGAGACTGTAGAAAACTGGTTCTTGTAAACCCAATCCGTGTACTGGCCGCTGCCGTTCTTGGCAAGCGCGGCGGTCTGCCCGGTGGCTGCCTTGGTGCGGCTGTCCACGGTGGGATAGGTGCCGGAAACTGCAAGAGCGCCGTCACGCAGCGGGATAATCACGCCGGTGGAGCGCTCTACGACATAATATTTGCCGAGGTACAAATTGCTGAAGCAAAGCCAGCCATTCTCGATTTTAGCGCTGGCTACAAGGTGGTCTTTTTTCAGAACGGGTAAATAATCAGACACCCACTGCCCGCTGTTGTCGCGGATTGTGGTGTGCCAGATGGGATTGCCGTCTGCATCCACGATTTTGGAGTAGTCCACAACGCCGGTCACACCGTCCGGTGGGTGATGTCCTCGGCAGCGTAGAGGTCGTACACGGCACCGTCCAACGCGGCATCGCCGTGAGCCTGACCGCTGGCAAGGGCTGTGTCGTGGGCGGTGCTGCCGCCTACATACCGCACGGCATCAAGGTCAACCTTGGAGATGCTGATTTCGCCCAAGGTGCGGTCATTTTTCATAACGCCGTCTGAGGGTGTGATTGTGTAGCTGTCCTCGTTGGCCGCTTTGCCGCTGTTGTCGGTGTTAAAAGTGCGGCTGGAATCCTTGCCAGTGTCGTAGATGGTAACGGTGGTTTCTACGCCCGTACTGGTGACAAGTTTGGTGCCGCCTTTATCGGTAGCGGCAATGTCGGCATTATAGTCAGCGTTGTCCAGCCAGATTACAGAATTGTCGCTGTCCTCGGTGATTTCGATATAGTAACCGCGCTTGCCCAGCGGAGTGTTGGCCATGCCGGGATGATTGATGTCTGTCCAATCGCCAAAATAGCCTGTGGGCGCTTTGCTTTCCACGATGATAAACTTGCCCGTATTACGCTGGGTGTAGTAAAGGCTATGCCGCATGGAATCCGTGGTCGCATAGGCTGCACTGTTGATGACCGCATAAGTGCCATCGCCTTGGCGCTGCACACTGTAAGTGTTGTAACCGCCGGTGGGCTGGTATTTGCCTGTTACAGTATCCCACTGGAAAATCTCATATTGCGCGTTGGCAGCAATCTGATTGCCGGTTTCGCTGTCGGTTTTCTTGATGTTGACCTGCAAGGACCATTCATCGTTTTTCATCAGATAGGCATTGTTGGAATTGGCCGGTACAGAAATGGTCTGGTTGCTGCCGTTGCTGCCCCAATACATTTCAAAACCGTATGGAACACCCACTTCCTCATAGCGGAATTTGATGTTCGCCAGTTCTGCCTTTGCAGATGCAACCGCATTGTCCACCATGCGCTGGGCCTCGCCCTGCAACTCGGCAATCGCAGCATCGCGGGCGCTGTCGGCGGCTGCATCGGCTTCGTCCTGCGTGGTGTAGGGGCCTACTCGTCCGTTGCGGCTGTCGGTGGTTTTGCTTACGGAGTAGTGCAGCGTCCAACTTGCAGATGCAGCACCGCCATTGTTTTGAAAATTGTCATCGTTGGTATGGCCAGCAGTGGTAACGGTCTGTTTATCTGCGGGAGAAATATTCCATGTGCCGCCGTCAATAGTACCGCTTTTGGTGATGGGTTCAATCTCGATGGTCGCGCCGTCCACTTTCTCGGTGGTTTTAAGCTGCACCTTGTTGGTGGTGATACCGTAGTCAAAATCAAGCTGCCGCTTGCGGTCTGCGCAGGGGCTTCCCAGTTGGCGTAAATTTCCTGCACGATGGGTTTGGGGTTCGGTTCGTCATCGGAGATTTCGGGGCCAATCACAGCCACAGTCTGCCAGCCCGCGCGGCCCGGCTGATAAATATAGGTATAGTAGCCGCGGGCGGATGCGTAAGCGTCTGTGCCCTCCAACAGCGTCTGCGCGGATCCAATAAGAATTTTGGCGGCAGTGCTGTCAGGATAATTCTCGATAATCTGCATCTGCGCATCTGTATAGATCGTGCGGCAGGAATCCAGCAAACTCGGCGCTTCTGCGGAGAGCGCAACCGGAGGGAGCTCCTGCATACCGAGCGAAAGCTGGGTTAAACCGCCCCAGATTCTGTACTGGTTGCCATAGTTGGTCGCCGGGTACATACTGGTCTGCGCCAACCATAGAAGTATTGACCATAAGTGTACGTTGGACAGTTCTTGGGCTGGCCGTCTGCGCCGGGGGTGCAGCAGTAGGCGGTTCGCCGTTGAACCAAATCAGCCAAGTGCCGTTGACCTTGGCAACCTTGGTGATCTTGCCGCTGGTCACCGCAGGGGTGGGGCGCTCGGTAAAGGCGGCAATTTCACTGTCGGGGAAAGGATACTCGGCAGTTGGCATTGCGGTCGATGGTTACATTTAATGTCTTAGTCAGTGTGCTGCCATCCGGCGCGGTATAAACCAGCTGCGCGGTAAAATTCGCATCTGCCTGTACATATACACCCAGCACCGCAGCGGAAGTTTCACTGTATTCGCTATGCAGCAGACTTTCGGAATCCGCGGCGGGTGCGCCGTAGTAGTCCAGCAGGGTCACGCTGTCCGGCAGAACCAGATCGAGCGTGCTGCCGTCTGCGGGATATTCGACCTGTGCCATAATGGGAACAATGGCATAGTCTGCGCCGTCCAGCAGGGGCGCGGCCATGGTAAGGCCGTCATTGTCCAGTGCAACGGCGGTCAGATAGCTGCCGCTGGTTTCTTCCAGCTGGCTTTCGGGCCACTCGGAAATACCGATTTTAGTTTCACCGGTGGCAACCGGCAGACCCTCGCTACCGATGTAGGAACCAATGGGTGCATCGGGCAAGTCAGTGTACAGTTCCGCGCCGACAACAGCAGCAGAGATTTCTTCTTCAGCGGGCTGCTCTTCTGCCGTTTCCGGGGTAGCTTCGGTCACATCCTCGCCGGGGTCGGGGCTGCTGGCATCGGTCTGGCCGTTGTCTGTTTCAGACGCTCGGTCTGCTGCTCCATCTGCACGGTTTCCTCGGTGGGCTGCGGTGTGGGTTCCTCCGCAAACGCTGCACCGGGCAGCATGGAGCAGAGCATTACCACCGCCGCAAACAGAGCGGTAACGCGGTGCTTTAATTTATAATGTGTTTCTTTCATTGTGAAATCCTTTCAAAACAGAGATTTTTTCACGAAAAAAAGCGCCTGCAAAATGAAGACGCTGTGGTTATCTTTCGGGGGTATCCTGAGCGGGCTGGGCTTTGGCTTTTTCAAATTTTCGCACTTGGTTTACAAAACCGTCCAATAGGCAGGTATGCGCTTGTAGGTCAGCGTAGTAACAGGAACGGTCAAATCCACGGCGATCCATATCTTTGATCGTGCGAATGGAATCTGCCCATTCTCTATTTGTGCGAGAAATACGACCATCTCCATCACGGGTTTGAATGGCCGCTGCCAACACATATTTTGTGCGTTCCAAACCATATTCCGCCACTACCTGTTCAACAGCGCCAGCGCCCAGCCGCATACCATCAAAGCGCTGTGCAAGCGCTGCGTCAATCTCGTCCCGACACCTTTCATTCAAGTGGCAAGACGCATGGTACTGCTGCAATTCGCCGTGTTCGCGGGCATAAGTGACGGACTGTCGATATACTTTGGGCGGGTTCTGCTGCTGTTCCTTTTTCAGCAAGTCATCTGCGCGATCCTCCACGCACTGAGCCACAATGCTCATATAATCGGTTTCCAGCTTGGAAAAATCCTTATACACATCCGCCAGCGGCGCGGGAGATTTCAGCAGCGCCCGCACCCGTGCAGGGGTGAGGTTCATTTCTTCCGTTGCCAGAATAATGTCCTCACGGACGCTGTACTCGTAGGCGTGGTTCAAAATTTCTTCGGGCGGCTGTGCGGTCAGCCATAGGCAATAGGCGCTCTGCTCCACCCGCATTTTTTCGCAGAGCTGCTCCTGCGGGGTCATTCTTTTACCTCGCACACCAAAGAATTGGTTTCCAACACATGACGCCAAAAATCGACCTGCCTGTCATAAGACATATTTTCATAGCAGACATCAATCAGCGTTGCATACAGCTTTTCCTCATCTTCAGGGGAAATGGAAAGAGAAATATTGTTTTGCGAACAATAACACAGGTAATCAACAAGGTCGCCCATAGTATCTGCACCGCTGTTCTCCAACAATTCTTCCCACTCGTGCGGAAAATCAAGATCTTCCAGCACAATATCCACCGTGTCGTCACACATAGGAATGCTTACGGTTACTTCTTCTCCCGGATGCGGGCTGAAGCAGTCCAAAATAGGTAAACAACCGGAACTCCCGGCTGCATCTGCCAGCGTGTTTGCCAGCAAGCTCATCATTTCATCGTGCGTCATAAAATCCTCCGAAGCAGATAAGATTCCACAAAAATTACGACTGCATACTGAATAAATCACTTCGTGTATGCAAATCATTCAACATCTCTCCATTCCAAGGAGTTGTTTTCAAGCATATCTTCCCAAAATACCATCTTGCCGTCCATGTCCATATTCTCATAGCAGATTTTGAGCAACGCAGTAGAAAGAACATCATCGGCACTTGAATTTTCGGATTCGTTTTTGTTCAGATAATCGGCAACGTCTCCGATCGTTTCAGCACCGATTTTTTCAGCAATGGTTCGCACTCTTCCGGCCAGATTTCGCTGCCCACCGGCATGATGCGCATAACAGCGTCAACAGGATACTCTATGCGAGTTTTATCTTCCTCGCACTGTGAGAAACCGTCTATAACGCTAATACAGCCCTCATACCTTGCCTTTGTAAGCAGGGTCAACGCTAATTCTTCAATAAGTTCTTCATAAATCATGTTTTCCTCCAATAGAAAAAGCGCCCACAAAAGTGAGCGCTTGGGTAAAGTATTCGGTTATGAGAAAACCGGCAAACTTCCGTTTGCTGCATCCGTTTTCAGAATGGTGATCCAGTTGCTTTTGCCATAGAGAAACCGCACGATATGCACGGTTTGCGTGGCATCGTCCACCGTATAGAACGCAAGGTAGTTCATAACGATGGTGAAGCGGATTCCCCATAAGGAAAGCAGTTTGTCGGAAACGACTTCAAATTTGTGCGGGAATTCTGCCAGTGCTCCGATTTTTTCGTCGGCCACATCCAACAGCTTGTCGGCGGCAGTTGGATTTTTCAGTACAAGGTCGATATAGTCGTAGGCGTTCGCCATATCGCGCTCGGCGGCTTGGGTGACATGAATGTTGTATTTCATCTGCGCTCCCTGCGGTGGCGCAAATCAGCCATAACATCGGCAAAGGGGCGCGTGTTCCCGGCTTCCACGTCGGCAAGGCCCTCTTGCAGCTTGCTGTACAGTTCAATGCGGCCCGCCATTTCCTCGTAGGTTTCCATGCTCATAACGGCAAGGTCGCCCTTACCGTTTTTGGTAATAAAGACCGGCTCGTTGTAGGCATGGCAGTAAGAGGAAATGTCATTGTAGTTGTTTCTCAAATCTGCGCTGGAACGAATGTTCGGCATAGATAGCACCTCTCTTTCATACAGAAATTATATCATAATTTGTGTATGAAAACAAGTAGGAGTTTTAGTTGAACGTAACAGTCCAATAAGTATACTGCCCCTCTGCCGTCTGACAGAACCAACAGCCGACACCCATGCTCGTAAAGCTGGCATTGGTGATGTTGGCATAGTGGGCAGGACTGTTCTGCCAATAGCTGCATACGCTGCTGGCCGAGCCGATAGGACCGGCTGCGCAGATTTCGCTGCGGGTGGTCATGCCGCTGTGGTCGAACGCACCGCCCGCGACAAAGCTCTCGCAGCGGGCATCTGCGCCGCGCTCAGCCCGCCCGTCCATTGCCAGCGGGGAAAGTCCCGCCGCCGCACGGATGGCGTTGATGTTCTCCTGCACGGCCCAGTATGCG